>Ga0209172_10003465_pt1 | contig 23998 bp, 21 predicted proteins | sample LarsenN4metaG_FD_184113 | JGI IMG/M metagenome (GOLD analysis project Ga0209172, IMG submission 184113) | Hot spring sediment bacterial and archeal communities from British Columbia, Canada, to study Microbial Dark Matter (Phase II) - Larsen... ... | reverse complement strand
GGCCTGGCGCACCTGCTCCAGCAACTCGACGTACTGTTGCTTGCGGGCGAAGCGCGACGTGTCGGTCGCTTTGGAGGTCTCCTTGGTGTGGGCCTGCTCGAAGCCGGCCGGCAGTTCCTGCATGCGCTGGCCCAGGCTGGAGATCATGCCACGCTCGGAGACGACCAGGTGGCCGAGCTGCCAGGCGATGTGGTTGGCCTGCGGTACGGAGCGCACCAGCAGGTCCGCGTCGCTCAGGTCGCTGATGTAGGCGAGCAGGATGTCCCGGCTGGACTGCATGTTCTGACGCAGAAGGTCCTTGACGGTCATGGGCTGCTCCTTTCCAGCAGGTTGAGCCGCCCGTAGTGTGCGCGAAAACCGGCCGCGCCGCGAGCGGTCGGGCGTCCTTTGCGGCTGGGTGAGCCGTGATCCGCATCCTCGGCATCGTCAATATCACGCGCGACTCGTTCTCCGACGGCCGGCGGTATCTGGAGCCTGCCGCGGCGATCGAGCATGCGCGGCGGCTGTTGGCGGATGGCGCGGACATCATCGACGTGGGCGCAGAATCGACGCGCCCGGACGCGGACGAGGTGTCCGCCGAGGAGCAGATCGCGCGGCTGACGCCGGTGGTCCGCGCGTTGAAAGGCGACGGCGCGGCCGTGTCCGTGGATGCGTGGCGACCGCTGGTGATGCGGCACGTGCTGGCGCTGGGGGCGGACTTCATCAACGACGTGACGGCGCTGGCGGACCCGGAAGCGGTCGCCGCCGTCCGCGACAGCACCGCGCGCGTGATCCTGATGCACGCGGTGCGGGCGCGCGAGCACGCCCGGGCGGAGCCGGTGGATACGGATGCGGCGACGATTGTGGATCGTGTGCTCGAATTCTTCGGTCGTCGCATTTCTGAGCTGACGGCGGCGGGCATGGCCCGCGAGCGGCTGATCCTCGACCCGGGCATGGGGCTCTTCATCGGGCGGGATCCGCGGGTGAGCCTGGCCGTGCTGCGCGAGCTGCCGCGACTGAGGGCGCTCGGGCTTCCGGTGCTGGTGTCGACGTCGCGGAAATCGTTCCTCGGGGCGCTGCTCGGCCCGCCGGACCAGCCGCGGCCGGTCGACCAGCGTGGGGCGGGCACGCTGGCGAGCGAGCTGTGGGCGGCGCTGCGAGGCGCCAGCTACATTCGCACGCACGACGTGCGCGCCCTGCGGGACGGGCTGGCGGTGTGGAACGCGCTGTCCAATCGCTAGCGACGGCACGCCGCGCGGCCCGGAAACGGCCCCGGCCGACCGAAACCGCGCCCGGCCAGGATCATTCAAAGGGCTGGAACCACAGAGCTGCGTTTCGCGCCGCGAAACGCGTCCTTGACATCCGGCAGCGGCGTTCCGCCAGCCGTCGCGTGCGACGGGTCTCGCCCTGCGAGACGCCGGATGTCAAGGACGGTCGTGGGAAGCACGACGGGGCTTGTCACGGCAGGATACGCCACCCTGTGAGTTCGGCGACTCGAACGTTACGCCCTCGCGTGATAGAATGATCGGGTAAGGTGGTGATATGGCCGCAGACATCCTCGAACCGACAAGAGGAGCCAAGGTGGGCCGCGTGGTTGTGCGGGTCAACGTCGAGAACTACGCGGACATCGAGCGCGCCGAGGCCGGCGAGATCCCCGCCGAAAAGGTGCGACGTGTCGCGGTCGATGCGCTGATCGACTCCGGCGCCGCGTATTTCTGTCTGCCGAAGTCGCTGATCGACCGCCTGGGCCTGCGTTTTCGCAAGAAGAAGGAGACGAAGACCGTCGCCGGAGCGATGGACTTGGGTATCTACGCCGCCGCCCGCATCGAAGTCCAGGGCCGCGACTGCGTCACCGAGGTCATGGAATTGCCTGAAGGCCGGCAGTGCCTTCTCGGCCAGGTACCGCTGGAACTGATGGACTGGTGGATCGACGCGAACAATCAGCGGCTCGTGGGCAATCCGGAGCACGGCGGAGAGTGGATGGCTGAGGCGTTTTAGCAAGGCTCGCAGTGGATGGCTGAGGCGTTTTAGCAAGGCTCGCGTGCATCCGACGCTGTCGGCCGTGCTCGTCGGGGCTTAGCCAGGGTTGGATCGCACCGCGTCCGGGGGCTCACGCCTGGGCTCACGCCCCCGGCTACCAACAGACGGCCCTCCGGGCCTTCAGCCGCCTCGAACCTACCCAGTATCTTGGCGCTCACCCCGTTGGCAGTTCGCGGGCGAGGACGCGCGCGCTATCCCCGCGTGATGTGTTGCGCGCCGCGCCTTGCGGTTGCCGAGCTGGTCGTAGATGTACGACAGGTCGAAGCTGACGGGCGGGACGCCCGTACCACCCAGCAAGGTGGCGCCCCACTCCTGGATCAGCCGCCCGCGCTTCGTAGGCGTAGCTCACGGCGGCGCTGGTGGTGGCGTCGGACTCGGCAAATCGAGCCGACGAGCGCCGGGGCCGGCTCAGCGCAGGATGACAACCGGCGGAGGCGGCAAGGAGGCGAAGATCAGCGTGAGCGGCGTCAGCTCGATGCGGACGATGGCGTCGCTCAGCAGCTCGGCGATCAGGAAGAAGGGGGCGAAGATGGCGAGCACGACGGCTTGCAGCGCGACGGCGACGGCGGCGTAGACGGCGATGACGATCTGTCCGAGCATGATGGTCATCAGGCCGACGGAGATCAGCAGCGGCGCGACGAACCCGGTGAAGAGCGGGCTGAGGACGGTGATCCGCACTTGCGCTGCGCCAGGCTTGTCGGCGGGATGGCTGGCCTTGCCGGCCGAGTCCACTTCCGTCACGGGCACGTCGCGGCCGGTGGCGGCCCGCAGGGCGGCGGCGACCTCCTCGGCCGCCTGCTGGAGGTCGATCTCGACGTCGTAGGTGGAGCGGGTGCCGTCCGCCGCGTTGAACAGCTCGACCGTGGCCGCGAGCCGCTCGGGACTTACGTCCGTGTAGGTCGCGTGCGCGTAGCTGCCGTCGGGCGCCTGAACGTGCACCGGCCGTCCGGACTCAAAGGCGACGAACGACTCCTTGCCGTCGGACTCGCGGACCAGGATCGACTCGATCTCGTCGATGCCGCCGTCGGGCGTGCGCGTGCCGAAGACGAAGAAGGCGTCTCCGGCCGCGTTTCGGCCGCCGGCCAGCAGGGGGCTGGTGTGGTCGGAGTTGATGAACAGGCCGGCGTCGCTGCCGCCGCCGAGCGCGTCGGCGAGGTCCTCGAACAGCCGCGCCTGCAACTGGCAGCCGAAGGGCGCAACAAGGAGCGAGAAGCACAGCAGCGCGCAGAGCCACTCGTACGCCGCACCACGAAGGACACGTCTCCAGGTCATGACGACCCTCCCTGGAACACCGCCGCCGGGCGGCTGTCACGCTTCTATTGTGGCTGCGGGGTCAAGAGGAGGATGGTCATGCGGATGCCGTCGGGCGTGGTGGCGAGCGTGATCAGCTCCGGGCTCTGGTACTTGACGAGCTGCTCGGCCGAGTCGAGCTTCTTGTCGTCGACGCCGCGGCCGAACATCTGCTGCATGATGGCCTGGCCGATCATGGCCATGGCCGGGCTGCCGGCCAGGGCGGCGCGGTTGCGGGCGATCTGCAGGGCGGCCTCGAACATCCGCCGCCGATCGACGTAGAGCGTGCCCCAGGCTTCGGGCGGGACGTGTGCGGCGGCGCGCTGAAACTCGCCGTCCGCGGCCAGGGCGCGCTCGGGCGTCGGCGCCTCCAGGGCGGCCTCGACGCTGGGCGTCGCGCCGGCCAGGATTGCCTCGTTGCTGGCGCTCAGCGACATGCCTGCAAACGGAATGTCGTAGATGGGCGTGCCGCGCGACTCGCGCGGGATGAGCATGCCGCCGGTCAGGCCCGCCAGCAGCTCCAGCATGCGCACGCTCTTCTCGCGGCTGCGGTGGCCGAGCGTGGCCAGCAGGCGCAGCGCGCCCGGCCCGATGGGTTTGGTGAAGCCCAGCGCGAACGTCAGCGGCTCACGCAGGTTCTCGATCACGTCCGCGCGGACGTTGATCGGCTCGCCTTCCGGCGTCGGGAACATGCCCAGGCTGGCCCGCATCTGGTCCGCCGCGTCCGGGTCCATCTGCCGGATCATGCGCTCGATCTCGTCCAGCGCCTCGGCCAGGTTGACGTTGAGGCTCGCGAACAGGGCGTTGTCGGCGGAGACGGACGGCGGCGGTGCGACGGGGCGGTTCTTCATGCTCAGCAGCCTGGTCAGGCCGGTCCGCTCGCCGCGCGTCAGCAGCATGACTTCGAGCTTGGAGTCCACGCCGCCGGCCCGGCCGCCCGCCGGCGCAGCGGCGTCGGGCGCTGGGGCGAACCCCACGTGCCCGATGAGGCTGCGCATGCTGGCGGCGCCGAGCATGGCCAGCGTCTTGCGGGCCTGCTCCTTGTCCTCCCGCTCCATCCACTCGAACAGCCGCGGCAGGTTGAGCAGGAAGCGGATCGGGCCGGCCTGCGGGAACTGCCGGCCGAGCGTCTTGTAGTCCTCGGAACCGGCCAGCGTTGCGCCGCTCTTCTCCGTCCGCAGGGCCCGCCGCGCTTCCTCGGCCGTCGACGCCAGCACCAGCCGCTCGTCGGTGAGGCAGATGGCCAATTCGGGCGGCATGTTTGCGGGCGTGAGGAACTTGTCGAAGAGATCGGCCAGGCCCTTGGCCATCGCTTCGTCGCTGGCTGCGAACGACTCGTTTGGCTCGTTGTTCTTATCTTCGCCTTCGACGTCGGCCTTGCCGGCGGCGGTTTCCTGCCGGGAGGTGCGGAACACGTCCAGGGTGAACGAACCGACCGAGTCGGTGTCGTAGTGCTCGGCCGCCTCGCGCAGCCGCGGCTTGACGCGCTCGTATTGCGAGCGGAGCAGCTCGCGGTCGGCGATGCCCACGATGAGGACGGCGCTGGGTTCGCCCGTCCCGGCCGGCGGCATGGCGTACAGGGCCGCGGCCCCGCCGAACGGGTTCTTCAGGTTGTCGGGCTCCGTTTCCAGCAGCTTGGCCAGGCGTTTGCGGGCTTCCTCAAGAAAGCGGGCGGCGTAGTTCATCTCGCGCGAAAGCTCCGGCAGGGCCGGGTCCTTCAGCATGCGGTAGACTGCGGTGCGCTGGAAACCCTCGACCAGCTGGGCGGTGTCCGTGACGCCGACGAAGAACAACGCGTCCTCCGGGGCCCAGGCGGCCGGGTCGGCCTTGGGCGGCTCGGATTGTGCCCGCACGGGCAGGGGGGCGAGAACGCACAGCGCGGCCACGAGCGCGGCCCGCCGTCGATGCAATGCGGTCATGTTCACCTTTCCTTGGAAGCGGCCCCGGCGGGCTGCGGTTTCAGGGATTCCGGAGTGCCGGGCTTCTGCCGCGACGGCGGCTGAAGGTAGCGGTATCCGGCCTCTGAGCTTTCGCTGTTGTACGCGAACGCGTCGCGGTTCTTGAGGAAGTCGACCACGTATCTGACCGGGATGGCGAAGCCCAGCCCCTCGCCGCCGGGGATCTTCATGTTCGTGACGCCGATCACCTCCCCGCGCGTGTTGAACAGCGGTCCGCCGGAGTTCCCCGGGTTGATCTGCGTGGTGGTCTGGATGTAGCACAGGCCCTCGATGGCGCGATTGCGGCTGCTGACGATGCCCTGCGAGACGGAGCGCTCCAGGCCCAGCGGGTTGCCGATGGCGAAGACGGTCTCGCCGTCGCGGCTCTCGTGCAGCGCCAGGTACGCGACGACGGGGGTGTAGTCGGCCGACCGCTCGGCCGGGTTGATCTTCAGCAGCCCCAGATCGAGGAACGGGTTGGTGGCGACGATGTCCACCTCCTCGAACTTCTGGCGGCGGAATTCGTCACCCACCTTGCGGAACACGGTCACGGTGATCCTGGTTTCGTTCTCGATCACGTGGAAGTTCGTGATCAGATGCCCCTGCTTGGTGACGAAGAACCCGCTGCCGCGCCCGGCCGGCGAAGACACCAGCACCACCGCCTCGCCGAACTCCTCCGCCAAGGCCCGCACGCTGCGCGGCGGGAGGTCGGCGGTGCTGTAGAGATTCTCGGTAGCGCCGGCCTGCGGGGCGGGCGTGTCGGCGAGCGGCGCGGCGGCGGCCGGCTCCTTCTCGATGCTGCCGATCTGTTGCCGCGGGACGGACAGCGCGTCGTACCCCAGGTCGATCACCACGCGATCTGGATACTCGCGCAGGATTTCGCCCTGGATGCTCTGCCCGCCAACCAGCGTGATGATCTCGGCGCGCAGCGTCGCGGCGACGAAGAGCAGCAGGGTCACGGTCGTCGGCACAGGCCGCCGCGGCATCCCGGCCTCCATCTCGAACGCAGTTCGCCTGCGGCTATGCTACGAGTGGCGGCATGCGGCCACAAGCCGCGTGCGCGACGAGGGCGGCGCGGCGGGCCCAAGATCGCGCGAAAACAGCGCCAGGTGCGGAAGTGCGGCGCAGCCGCCCTGGGCTGTGCTTGCAGGCGGTCCCAGCCGCCGGCTCTGCGTCAGACCGACGATCTTGACACTCGCATGCGTGACCCGCCGCACCGTGCGCCGTATGCTATAGGATGGATTCGTCAGGCGGATCGCCCGCGGCCGCCGCGCACCGGAACCGCCGCATGCAACCGTCGCCCGACGCTCCGAACGCTTCGCCTCCGCAGACGCCTTGCCCGGCTTGCGGCCGCGACAACCCGGCCGAAGCCCGGTTCTGCAACGGCTGCGGAGCCACGCTGCGCGCGCCGCCGGTCGTCGCACATCGACCTGCTTCCGCGGCGGAATCGCCGGTGTGGTCGCTGGTGGCGGCGCTACTGTTTCTCTGGGTGGGATTCGGGCTGGGGCTGAGGGGGTATAGTGGCAACGCGCTGTACGACGGCTCGGTAACTGGCTTCGTGTGGATGGCGCGAATTGTCGGGATCGGCCTCGTGATCGTGTCCGTGTTGGGATACCTGCGGCTGCGCTTCGCGGTGCCGCTGAACTTCGCGCTGGCGGCGCTGGCCACTGCAGGTTGCCTGGGCGCGGGCGCGATCTGGTTCAGCTTCGGGGATTACCAGGACAGCCTACTGCTCCTGGTGTTCGGGCTGGTGAACGCCAGCGCGGCCCGCAGCGCCTGGCTGCAATGGCGGCACGGGTGAACATGACGGGTGACACGTGACAAGTGTCAGCGATGCGGAAAGCTGCCCGGCGCACTGTCACCTGCCACCTGTTCACCTGTGACGTTTCGTTGGGGGACGGATACGTGCCCAATCCTGAAACACCATCAGTCCGCGAGGCCGCCGAGATCGATCCCGCCCTGGCGCGTTACTCGCGCCAGATCCTGTTCGCTCCCTTCGGCGAGCACAGCCAGCGCTGCCTGCGGCACGCGCACGTGACGCTCGTCGGCTGCGGGGCGCTCGGCAGCGTCAGCGCCAACGCGCTGGTGCGGGCCGGCGTCGGCCACCTGCGCCTGATCGACCGCGACTTCATCGAGCTGGACAACCTCCAGCGGCAGGTGCTCTACGACGAGCACGACATCGCCGAGAACCTGCCCAAGGCCGAGGCCGCCGCCCGCAAGCTGCGGCGGATCAACTCGTCGGTCGAGATCGAGCCGCACGTGGCGGACGTGAACCCCGGCAACGTCGAGTCGCTGTGCAGGGACGCCGACCTGATCCTGGACGGCACCGACAACTTCGAGACGCGCTTCCTGGTCAACGACGTGGCGGTCAAGAGCGGCACGCCGTGGGTGTATGGTGCATGCATCGGCTCGGAAGGGCTGGTGATGCCGATCCTGCCGCGGCAGACGCCCTGCCTGCGCTGCATCTGGGAGGATGCGCCGCCGCCGGGCATGTCACCCACGTGCGACACGGCCGGCGTGCTGGCGCCGATCGTGAACATCGTGGCCAGCCTGCAGGTGACGGAGGCGTTCAAGATTCTGGCGGGCAAGCTGGAGGAGCTGCACCGTGAGCTGGTTACGATCGACGCCTGGGCCGGCACGTTCCGCAGCCTGAACATGCAGGCGGCCTACGACAGCGGCGACTGCCCGTGCTGCAAGCAGGGGCGGTACGAGTTCCTGTGCGGCCAGCGCGCTTCCGCCAGTACGTCGCTCTGCGGGCGCAACGCGGTGCAAGTCCTGCCGCCGGCCGGGCGCGGCGCGGTGAGCTTCCGCGAGCTGGCGGAGCGGCTGCGCATGCTGGGGCCGAGGCACAACGAGTACCTGCTGCGCTTCCGCGTGGACGCCTGCGAGGTGACGCTCTTCCCCGATGGACGGGCGATCATCAAGGGCACCGCCGACACGGCCGTCGCGCGGACGCTCTACGCCAAGTACATCGGCGCCTGAGGGGCGCGAGCGCGCCCCGGCGGCGCGCGGCTGACGGGCGGGTCTTGTCCTCTGCGAGCCCTCGGCGTCCTCTGCGGTGAGGCTTCACCATGGCCTCGCAACGGCCTGGAGAGTCGGAGCGGATCGCACAGGCTGTCCCCAGCCGAGGGCGGCTGGGCCACACGGACGCCGTTGGGCGCGTGGGCCACACGGACGGCGCTGCGTCGACCCCAGGCCCGCGCCGTCGCCGACGGCGCGCCTGGCCGAAGCGGCTGATGGCTGCGATCCTCGTCGCCTGGTTCACCTGGTTCGCGTACGTGCGGATCACGAGGCCGGCGGCGACCAGCGCGGCGGCCCCCGGGGCGCCGGAAGTCGATCCCGCGCAGCGTGCTGCGGGCGACGAGATCGCGTCGCTGCTGCGGGGTCTGCCGCCCGTGCCGCTGCCGACGACGGCGCCGTCGACCGGCTGGGTCGGCGGCGGCGGCGTGCTGCTGTCTGCGTTGTTCGGGCTGTGGGATCCGGCGGGCCGAGACGAGGTCGCAAAGACCGTTGCGTACCTGGATCGGCCGGAGGTCAATTCCGCGCTGGACCGGCTGGTCGTGCTGCTTGATGGCCAGCCGGACTCGACGTTGACGCGCTGCTCGATCGCTACTACACGCGCGACGCCGGCGGCGACGGCTGGCTGGTGCTGAGTGCCGCCTGGGAGCTGGGTACCCCCGAGGCCGCTCACGCGTCGCAGCCGCGCCTGGAACCTGCTCTCGCCGCTCTTCCACGGCCGGCGCACGATGCGCGCCAAGCTCAGCGGGTTGAGCGAGGCGCTGGCCGGGCTGGACGAGCTTGACTTCGAGCAGGCCCGCGAGCGGCTCTCGCGCTGGAACTCAATCCGCGATCCGAGCGTCCTGGACGGTCCGCTGATGTCGCTCGCCCAGGGCGTAGACGACTGGGGGCTGGCGCAGGTGTTCCAACAAGTCGCCCAGGCGCGCGCGCTAATCGTCGCCCTGGCGCTCTCGGCGTTCAAGCACGACCACGACACGTACCCTGAGAAGCTCGACACCCTGACGCCCACATACCTCGACGCAGTCCCGCTCGACGCGTACTGCCACGAGCCAATGCGCTACGAGCGCGCCGCCGGTGGGCTTTCCTTTGATCTCGGAATGCCGGTGGCGCCGAGGTGGCCCTACGTGTACATCTTCAGCGCCGATCTCCCCCACGGGTGGGCGGACCAGACTTCGTACTTCTCCGCCAAGCGTCCGGAGCGGCCCGATGGCCAGTAAGCCTGCGGGCGCCGCTGCCCCGTCGGACAGCCCGGCCCCGACGCCGGCCGCCTCAACACCGGCCAGCGCGCAGACGCCGCCGACGGTCATCGGCGAGTTCTGGCCGCGGGGCCCGGGCGATCCGCCGCTGCGGCCGCGGCCGGTGCACTGGCTGCTGGCAATTCCCGTCAGCGTCTTGGCCATGGTGCTGCCGCGGAGGCTGGGGCCGCACCTGGCGGCATCGGGCTGGCTGGCCGCTTATCTCGTGCACTTCTTCTGCACGCTGTACGCGATCGGCACCGTCTTCGCCGTCCGTGTCGCCCAGTTGCCAGCGACCGGCGCGACGCCGCAGCTCCCGACGCCGTCGTGGAGCCTGCTGTGGGCGCCGCTGGCGGGCGTGGCGCTGGCGGCGTACTGGGGGCTCGACTCCTGGCTGATTGTCGGCGCGGCGGCGCTGTGCCTGCTGTGGTGGCTGATCGTGCGGGCGCGGATCAGTTGGTTCGGCGTCTCCGACTCGCATGCGCGGGGCGTCGTCGTCAATTACTGGCTCGCCTGCATGTTGCCCATCGCGTTGCTGGCGGCCGGCGGAATCGCCATCAGCTACCTCTATGACAAGCTGGCGCGGTCGCACCGAGGGCTGAGAGTGCCGCTCATCAACATCACCTACGCCGACATGGTCGACAGCGCGGCGGTGCTGGTCGTTCTCGTGGCGTTCATCGCCTCGCTGGTCCGCCTGCGGCGCATGCAGCGCTTGACGCGGTATGCGTCGTCGTGAGGCAGACCCACGGCCAAGCGATCGCGGAGACGGTGCTTCGCGCGGGGGGGCTTCACGGCGCGATCGCTTGACCGTGCCACGCTGCCGCAGGGGCCGGCCCGCCGAACAGTTGACATGCCGCAGCGGGCAAACTACATTCCGCGCGCAATTGGCGCGATCTGGAGGCCCGTGCGCACCGTCGGGCCGACATCCTGGCAGGTTGGGGTTGCGGCTTGGCTCCCGTCTCTGAGACCGTCTGCCTGGCGGCATTCGTGGTCGTTATCACGTTGCCCGGCCTCTACGGCCTGCACCTGTTCGCGCTCATGCTGCTGGCGATGGTGCGGAAACGCGGCGTGACGGAACGGCAGCGCGAGACGGTGGCGCAGTACTGCCGCGAAACGCCGGACGAAGCCTGGCCGCGCGTAACGACGCAACTGCCTATCTACAATGAGGTTGCCGTCGCGGAACGGCTGATCCGGGCGGCGGCGCGGCTGGACTACCCGCGCGAACGGCTTGAGATCCAGGTCCTCGACGACAGCAGCGACGAGACCCGCGCCCTCGTCGACCGCGTCTGCGCGTCGCTGCGGCTTGAGGGCCATGACATCCGCGTCGTCCGCCGCCCCACGCGCGCGCACTACAAGGCCGGGGCGCTGGCGAACGGGCTGCGGCAGGCGCGAGGCGATTACATCGCCATCTTCGACGCCGACTTCATCCCCGAGGCGGACTTCCTTCGCCGCCTGATCCCGCTGATCGCGTCCGACCCGCAGGCCGCGTGCGTGCAGGGCCGCTGGGGCCATTTGAACGTGCGCGACGCGTGGTACACCCAGGCCCTGGCGCTGGGTATGGACGGGCACTTCGGCGTCGAGCAGCCGGCCCGCGCCTGGAACGGCCTGCTGCTGAACTTCAACGGGACGGCCGGCGTGTGGCGGCGGGCCGCCATCGACGACCCGCGCGTCGGCGGCTGGAGCGGCGACACGCTCACCGAGGACCTCGATCTGTCTTACCGCGCCCAACTGGCCGGCTGGCGGATCCTCTACACGCAAGAAGTAGTCGCGCCCGCGGAGGTGCCCGCCGACGTCGACGCGCTCAAATCGCAGCAGCGCCGCTGGGCCACCGGTTCGATCCAGACCGCCCGCAAGCTGCTGCCGGCCGTGTGGCGCTCGCAGCGCCTGTCGCTGCTGCAAAAGCTCGAAGCCTCGATCCACCTGACGCAGTACTCCGTCAACGTCTTCATGCTGCTGATGGCGCTGGTCAGCCGCTCGCTGCTGGCCGTCGTGCCGCCGGAGCGCTTTCAGGAAACGCTCGGCTGGAGCTGGTGGCTGGTGCTGTTTGCGGCGCTGGCGCCGTCGATCGCCTACGTCTACGCCCGCTGGTCGCTGGAGCGCGTGCTGGCCGGGCCGATCCAAATCCTCAAGCTGATCACCCTCGGCCTGGGGCTCTCCCTCAACAACACGGTGGCCGTGTTCGCCGGCCTGGTGCAGCGCGGCGGCGAGTTCGTGCGCACGCCGAAGTCCGGCAGCGCCGGCGCGCGGGCGGCGCGGCCGCCGTACGCGGCGCTGCGTTCGCGGCTGTGGTCGGTAGAGCTGGTGCTGGGCGGGTTCTGCCTGGTGCAATGGGCGGCGTATCTGCCGTTGGATCACTACGTCGGCGGCACGTTTCTGTTGCTGTACGGGCTGGGGCTGGTGTCGCTGGGCTGGCACTCGCGGCCGCGCACGACGCGGGCGGCGCCCGACGCCCAAGCCGCGCGACCCGCACAAATCGCCGCCCGGGCCGGGTTCTAGTGTAGCGCCTCGCAATACTGCAACATGGGTGGTACGGGCATCTTGCCCGTTCCCTGACGGGCGGGACGCCCGTACCACCGTTCATAAGTTGCATTTTGGCCGGCGCGCCGCTCACAGGAAGTCAGAGATTACCGAGTCTGCCAGCAAAAGCCCGCGGCGCGTCAGGCGGATCGCTCCGTCGCTCACCTCCAGCAATCCGAGCGACACATGACGCCGCACCGCGTCGGCGAACAGCTCCGTCGCATCGCGGCCGAACCGAGCGGCGAACGTCCGCCGGTCCAGTCCGTCGGTCAGCCGCAGCGACAGCATCGCCGTCTCGCGCGCCTGCTGATCGAGCGAACGCCGCTCTTCTTCGACCCGCGGCGAGCGGCCGGCCGACACCGCGTGCACGTACGCCGCAACGTCCGGCACGTTGCGATAGCGCACGGCGTCGACGTAGCCGGCGGCCGACGGCCCGACGCCCAGGTACTGCTCGTTCCGCCAGTAGACGAGATTGTGCCGGCACTCACAGCCCGGCTTGGCGAAGTTGCTGATCTCGTACTGGCGGTAGCCGGCGGCGGCCAGCGTGTCGATCGTGGCCTCGTACATTTCGGCCTCCAGCTCGCTGTCCGCCTGACGCACCTGCCCGCGCTGCAACCGCTCGTAGAGCGGCGTGCCGTGCTCGTACGTGAGTCCGTAGCACGAGAGGTGGTCCGGGCCGAGCTCGACCGCCTGCCGCAGATTGGCCAGCCAGCTCTCCAGCGTCTGGCCCGGGATGGCGAAGATCAGGTCGAGATTGACCTGTGGGATGCCCGCCCGGCGGCAGATCGCGACGGTTTGGCCGACCTGCGGCGGGGCGTGGAGGCGGTCCAGCACGCGCAGCTCGGAGGGGTGGAACGACTGTGCTCCGATGGAGACGCGCGTGACGGCGCAGCCCATCAGCACATCAGCGATCTCGGGCGTGACCGTGGCCGGGTTGGCCTCGACGGTGAACTCGCAGCACGTCCGGTCAGCGACCGATCCCACCGCGGATTCGGCCGGCCGATCGGAGATCGGTCCCGCAAACTCGACGTCGCTGCGCACCGCCGTCAGCAGGCGCGACAGCTCGTTCGGCGGCAGCGTGGTCGGCGTGCCGCCGCCGACGTAGATCGTCCGCAGCGCCGGCGCGTATCGCCGGCCGCACTGGTCCAGCTCGCACAGGAGGGCGCCGACCAGGGGCGTGATGCGCCCGCGGTCGTAGACGACCGAGTAGAAGTCGCAGTAGCCGCAGATCGTGTGGCAGAACGGGACGTGCACGTAGAGGCTGCGGATCGGCGCGGCGATTGTCATACCTCCCGACGGGGCATAGGATTACCGAGCACGGGGCCCGCAGAACATCTTAGCCGCGCGGTGACGAATCTCGCAGCCGGCCCTGCGGCGGCCGCAGGCCCGCGAAGATCGCTCGGATTGCTGCATCCGTCGGGGGGGCGCGAACGCTGCCCGACGGTTCGTCCGCAGGCTGTCCGCCGGCGGCTTCCCTCGCCCGTGACCCCGGCGTGCGATCTCGGCCGTCGAGGCCGACGAAGGGACTGACCGATGAAGGTCACACTGATCATGTTCAAGGGCGGGCAGCGGCGGGAGTTCCACCTCTCCGGCGAGAAAACGGTCGTCGGGCGGCGGCAGGACTGCGGGCTGCGCGTGCCGACGCGCGACGTATCGCGGCAGCACTGCGAGATCGTGCTGGAGAAGGGCGCCCTGGTCGTCCGCGATCTGGGCAGCACCAACGGCACCTACGTCAACAACAAGCGCGTGGCCGAGGCGAAGCTCAGCGCCGGCGACCACCTGGCGGTCGGGCCGGTTGAGTTCGTGGTGCAGATCGACGGCAAGCCTGAGAAGATCGAGTTCCCCGTCGCCCCCGCCCGACCCGCGGAGCGGCCCACGCCGGCGCCCTCCAGCGCGGCCGATGAGGTAGACACCGAGGAAATCCTGGACCTGGACGAGCTCGACCTGGATGTGGAGGAACCGATCTCGGCGGTCGAGGCCGTGCTGGACGAAGACGAGGAGGACGACGAGACCGGCAAGAAGAAGTGAGCCGCCTGGACGGTCAGGCTGATCCCGGGCGGATCACCTTCACGCTCTGGTAACGCCGAAAGTCGCGGTCGTTCAGCGTGAGCACGTCTGTAATCGCGTGTGCCTCCATCAAGGCAACCAGCCGTGCGTCATGAGCTTGCTTTCCGCGCACCGCGTGCGAAACCACAATCTGCCGCCAACGCTCGCCGATATCCGGTGGCTCCGGGACCAGGAAGAACATCTCCAGGAAGTCCCCCAGCACCGCCTGAGCGGCCGGAACGTCGAGACCGTAACCGTTGGCCTCCGGCGGGCGCGTGGCGACGACCCAGAATTCGATCAGGACCTGCGCGCAGATACAGAGTTCCTGACCCGCAGCAATACGGCGCTCCACGTCAAGCGCGGTCTGGGCGCCGCTATCGCTATGGGTCTCGATGAGCCGCGCGAGCACGCTCGTGTCGACGAGCGCGCTCAAGGCGTGTCCTCATACAAGGACTCGCTTCCCAGTGCGTCCAGCGGGGGGCTGACGGTGACGCGCGAGCGGGTGCGAAGCCGCTGGAGGGCTGTCAGGCGCTGTTCGGGTGTCGACCGGGTGATGGGGAGGACGATGACCTGCGCGCCCTCCGGAAGGTCCAAAGGCTCCGTGAGCTCCACGCGTCCGTTCCGGACAACGCCTTGTCGAGGATTCGCCGCCATCCTGTTTCAATTCTAACGTCAACGGAAACCTCAGCAACCGAATGTGCGCCTCCCGCTGGGCCGCCCCTTCGACGACCTATCCGTCAATCCGTAGACAGCACTCGCTTCCGCGCCTTTGCTGCCTTGGCTCGCGCGCGCGACACCGTTGCCAGCGCCGTCGCCTCACGAACGATGGCGTCCTCCGTCGGCAGCACCGAGTTCGCCGCCGGGCCGAGCGGGATGTATGTGTCGTGGCCGGTCAGACGCCGCGCGACCACCTCGCCGCCGCAGTGCTCCAGCAGCAGCGACAGGATCGCCTCGGCGACGCCGCCGCTGTGGCGGCCTTCGTCGACGACCAGCACGCGGCCGGTGGCGCGGGCCTGCTCAACGATCAGCTCCTCGTTGAGCGGGCTGAGCCAGCGCAGATCGACCACGCGGGCCGCGACGCCGTGCTCTTCGCGCAGCTCACGCGCCGCCCGCAGCGACATGTACACGCCGTTGCCGAACGTGAGGATGGTCAGGTCGTCGGAAGCTGGCTCGTCATCGCACGTCGAGGCCGGCCGTATTCCATGAGCGCAATCGGGATCACAGCCGGGGGCGGCCGTGCCACACTCACAGCCGGGGGCGGCTGTGCCACACTCACAGCCGGGGGCGGCTGTGCCACACTGATACACCTGCCCCTGACCCAGCGGGATTACTTCCGTCGGCGGCGGGTACGCGAACTGCCACAGCCCGTCGCCCGGCTGGTAGAGGTCCCTGGTCATGTACAGCGCGATCGGCTCGAGGAACGCGACCACGCGGCCGTCGACCTTGGACAGGGCCAGGCACGTCCGCAGCATCTTCACCGCGTCGTCGCCGCGGCACGGGCAGGCCAGCACCAGCCCCGGGATGTCGCGCAGGGCGGCGATGCTGTTGTCGTTGTGGAAGTGGCCGCCGAAGCCCTTCTGGTACGCCAGCGACGCGATGCGGACGACCAGCGGGTTGCGGAACTGGTCCCTGGAGAAGAACTGCGTGCTGCACGCCTCGCCGCGGAGCTGGTCGATCGCGTTGTGCACGTAGGCGAGGTACTGGATTTCCGGCACCGGCAGCAGGCCCATATGCCCTGCGCCCAGGGCCATACCCAGGATACTGGTCTCGTCCAGCAGCGTGTTGAAGACGCGGCCCAGGCCGAAGCGGCGCGTCAGCCCCGCGGTCACGTGATACACGCCGCCCTTGGCGGCCACGTCCTCGCCGAACACCAGCATCTCCGGATATTTCGCGAGCAGGTCGTGCAGCGCCCAGTTGAGCAGCGCGGCCATGTGCCGCGGCGGCTGGTTTTCGGGCAGGCGCTCGGCGGCGGGGGCGGCCTGCGCGGTGGGCTCTTCTGAGGGGCTACGTCCGCCACGGGGGGCGGACGCTACGGCGCCACGCGGGGCGGACGCTACCGGGGCTTTCATGAAGCCTGGGATGCCGTCCAGCGCGAAGGCGTGCAAGCGTGCATCGTGCGGGGCGGGGCGGCGGGCCTCGGCATTCACGGCGTCGGCGTGATACGGGGCCAGGGGTGCGACGACCTCGTCGGCCGATGACAGCTTGCGCGGCTCGCCGAGCGCGTCGACTTCAACCTGCACGCGGCGGCGGACGTCCTCGTACAGCTCCAGCACCTCATCCGGCGACATGTAACCGGCCTCAATCATGAGCCGCGCGCTGGCCAGCAGCGGGTCGCGGGCTTCGACGGCTTCGATCTCCTCGACCGTGTGATACTCCGTCTCGACGTCCGTGCCCGCGTGGCCCAGCAGCCGCACGACCTTCAGGTGCAGGAACGCCGGCCGGCGCGCGTGCCGCACGTACTCAATCGCCTGGGCGGCGACGCGGTACGCGTCCGGGAGGTTCAGGCCGTCGGCCGCGAAGTATCGCAGGCCGGGGCGCTGCGAGAACGCGGCCTCGATCCAGTTCGACGCGGTGTGCACCGAGATGCCGATGCCGTTGTCCTCGCACACGAACAGGATCGGCGCCGGCAGGTTCTGGAACGAGGCGTAGCAGGCGGTGTTGAACGCGCCTTGGGCCACGCTGTGGTTCACGGTCGCGTCGCCGAACGTACACAGGATGATGCTGTCGAGCGGGATTTCGCCGTGATCGTTGACGACCGGCTTGAACCCCAAGCGCTTCGAGCGGGCCAGGGCCAGGGCCGCTCCGACCGACTTCGGCAGGTGGCTGGCAATCGTGCTGGTCTGCGGCGGCACGCACAGCGGCACGCTGCCCCAAACCTTGTGCCGCCCGCCGGCGATCGGGTCGTCCGCCGCCGCCATCAGGCTCAACAGGGTGTCGCGGATCATGTTCTGGCCGGCAAGCTGGCGGGCGCGTTCGTGCAGGAGGGCGCCGCTGCGGTAGTGGATGAACGCCGGGTCGCTGTAGCGCGTCAGCCGGCCGAGGACGGCGTTGCCCTCGTGGCCGGAGCTGCCGATGGTGTAGAACCCGCGGCCGAGCTTGCGCAGCTCGCGGGCCATCAGGTCGAGGTGGCGGCTGACGAACTGGGATTCGAGCAGCTCGCGCAGCACGCGCCCGGTGAGCGGTAGCGCGGGCGTCTCGCCCGAGATTCGCTCATGCGGTTCATCCGGCGGCCGGCGCGCCGACACCGGCTGCCCGGCCGCCTGACGACAGAAGGCGACGAAGTTGCGGTCAACGATTTCGGCGCGATTGATCATCGAGAGCGAGAATAGCCGTTCACTCGCAGCGATGGCTCACCGGCGCGCTCGTAACGCCCTATGGTGGCGGCCGGACTCGAACCGGCGACCTGCGGGTTATGAATCCGCCGCTCTGAACCTGCTGAGCTACGCCACCGCCGCGGGCCCTCGGGCCGCGCGATCGTCCAAGGCAGTATACGCGCGCCCCGGCGCGCGTAAACAGCTCGCCCCCGGCCGACCCCTCTCGGCCGCCGGTTTGAGCACTAGCGGCCCGCGCCCGCGCGGCCGCACCGGTCGATGCGGCGCTCGTGCGGGTCACGACCACACGTAGCGGCCCGCGCCCGCGCGCGGCCGCACCGCGTCGGGCGCGGCCGTCTTTCCACGCCGCCGGCCCGCTGACAACGGCTTGCCGGGGGAAGACCGGCCGGCGCTCACCCGCGCGGCACCAGACGCTCCAGCGTGCCGGCCTGCACGTCCGGCGGCGCGGACCAGACCTCAAAGAACATCGCCTCGCGCAGCAGCCGCTCCGCCGCGCTCGGCCGCACGAAGCCCGCCCCCTTGCTGAGGCACAGCAGCGCCGCCGCCAGCCGCACCAGCAGATCGTTGACGCGCACGCGCAGCTCGACGCCGGGCGTCTCCGCGTCCTCGGCGAGCCGGTCCGCGGCGGCGTAGAAGTCGTCCCGCAGCCGCTCGTACGCCGCGGTGTATCCGGCAATGGTTTCGACCGCGGCGCGCAACTCGCCCCCGCGTACGGCGTCCGCGCGCTCGCGCAGCCGGTCGACGAGCGCGCCCGCTGCGCCCAGCCCCACGGCCGACACCGTGAGCCCCTTCACCGGCGAACGGCGCGAGAGCACAGTCTCGCGCGGGCCGCGCACCATGTGCTCCGGCCCAATGCGAACGGCGTCGCAACGCACGCGGCTCGTGCACGACGCCTCCAGCGCCAGCAGCTTCAGCGGCGGCTCGAGCGTCAGTCCCGCCGCGTCGCACGGGACGCAGGCGAGGATCTGCATCCCGTCGGGCAGCACCGCGCCGGTCACGATCTCATCGCAGCGGCATGCGCCGCTGACCCACGGGATGACGCCGTCGAGCCGGAAGCCGTCGCCGGCGCGCGTGGCGCGCAGCTTCGGCCCGCGCCGGTCGAGCGAGGTGGTCAGTTGCGCGATGCCGATGGACGTGAAACGCCGCCCGGCCGCGTGTTCCGGCAGCAGCCGCTCCTTCAGCGCGTCGTTCTCCCCGCGCGCGATCAGGTCGCAGCCGGCGTCGCGCTGCGTCAGCAGCAGCGCCGTCGTCAGGCAGCCGCGCGCGATCGTTTCGTACGACCGCAGCAACTCCGCGTACACCAGCGGTTCACCGCCGTAGCGCTGCGGAATGACCCACTTCCAGCAGCCGGCGGCGGCGACGAGGTCGATGGATTCCTGGGGCCAGGCGGGCGCTGCGTCGTAGCGCTGCGCCAGCGTAACGAGCCGGGCCGGCAGGTCTTCGAGCGGCAGGGGGTTCATTTCGTGCTCCAGGGTCGATCGAACGTGCCCGATTCTAGGAGCATCTCACAACCGGGGGACGGGCCTCTGGCCGGCCTCTTCTCCAGGAGCTGCTTGGAGCGCAAAGGCCGGCCGGGTCACCCACACTCGTGGAAGCGCCTGCAAAGCACAGCGCTCTGGCCCCGCCAGCCGGCGGCCGTCCGACTTGTCCGCTCGAGCGCCGGAGCCTATAGTGCAGTGACGGCGCTTCCACCCCCCCAAGCGCACGGGAGGGCCGAGCCATGCCTCGCAAGCTCTTCGCAGCCGTCCTGGTTCTGGCAGGCGTGTCGGGGGCACGTGCGGATACCGTGGACATCTCGGTGGTCCCCGGCGAGCCACCGCCACCGGTCGGCGTGTTCACCGTTGACGTTTTTAACGACCTCAACTTCGATCGACGCTGGATCGCGTCGGGCATCCGTGCGGACGCGTTTGCGGGCGCGACGTTTCGGTACCGCTTCGCGGACGAGATCGACCCCAACGACCCGCACGAGCCGCTGCTCACCAACGTGGAGCCGGACAACGTGACGCGCGACCGCAACGTCACGTTCGTCAGCCAGCCGCGGGGCCAGACGGTCGACCAGCGGTTCCGCGCGGGCGGCGCGCCGCAGATCGCCGGCGGCTATGACCCGCCGACGGCACTCGCCACCGCCGACCTGACGACGTACAACGTGGCCTTCTTTGACGAGGTGCCGCCGGGCGAGGAAGCCGCGGATGGCTACGTCACTCGTCTTTCGCTCGATGTGCCTGTTGCGCTGGAGGGCACCCTCTACATTACCACCATCGGACCGCGCGAGCCCTCCGATGTGCTCGTCGTGGACGCCCACGCCGTGGCCACTACCGGGATCGAAACACCCTTTCCGTACCTTCGATTCCAGATCTTCTCGACGATTCCCGAACCGGCGGTCGTTACGCTTGTGGCCCTGGGAGCTGCGATGGCCCTGCGTCGTCGTTGAGCGCGGCCGTCAATCGACGTGCGCCCTGTCCTCCTTCAGGCCGCCACTCGCGGTCCGCGGGCGACCAGGTCGCGTCAAACCGCCTGTGCAATCTGCGGCGATCACGAACAGGCTCCGCAGGCCACGTGCTTGGCGGGTGAGACGCCGTATCATTGGCGCGCAATGGAAATCGACCTCTACCAGCTCCCGATCCCCGACTGGGGGCTGCTCTGCCCGGCCTGCCGCTATCCACTGGTCGGTCTGCCGGGACATCGCTGCCCCGAGTGCGGCACGCCTTTCGACATGGCCCAGATCGTCAAGCCCTGGCACCGCCTGCGGCCGCCGCGCATCACCGGCGACGAGCGGCCCATCCCGGCCTGGGGCATCCGCTGCCGGCGGTGCGGGCAGGCGCTGGACGGGCGGCTGGACTTCACCTGCCCCGGCTGCGGCGGGGCGACGGACGGGGCGGCGCTGCGGCCGGCGGGCGAGTGGTTCCTGCTGGACGAATCGCTGGCGGGGCCGGTGCCGCTGCCGGCGGTGGAGATCGTGCTGGCCGGCGCGCACGTGCCCTACCTGCGGAGTACGGATTCGATGGTGCGGTCGCTGTTTCTCGGCCCGCGGATGATCGGCAACCGGCTGCTGGTGCGCAGCGAGTTCTACTTCGAAGTGGTCTGGCTGATGCGGCGGTCGGCGGCGGAGATGGCCGAGGCGCGGGCGCATCCGCACGCGTTCTGGTGCTGCCCGCATTGCGGCGAGCGCGTGCCGGCGCACTTCGAGCTGTGCTGGAAGTGTGCGCACGCGCGGCCCTGATTCAGTGTCGCGTCACGTTCAAGGATTCCGTCTCAGCGTCTCGGCGGTTGCATCTGTTGCGGGCCGGAGGCTCTGCGTCCACACTCGCGCCTACTCGCCGACGATTTGCACGATCACCTCCCGCCGGCGCGGGCGGGTGTCGAAGTCGATGAGGACGAGCTGTTGCCACGTGCCGAGGGTGAGCCGGCCGGCGACGATCGGGACGGCGACCGAGGGCCCGAGGGCCGACGCCCGCACGTGGGCGTGGCCGTTGTCGTCATGCCAGGTCTCCTCGTGCTTGTAATACGCGTCGGCGGGTGCGATCCGTTCCCAGAACGCCTTGAGATCGTGCGCCAGCAGGCCCGGCTCGGCCTCGGTGGTGGTGATGGCGGCGGTCGAGCCGACCACGAAAACGCACGCGATCCCCTCGCGGATGCCCGACTCCGTGACGACCCTGGCCACGCGCTCGTTGATGTCCAGCACTTGCGTCTGGCCGCGCGTGGCGACCTCGAACCGATGGGCGTACGTCATGGCGTCCTCCTCCGCGGGTCGGCAGGAATCTCGGCTTTCCGCCGGTCGTTGTCGCGGGCCCGCGAACGCGGTCCTAGAATCGTACCTGCCGGTGAGCCCGCCCGCAGTTCACGGCTGCGCGGCAGGAGGGTCATTGTGCCATGAGCGTGCCGCTGTCTGAGGATCATCGCCTGCTGGTCGACACGGTGCGCGATTTCGCGCGGGCCGAGCTGCTGGAGCGCGACCGGCAGTGGGACGCCGAGGAGCGCTCCTGCTGCGGCGAGCTGGGCGCGCTGTACGAGATGGGGGTGATGGGGCTGCGCGTGCCCGAGTCGGCGGGCGGGCTGGACGTGCCGATGCTTCCGTACGCCCGCATCATCCGCGAGCTCTCCTACGCCTCCCCCAGCGTGGCCGTCACCGTCAGCGTGCACAGCATGGTGGCCGACATCCTGCGCGCCTACGGGACGCCGGCGGCGCAGGGCGCCGTCTTGCCCCAACTGGCGCAGCCCGGGAACCTGGCGGCGTTCGCCCTCTCGGAGGCCAACGCGGGCTCGGACCCGGCCTCGGCCCAGACCCGCGCTGAGCCGGTCGCCGGCGGGTGGAAGCTGCACGGCTCGAAGATGTGGGTGACCAACGGGTTGTCCGGACGCTGGTTCGTCGTGCTCGCCCGGCTGGGCGACGGTCTCAGCATGTTCCTGCTGGATGCGCGGCAACCCAGCGTCACGCGGCGGCCGATTCACGGCAAGATGGGCATCCGGGCGTCCGAGACCGCCGAGATGCAGCTCGACGGCGCGTTCATTCCGCGCGAGCACCTGCTGGGCGAGTCGGGCTGGGGCATGCGCATCGCGCTCAGTGCGCTGGACGGCGGGCGGATCGGCATCGCCAGCCAGGCGGCCGGCATTGCCGCCGCCTGCCTGGACCTGATGGTGGCCTATGCGCAGCAGCGCGAGCAGTTCGGCGAACGGATTGCGAGCTTCCAGGCCATCCAGTGGATGGTGGCCGACAGTCACACCGAGCTGGCGGCGGCGCAGCAGCTCATCGACCGGGCCGGCTGGTGCAAGGACGAGGGGCGCCTGTTCACGCGCGAGGCCAGCATGGCCAAGCTCTATGCCGGCGAAGCGGCCAGCCGCATCGCTGACCGGGCGGTGCAGGTGCACGGCGGGTACGGCTACGTGCACGAGTTCCGCGTCGAGCAGCTCTACCGCGACGCGCGCATCACACGGATCTACGAAGGCACGAGCGAAATCCAGCGGCTGGTGATCGCGCGCGAGCTGCTGACCGGCGAGTGAAACGGCCTTGAATCGCGGAAACCCAGCCCGGCCTTCCCGTCCGCCGGGGGCGCAAGCCGGGGATATCACACCCGCGGACACGCGGATCGAGCGTGCCGCAACCGCCGCCGGCCGGTCGGGTAGAAGCATTCGGATTCGCGAACGCTAGCCCTGGTCCCCGCAACGGAAGGAGTACGCGCATGCGAACGTACCGCTGGAGATTCCTCGCGCTGACGATCATCGCGGCCGGCGCGGTCGCCGCGGCTTGGGCCGCGCAGAATCCGCCCGAACCCCAGCGCGGGCCGTGCCTGCGGCCGGCGTGGCCGGCCGACGCCGCGCAGCTTGCAGCGCCGGCGCCCGTTCGCCCGGGCGAGCGGCCCCAGCCGCTGGCGCAGCCGCCACCGCGCGGACCGCGCACCAGATCCGTCGGCCAGCAGCAGCCGCCGCCCAAGCCGCAAGATCGGACGCAGCCGCCGCCGCAACCCGAGAACCCCGTGCAACCCCCGCCGCCCGGCGAGCGCCCGCAGCCGCCCGGCGAGCGCCCGCAGCCGCCAGCCGAGCGCCCGCAGCCGCCAGGCGAGCGCCCGCAGCCGCCGTGGCCGCAGCGTCCCGCGCCGCCCGCTTTGCCACCGGACGCGCCCGTGAAAGTCATCCGGCTTCAGTACAGCAACGGTGGCGAGCTGCTGCAAGCGATCCGCGGAGCCGTGGAAGCCATGGGGCAGCAGGCCGTCCTCAGCGCGTACAACGAGGTGCTGATCATTGCGGCGTCGGACGAGGCCACGGCGGAGCGCATCGTGAAGCTGGTGCGCGAAGTCGACGCCGCCCGCGCCAGCCTGAGCGAGCCGAGCGGGTTCGTCACCGAGGGGCTGACGCTCAAGAGCGCGGCGGCGCACGAGGTGGTCGAGGCGCTGCGGCAACTGCGCGGCGATCGGACGTTCTGGCCGCGGATCATCGCCGACCAGCGCTCGAACTCGGTCTGGCTCAGCGGCGACGGGGCGGAGGTCAAGAAGTATCTGGGCCTGGCGCAGGAGCTGGACCAGCGGGCCGCAGGTCGGCCGGTGCGGGCGGAGGCCAGACGGCAACTGCGCTTCTACCGGCTGCAGCACGCGCAAGCGCCGCCGCTATCCCAGACGGTGAATGGGGTGCTGGCCTCCATGGACGCAGACTTGCACGTGGTGGCGGATCAACAGTCGGGGACGCTGATCGCGTTCGCGACCGACGAGCAGCACTCTTATGTTGAGACGCTGGTGAAGACGCTGGACGTGGCCCGCGCGACGCCGCCGGCGGGCGAGAACCGTTAGGTTGCAGCACGATACCCAGTATCCAGTGCGGGATTCGGCGCCACTATCGGAGCCCGAAGCGCCAGCGAGGGCGAATCCGAATCCGCGCTAGCTGTCCGTTGAAAAGGGAGACAGGCACCTCGCGGGAGCGCGTTTTCAGGGCCGGCAGCGGGGTTGGGCTCGGAGCCAGTCCCCTTTTTCAACGGACTCCTAGGTCCCTCGCTTGCGCTTCGGGCTCGGATCCGGGCGAATCCAACCCCGCGCTAGGTCCCTCGCTTGCGCTTCGGGCTCGGATCCGGGCGAATCCAACCCCGCGCTAGGTCCCTTGCTTGCGCTTCGGGCTCGGA
>Ga0209172_10003464_pt1 | contig 24003 bp, 23 predicted proteins | sample LarsenN4metaG_FD_184113 | JGI IMG/M metagenome (GOLD analysis project Ga0209172, IMG submission 184113) | Hot spring sediment bacterial and archeal communities from British Columbia, Canada, to study Microbial Dark Matter (Phase II) - Larsen... ... | reverse complement strand
CGAGGAGGCTGCTGCAGCAGTCCGTGACGCCGGGAGCGGCGTAGCGCGGCGGGATCGTGGGGACGTACACGTAGTCGTACGTGTTCCCGGTGTCCGTCGCCCACGCCTCGAGGCAGGTCACGTCGCGGAGTGCGCAGTCCTGCAGCTCGTCGTACTCGCCGGCCTTGCGCGCGAACGCGCCGTCGCCGATCCATTCCTGCCCCTGCACGGTCGCGACGCTGACGTGGCCGGTGAGCGCGGGAAACCACTCGGCCGTGCGGTCGATCGGCCAGAACTCACCGGACACGATCACAACGCGGCTGGAAGCGGGAAGGTTCGTCCTTGCCCAGTCCATCGCCGAGCGCTCGTCGGCGCTCATGCCGGTCAGCAGGCGCGGCGTCGTCAGCACCGCCGAGAAGGTGACGTAGATCAGCCCGAGCGCGCAGGCGGACGGCAGCAGCCAGCCGGGCGCGCCGTGACCACGTGATGCCGCGCCGGTCGCCGACGTCCAGCCGTGCCGCAGCATGGGCGTCATGACGTCGACGACAGCGCAGGCAACCAGCATGGCGATGAGGAAGCTGGCGCTGGTCGGGAAGGCGCGCCAGTCGAGGAAGGCGGTCACGAGCAGCCACGCCGGCAGCAGGAACTCGCGGCGCGCCAGCAGCGACGCGATGCCGAGCAGCGCGAGGGCTGCGAGCAGCGGGAAGTAGGGCTCGACCGTGGCATGGAACTGGAGCAGCAGGAACAGCGGCTGGAGCGGCTTGGGCGAGCCCGACTGCGCCGCCGCCACGATCGTGCCGATGCCGTGCCGGGCGAAGATGGTCACCCACCAGGGCGCCGTCAGGAGCAACGTCGCGCCGCCGGTGATGATGGTGGCGCGCAGCCCGTCGGCGGTACGCCCCTTCGCGACGAAGAGCACGAGCGCCGAGTAGGCCACGACGAGCCCCATCTCCAGGTGGCTCAGCGACGCCGCGGACGCGAGCAACGCCGCGCCCAGCGCGCGCGCGAGCGTGGGACGCTCGTACATGCGATTCATCTGCGCGATGGCGAGCAGCGCAAACGCGAACCCGAGCGAGCGCGTGACGCCGCCGCCCATGATCATCCACTGGAACGTCGCCGGGAGCATCGAGAAGGCGGTGACGGCGACGAGGACGTGTGTGCGCGTGGGCAGGATGCCCCGGGCGAGCACGACGAACGCCGCCAGCGCGGCGACGCTGCCGGCCAGGGGCAAGAAGCGGAACGCGTCGATGAGGCTCAGTGGTGTTGCGTCGTCCAGCGCGGCGGCGGCATAGAAGCCGAGGGGCGGGTAAGCGAAGGGGATGCCGCCGCCGTTGTAGGAGGCCGTCTCAGGGAGCGCGTAGCCCGCCGCCTGCAGGTCGCGCGTCATCTGGAAGAAGAGGCCGCCATCGTTCAGCGGGAAGTCCGAGCCGAGCACGAATCCGGCGCGAATGAGGACGGCCAGGCCCATGATGCAGACGAACGCGAGCCAGTACGTCCGCTCTGATGCGGGGGCGGGCTGACTCGGCGGCACGACCCGGAGATCGGGTACCCGGGCGGCCGCGGACGTGCGGTCGGGCTGGAACTGGCGCAATGCGATCCCTCGGGGGAGTATCGGCGGGGCTCGCGGCGAGCCTCATGGGTACCACGACGCAGCGACGCCTGCGACGGACAGTCCGGGCGGGGGCCGGCGTCAAATTGCAAAAAGATCCCTAAATTTCGCGGCGATTTCCCTTAAGACACCCCTAAAGGTCGGCCCTGACGAGTCGAGACTGGTAGTGACCATCCCGAACCCTCTCGTAATGCGAGGGCAACGGACTGAGGGGCACGGGTGGTTCCGCCCGCCGTCGAGAGCCGGGCGGCGGCCCCGACAAGCCGGGGTAGCGTTGATGAGAACCTGGGTGCTCTCGACCAGGACGATTCTCAACAGGGGGAACCGTTAAATGGTGAACGAGCTGGGTATTCGGGTCCTTGTCGCCCTGCAGGCGCTCAAGGCAAAGTTCGACGAAGAGCGTGGTCAGACGCTCGCTGAGTACGGTCTGATCCTGGCGGTCATCGCCGTCGCGGTCGTCGTGCTCGCGGGTATCGCCTTCCGCGAGGCCATCGTCGGCGCCTTCTCGGACGCGACCGACTGTCTGTCCGGCGCGACCACGGGCTGCGAGCGGAGCTAACAACCGCAGGTCCAAACGGAACAAGTGGGAGGAGCGGCGGCACGGCTCGCCGCTCCTCCCCGCTCTTTAGGGGGAGAAGCACATGGCAAACGACGTAGCCCTGCGGTTGCTCGTGGCCTTCCAGACGATGCGCGCGAGGTTCGCGGATGAGCGCGGCCAGACGCTCGCCGAGTACGGCCTGATCCTCGCAGTGATCGCCGTCGCGGTGGTCGTCATCGCCGGCATCGCCTTCCGCGAGGCCATCGTCGACGCCTTCGGCGACGCCACGGAGTGCCTCAGCGGACGGGGCAGCACCGCCGGCTGCAGCTAGCGGCCAACAGGACAACCGCACACGTAGCGACACCGGCGTACCCCGCCGGCGTCGCTCTGTTTTCCCCCTGCTCCTTGATCGCCCCGATTCGCTTTCATATCATGAGCGAACTATGTGAGGGCAGGCACAATTCCCCACCGCCTGCCTCGAGGAGGAGCCCTTCGTGTCCGTGAACCTGCGCATCCCTGGCCCCACGCCCTGTCCGGACGACGTCCTGCAGGCGATGTCGCGCCAGATGATCAACCACCGCGGGCCGGAGTTCGCGGACATGCTCAACCGCATCACGGCGAGCCTCCAGAAGCTGTTCCAGACGAAGAGCGACGTGCTCACGCTGACGTCCGCCGGCACCGGCGCCATCGAGTCGGCCGTCGTCAACACGCTCTCGGCGGGCGACCGGGCGCTCTGCGTGTCGATCGGCGTCTTCGGTGACCGCTTCGCCGACATCGCCCGCACGTACGGCGTCGAAGTGGACAAGGTCGATTTCGAGCTCGGTACCGCCGCCGACCCGCAGGCCGTCGCGGACGCGCTCAAGAAGGGCGGCTCCTACAAGGCCGTCATGGTGACGCACAATGAGACGTCGACGGGCGTGACGAACGACCTGGGCGCCATCGCGAAGGCGATCCGCTCCGTACGGCCGGACATCCTCATCCTCGTCGACGCGATCAGCAGCCTCGGCTCCGTGCCACTGCCGATCGACGAGTGGGACCTTGACGTCGTCTTTACGGGCTCCCAGAAGGGGTGGATGGTGCCGCCGGGCATGTCGATGGTGTCCGTCAGCAAGCGGGCGTGGGACGCCATCGAGCAGGCGCGCATCCCGCGCTACTACTTCGACTACAAGAAGGCGAGGAGCTTCCTCGAGAAGGGGCAGACGCCGTGGACGCCGGCGGTCTCGGTGTACTTCGCGATGGACGTCGCGCTGCAGAAGCTCGAGGCCGAGGGCCTCGCCTCGATCCACGAGCGGCACGCCCGACTCGGCCAGTTCACGCGCGACGGCGTGAAGGCGCTCGGGCTGAAGCTCCTCGCGAAGGACGAGCGTTATGCCTCGAACACCGTCACGGCGGTCTGGGTGCCGGAGGGCGTCGAAGGCTCCGCGCTGACCAAGATGATGCGCACGGAGTACAACACCGTCCTCGCCGGCGGGCAGGGCACACTCACCGGCAAGATCTTCCGCATCGGGCACCTCGGCCTCGTCAGTCAGGCCGACCTGCAGGCGTGCCTCGACGCGCTCAAGCTGGCGCTGCCACGCGTCGGATTCTCGCCGTCGGGAGTGGGCGCGACCGCATAGGCCGGGCGGCATTCGGACAGTATCGTGAAGGGCAGCCCGGCGGCTGCCCTTTCTCGTGATGCGCGCGCAGGCGCAAGATGGCCGGGAGGCCGAAGATGAACAAGATCCTCGTGGCAGACCCTATCGCGCAGGACGGCATCGACATCCTCAAGCGTGAGGCGGATGTCGACGTGCGCACGGGACTTTCGCACGAGCAGCTCATCGAGATCATCCCGGACTACGCCGCGCTCATCGTCCGGAGCGAGACGCGCGTGACGCCGGAGGTGTTCGCGGCGGCGAAGGAGTTGCGCGCGGTAGGACGCGCCGGCGTCGGCGTCGACAACATCGACCTCAATGCCGCCACCGAGCGGGGCGTCGTCGTCGTGAACGCGCCCCAGGGGAACACGATCTCGGCGGCCGAGCACACCATCGGCCTGATGCTCGCGCTCGCGCGCCACATCCCCGAGGCGGACGCGTCGCTGCGCGGCGGGGAGTGGAAGCGCTCGAAGTTCATCGGCGTGGAGTTGCGCGGCAAGACGCTCGGCGTCGTCGGCCTCGGCCAGGTCGGGTCGGAGGTCGCGCGGCGGGGCAAGGGGCTGGACATGCACGTCGTGGCGTACGACCCCTTCGTCTCGACGGAGCGCGCCCACATGCTCGGCGTGGACCTCGCCGAATCGCTCGACGAGCTGCTGGCGCAGGCCGACTTCGTCACGCTGCACACCGTCCTCACCCCGCAGACACGCCACCTGATCGGCGAGGCGCAGTTCGCGAAGATGAAGCCCGGCGCGCGCCTCATCAATACGGCCCGCGGCGACCTCGTCGACACGACGGCGCTGCTGCGGGCCGTCGAGGAAGGGCGCATCGCCGGCGCGGCCCTCGACGTCTTCCCGGAGGAGCCGCCCGACATGGAGAATCCCGTGCTCCACCACGAGCGCATCATCGTCACGCCGCACCTCGGCGCGTCGACCGCCGAGGCGCAGGAGCGCGTCGCCGTCGACGTCGCCGAGCAGGTGCTCGCGATCCTGCGCGGCGAGCCGGCGCAGTACGCCGTCAACGCCCCGATGATCGCCGCCGAGACGATGACGGTGCTCGCGCCGTACATCCCGGTGGGGGAGAAAGTGGCATCGCTCGCTACGCAGCTCGCGTCCGGGCAGTTCGGCAACATCGAGATCGAATACCTGGGCGAGATCTCGAACCACGACACGACCGCGCTGAAGGCGGCCGTGATCCGCGGGCTCCTCGGCCCGATCACCGAGGAGAATGTGACGATCGTGAACGCCAACCTCATCGCCGAGCACCGCGGCATGCGCATCATCGAGCGTAAAGGCCCGGCCGAGGAGATCTACGCGAACCTGATCCGCGTGCACCTGCACACGAGCGCAGGGGACACGGACGTCACCGGCACGATCGCCCACGACGGGCCGCACATCGTCGCCATCAACGACTTCTGGGTGGACATCCCGCCGGGCGATGGCTGGCTGCTGCTGTGCGAGAACCAGGACCGGCCGGGGATGATCGGCGCGGTGGGCACGTTCCTCGGCCAGCACGACATCAACATCAGCTTCATGCGCGTGGGCCGGGTCGCCGTGCGCGGCCATGCGCTGATGGCCGTCGGCCTCGACGACCCGATCTCGCCGGAGCTGGTGGAGGAGCTGGAGAAGATCCCGGACATCATCTCGGCGCGCGCCGTCAAGTTCTCGTAGGCGGCACGCATGCGCCCCGGCGCGGTCACGATCGCTGATGCCATCCCCGCGCACTTCGCCGCCGTCATCGCCATCGAGCGCGAGGCGGGCGGGCAATCGCTCGTCGCGCTCACGGAGGGGCACGCGCTGCAGGAGGCGCTCAACCGCGGCCACTGGCTCGCGGTCGCGCTCGAAGGCGACGCGGTCGTCGGTTGGATCTGGTTCACGGTCGAGCTGACGGGCGGCGAGAACGTCGGCCGTATCTTCCGCGTCGCGGTCTCGCGCGAGCGGCGCCGCCGCGGCGTCGGCCGCGCGCTGGTCGAGCACGCGCGCGACGTCCTGCGCGAGCGCCACTGCACCCGCGTGCGACTGACGATCGACGGCGGCGACGAGGGCGCACGCGCCTTCTTCGCAGCAACGGGCTTCGCGCTCGATGCGATCGCGATGGAGTCGCCGCTGTGAGGAGCGGACTGTCGCTGGCGCTGCTCATCGTGTGCGCCGTGTGGCTCGCGGGGTGCGGTGATCGCTCCAGCGGCTCGACGCAGACCCCGGCCAGATCGACGCCGTCCACGGCGGCGGACACGCCGACACCGGCGGCGACGGCGTCGCCCTTGGCCCCGCGCTCCGTCACGATCAGCGCCGCCGGCGACGTCAGTCTCGCGCGGCAGCTCGTCGAGCGCATGGCGGCGAGCGGCGCGGATTACCCGTACGAGCTGATACGCCACCTCCTCAGCGGCGACATCGCGATTGCCAACCTCGAGGGCGCGCTCACGGAACGCGGCGAGCCGTGGCCGAAGGGGTACAACTTCCGCACGCCGCCGCGCTTCGCCGTCGGGCTGAGAAACGCGGGCTTCGACCTCGTGTCACTCGCGAACAACCACGCCATGGACTACGGCGCGATCGGCCTCGTGGACACGTTGCAGGCGCTCGACGACGCCGGTGTGGCGTACGTCGGCGCCGGAGAGAACCGTGAGAGCGCGTGGGCGTGGCAGACCCTCGAAGCCAACGGGCTGCGCATCGCCTTCATCGGCTGCGCGCTCACGCCGACCGAGGGCGGCGGCTTCCGGATCCACGCCTGGGCGGCGGGCGCGGACACGCCCGGCATGGCGATCTGCGACGACCCCGCGCTGGCAACCACGATCGAAGGCGCGCGCCGCGCGAACGACTTCGTGATCGTCATCGTGCATGCGGGGACGGAGTACTCGAACGTGCCGGATGCGACGCAGCGCCGCATCGCCGACGCGGCGCTCGCCGCCGGCGCGGACGCCTACATCGGCCACCACGCGCACGTCGTGCAGCCGGTAGAGCAGCGCGGCAACAGGCTCATCGCCTGGGGGCTTGGTAACTTCATCTTCGACCTGGACAACGTCGACCTCGCCAACATCCCGCAGCCGCGCGTCTCGCTCGTGCTGAACATCACGTTCACGGAGGGCGCGGGCGTGACCGCGTGGGAGGCCGTGCCGGTGACGCTCGACGACGCGGAGGACCGCCCGCGTCCCGCGACGCCCGAAGAGGCGGGCGTACTGCAGGAGCTCGTCATGCCGTAGAGGAGGAGGGGAGCGCATGGATTACGGACTTCAGGGCCGCGTCGCGATTGTCGGCGGCGGCAGCAAGGGCATCGGGCGCGCCGTCGCGCAGATGCTGGCCGGCGAAGGCGCGCACGTCGTCATCGCCGCGCGGGGGCAGCGCGCACTCGTGCACACCGCCGACGCCATCCGCGACGCGACGGGCGCCGATGTCCTTCCGGTCGAGTGCGACATGGCGTCGTACGACGACATTAAGCGCCTCGTCGCGCGGACCGTCGAGGCGTACGGCCGCATCGACATCGTGGTCAACAACGCGGGCGGGCCGCCGCTCGGGCCGTTCGAGCAGCACGACGACGCCGCCTGGCAAGCGGCGCTCGACACGAACATGCTCAGCGTGGCGCGGCTCACGCGGGAGGCGTTGCCTTATCTCAAGCAGTCGGACCAGCCGCGCATCATCAACATCACGTCGACGGCCGTCAAGGAGCCGATCGACGGGCTCGTGCTGTCGAACTCCGCGCGACTCGCCGTCGTCGGGCTGGCGAAGACGCTGTCGAAGGAGCTGGGGCCGCACGGCATCACGGTCAACAACATCGGCCCCGGCCTCACCATCACCGACCGCATCCGGCCCGTGCTGGAGGCGCAGGCGAAGGCGGAAGGCCGGTCGTTCGAGGAGATGAAGGAGCGGCGGGCACAGTCGATCCCGCTGCGGCGGCTCGGCGAGCCGGAGGATGTGGCGGCGCTCGCCGTCTTCCTCGCGTCGAAGCAGGCGCGCCAGATCACCGGCCAGACGATCCTCGTTGATGGCGGCGCCACGGGCGCGGTGATGTAGCCGCAAACAAGAACCCGCCGTGAAGCGGGCACACGCGCATCGACGAAGGCGGGCGGCGGCGCTACGAGTATCCTTCGGCCGCCGCCTCCCAGCCGGGGATGAACTTACGCCAGCGCTCCTCGTTCGTCAGGTACGGGTAGACCATGTAGTAGCTGTTGACCCGCGGCTGGTACGGCTCGCGCATCAGCTTCATCTTCGCTTCCTGGGGCGTCCGGCCGGCCTTGCGGTGGTTGCAGCCCTTGCAGGCGGTGACGAGGTTGTCCCAGGTGTGGCGCCCGCCCCGATGCCGCGGGAGCACGTGATCCAGCGTGAGGTCGCGCTGGCCGCGGCGTCCGCAGTACTGGCACGTGTAGCGGTCGCGGTTGAACACCTCGCGGCGCGAGAGGCGCATCTGCGGGCGGGGCCGCCGGATGAGGTAGATGAGGCGGATCACCGACGGCAGCGGGAAGCGCTGTGACGGCGAGCGCAGGAAACCGTCGCCGTGCTCCAGCACCTCCGCCTTCCCCCGGTCGACCAGGGTGAACGCGCGGGTGGCGTTGCAGACGTTGAGGGGCTCGTAATTCTGATTCAGTACCAGGACGTTCATGTGCCGGACGGGCCGCCTTCCAACGTGGTCAAAGCATAACAAGGCCTCGAAATCCCCAGCAACGCGCCGGGTCTGGCCCAGAAGGGCGTATCGTCATAGAATCGGCGGCCGGTTGGGCGAGATGGAGGGACTCATGGCGACGAAGGACGAGATCGCGAGCGGCCTGCAGATGCTGATCCAGGAGGCGCGTCGCATCGCGGGCGCTTTCTCCGAGGACGACTGGGCGCGCGCGCACGACATGGACGGCTGGCGGAACAAGGAGACGCTGGCGCACATCGCCGCGGTCGGCGGGATGGTGCAGCCGATGGTGGCGGGGCTGGCCAACGCGCCGGAAGGCGCGAACCCCGGCGCCGGCATCGACATCGACGCGCTGAACGCCGCGACGGTGGGCCAGCGCAAGGACAAGTCGGTGCAAGAGCTGACAGACGAGATCGCGACGGCGTACAGCGGCGTGATCGACTTCGTGCGCGCGGCGCCGCAGGAACAGCTCGACCACATCGTCTCATTCCGCGGCTATGAGAACGTGCCGATCAGCGAACTGCTGATGCGGATGGTCGTGCTGCACGGGCTGGCGCATATCTACAGCGCCTACTCCGCCGTCTTCGACAGCAAGCCGGCCGTCCCTGCCCGCTGAGGCGAGCCGGCGCCGACGATGTTCCGGCTTACACGGCCGTCGAGGCGACGAGGTTCATGCGGATGATCTCCGGCGCGCCCGCGAGGACGCCGGGGAGCTTGCTCGCGAACGCGGCCATGTGCGGCGTCTTCCCGTGGTCGGCCAGCGCGGCGTCATCGGCGTACAGCTCGAGGAAATAGAACTCGGCCGGCGCCTTCTGCGACTGAGCGAGCGTATAGGACAGCGTCCGGCCGGCTTCGTTCGCCTTCACGGCGGCGACCATCTCGGCGCCGGCGGCCTTGAAGTCCTCTTCCTTGCCCTCGTTCACCGTCAGCTTCGCAATAACCGCGATCAATCGATCCCCCTTGTGCATGGTCCCAACCAGATGTGCGCCCCATCCTGCCGCAGGCGCCGCTTACGATCACCTCGGCGCGCCGGCTGCTGCGTGTGTCCGCTTTCGGGATGTCATTCGCACAGACGTTCGGATACAATGATCCGGTGGCACGCGACGATCGTCCCAGGCCACCGGCCTGGCTGAGCACCGCCGGCGCGAAGAAGGCACGCGCTCGCCGCGCACGTCCGGCCGCGGAGATGGAGCCGGCGCCCGAGAAGCCGCGTCCCTCACGCAGGCGGGCGCGGCCGCGCGGCGCACTGCAGCTCTCCGACAACGCGCGCGTCGTCCTCGAACGGCGCTACCTGGCCAGGGACGGGCGCGGCATGCTGATCGAGACGCCAGAACAGCTCTTCCGCCGCGTCGCCCACATCATCGCGCAGGCTGAGGCCGCCTACGTCGAGTCCTCACGCGCCGACGCCGTCGTCGTCGATTACGAGGCGAAGTTCTACGACCTGATCACGTCGCTGCGATTCCTCCCAAACTCGCCGACGCTGGGCAACGCGGGTCGGCCGCTCCAGCAGCTCTCGGCGTGCTTCGTCCTTCCGGTCGAGGATTCGATGGAGGGGATCTTCGAGACGCTGAAGAACACCGCGCTGATCCACCAGAGCGGCGGCGGCACAGGCTTCGCCTTCAGCAGGCTGCGCCCGGCGGGCGATCGCGTCGCGTCGAGCGGTGGCGTAGCGAGCGGGCCGGTCTCGTTCATGCGCGTGTTTGACGCGGCGACTGAATCGATCAAGCAGGGCGGCACGCGGCGCGGCGCCAACATGGCCATCCTCAGCGTCGACCACCCGGACATCGAGGCGTTCATCAACGTCAAGTCCGACATGGCGACGCTGCAGAACTTCAACATCAGCGTCGCCGTCACCGAAGCGTTCATGCGCGCCGTCGAGCGTGACGAGGACTACGACCTGATCAATCCGCGCACGCGCGAGGTTACCGGCAGGCGGAACGCGCGCGACGTGTTCCGTCAGATCGTCGAGAACGCGTGGCGCAACGGCGACCCCGGCCTCGTCTTCCTCGACCGCGTCAACCGCGATAACCCGACGCCGCAGCTCGGCCGCATCGAGGCGACGAACCCGTGCGGCGAACAGCCACTGTTGCCGAACGAGTCCTGCAACCTCGGGTCGATCAACCTCGCGATGTTCGTGCGCGATGGCACGTCGCCGCAGCGGGCAGGGCGCGCGCGGCGCAACGGCGCGCGTTCGAGCGGCAGCGCCACGTTCGACTGGGACGCGCTCGCCGAGACGATCCCGCTGTGCGTGCGTTTCCTCGACGACGTCATCGACGAGAACCGCTATCCGATCCCGGCGATCGACGAGATGACGAAGAAGACGCGCAAGATCGGGCTGGGCGTCATGGGCTGGGCCGACGTGCTGTTCCGGCTCCGCATCCCCTACGACTCGGAGGAGGCGATCGAGCTGGCCGGCAAGCTCATGTCGTTCATCCAGGAGCACGCCGACCGGGCGTCGGAGCAGCTCGCGCTCGAACGCGGCGTCTTCCCGGCGTGGCATGGCTCCATCTACGACCCCGCCTCAGGCGACCCGCGCGGCGGCCCGCGCTACCGCAACGCCACCCGCACGACCGTCGCACCCACCGGCACGCTGAGCATCATCGCCGACTGCTCGGGCGGCATCGAGCCGGCGTTCGCGCTCGCGTTCGTGCGGCAGCACTACCTCGACCGCAACGACCCGTCGAAGGTGACGCAGCTCAACGAGGTGAACAAGGCATTCCGCACCGTCGCGGAGCAGGAGGGCTTCTACAGCGACGAGCTGGTGGACTTCCTCGCGCGGGGGGCCCCGCTCAAGGACCGCGACGACGTGCCCGACTGGGCGAAGCGCGTCTTCGTGACCTCGCACGACATCGACCCGGAGTGGCACGTGCGCATGCAGGCGGCATTCCAGCGGCACACCGACAACGCAGTCAGCAAGACCATCAACTTCCGCGCGGACGCCACCGTCGAGGACGTGGAGCGGGCGTACATGCTCGCCTACAACGAGGGATGCAAGGGCATCACGGTCTATCGCGACGGCTCGCGCGAGCAGCAGGTGCTCTCGCACGCGATCGCGCGCGGGCCCGAGCAGGCCGAGGCTGTCGCCGCAGGGCTCGCGCTCGCCGTCGGCGACGTGATCGCGCAGGCAGCGGCGCACCCGACGCCTACCGCGTCGACGGAGCCGCGCCCGGCCGGCGCGCCCTACCGCCGCCACCTGCCGGACGAGCGCCGGTCGATCACCCACAAGTTCCGCGTCGGCGACCAGGAAGGCTACGTCACGGTGGGCCTCTACGAGGAAGGCCAGCCGGGCGAGATCTTCGTCAATATTTCGAAGGAAGGCTCGACCATCCGCGGCCTGATGGACGCGGTGGCGATGCTGACGTCCGTCGCGCTGCAGTACGGCGTCCCATTGCGCAACCTCGTTGACAAGTTCCGCGGCGTGCACTTCGAGCCGGCCGGCATGACGTCGAACCCGCAGATCCCGATCGCGACCTCGCTCGTCGACTACATCTTCCGCTGGCTCGAACTGCGCTTCCTCGAGCCGCGTCCAGCGCTGCCGGCGCCGGCTGAGAAGAAGGGCGCGCGCAAGAATGCGCGTGGCCGGAGCGCGCGCGCCGCATCGGCGACGGAGTCCTCTTCGGCGCGACGTCCCGCGAGCGACGGCGCGACCAGCACGGGCATGGCCTGCCCCGACTGCGGGGCGATCCTCGTCTTCGCGGAGGGCTGCCTCATCTGCCGCTCGTGCGGCTACACGCGCTGCGCCTGATACGCTGGCGCGATGCGCGCGCTCGTCTTCCGCTACAGCCTGCCGCGCCTCGCCGCGACGAAGATCGCCGGTTCGCTCTCGCCGCGCGGCTACTTCGGCCCGTGGTCGTCGTTCCGGCTGGAAGAGGTGCCGGGGCCGCAGCTCCCCGCCGGCGACTGGGTGATCGTCCGCACGAAGCTCGCGGGCATCTGCGGCAGCGACGCGAAGCAGGTGTACCTGCGCGGCGACCGCGACAACCCGCTGACGGCGCTCATCTCCTTCCCGCACGTGCTCGGGCACGAGGCTACCGGCGTCGTCGAGCGCGCCGGTCCCGACGTGCGCGCGCTCCGCGAAGGACAGCGCGTCGTCCTCAACCCGTGGCTCTCGTGCGCGCCGCGCGGGTTTACCGAGCCGTGCGCGAACTGCCGCGCGGGCGACTACATGCTCTGCGAGCGCTTCACGGAGGGCCGGCTCCCGCCGTCGATCCACCTCGGGAATTGCGCGGCCGCCGGCGGCGCCTTCGCCGAGATGTTCGCCGCGCACGAGTCGCAGTGCATCCCCGTGCCCGAGGGCGTGACGGATGAGCAGGCCGTCCTCGCGGATCCGTTCTCGGTGCAACTGCACGGCGTGCTGCGCAACCCGCCGGCGGAGCGCGAGCCGGCGCTCGTCTACGGCTGCGGCACGCTCGGGCTGATGACGGTGGCGATGCTCCGCCACCTTCATCCGGACACGCCGGTCTGGGCCGTCGCGCGGCACCCGCACCAGGCGCAGGCAGCCCGCGATCTCGGCGCGCACGAGGTGCTGCCCGCCGGGCCGGCAGCCCTCGTCGACGCGATCGCGCGGCTCACCGGAGCGGGGGCGCTGCGGCCGTGGAGCGGCAACGACTGGCTGATGCGCGGGCCGCGCGTGATCTACGACACCGTTGGCTCGCCGCGCTCGGTCGAGACGGCGATGCGCATCGCCGCGCCCCGCGGGACGATCGTGATCAGCGGCGTCGAGGCGCCGCGCCGCTTCGAGTGGACGCCGCACTACTTCAAGGAGCTGACCGTCGTTGGCTCAAATGCATTCGGCGTCGAGGAGTTCGAGGGGGAGCGTGCGCACGCGATGGCGATCTACTTCAAGCTCGCGCGGCGCGGCCTTGACCTCTCGCGCCTTATCACGCACCGCTACGACCTCGCGCAGTACCGCGAGGCGTTCCTGGCGCTGCGCGACCACGGGCGCAGCCGCAGCATCAAGGCCGCGTTCGCCTTCCCGCAATCAACTGAATGCGACTAACCGGGCCCGGGATCCGGCCGGCTTAGTGCCCGCGACACCCGCAGCCGGCGCCGCCGCACGCGCAGCCGCCGGCAGGCATGGTCGAGCCGCCGGCGTCCTTCGAGACGGCCGCGAACACCGAGAGCATGCGCGTGCCGCCGTGGTGGCCGTTGGGGCACGTCGCCGGCTTGTCGGCGCGGTCCATCGGCCGCAGCAGCTCGTACTTCGAGGAGCACGTGGGGCAGTAGTACTCGTAGACGGGCATGGTTATTCGAGGTAGTCCTTGAGCTTCTTGCTGCGCGAGGGATGGCGCAGCTTTCGCAGCGCCTTCGCCTCGATCTGGCGGATGCGCTCTCGCGTGACGGCGAACTCGCGCCCGACCTCTTCGAGCGTGCGGCTGCGCCCGTCCTCGAGGCCGAAGCGCAGCTCAAGCACCTTCCGCTCGCGCGTCGTCAGGCTGTTGAGCACGTCCATCACCTGCTCCTTCAGCAGCTGATGCGACGCGGCTTCGGCGGGCGCGAGCGCCGACTCGTCGGGCAGGAAGTCGCCGAGATGGCTGTCTTCCTCCTCGCCGATCGGCGTCTCGAGCGACACGGGGTCCTGCGACACTTTGATGATCTCGCGCACCTTCTCCGGCGTGAACGGCGGGCCCTGCTTCGGGTCCGACATGCCGGCCGCGATCTCCTCGCTCGTCGGCTCGCGGCCGTACTCCTGCACCAGCCGCCGCGAGACGCGCACGAGCTTGTTGATCGTCTCCACCATGTGCACAGGGATGCGTATGGTCCGCGCCTGGTCGGCGATGGCGCGCGTGATCGCCTGGCGGATCCACCAGGTGGCGTAGGTGCTGAACTTGAACCCTTTGCGGTAGTCGAACTTCTCGACGGCGCGGATGAGGCCGATATTGCCTTCCTGGATGAGATCCAGGAGCGACATGCCGCGCCCGATGTACTTCTTGGCAACGCTCACGACGAGCCGCAGGTTCGCCTCGGTGAGCTGCTTCTCGGCGCGATAGCCCTCGCGCTTCAGGTCGTCGTAGAAGGCGCGGAGCTGCTCGTCTTCCTTGTAGCGCTTGTTCAGCCTGTCCCACGGCGGGGGCACCAGCGACTTCTCGCCCCCGTAGTGGGCGGCGACGGCGGCGATCTGAGCGGGCTGAAGGATGTGCGTAATGATCGAGAGGCGGACAATCGTCTGTTCCGCCTCCATCTGGTCGACCTTCAAGTGCTCGGCGAGCCGTCCGGCCAGCCCGAAGTCCATCTCCGCATCGATGGTCGACCGCCACATTTCGTTCTGCACCAGCTCCGACACGGTCGACGCCTTGACGCCGAGATCTTTGCAGATGAACTTGATGGCCTTCGAGCACTCGTGGTACTGAGCGAGCAGCGTGAACAGGATTTCCTGCCCGGACGGCAGGCGTCCCTTCTCGGCCATCCACACCCGCTCGATGGCTTCGATGTGCTTGGCCTCTTCCATGTGGCGGGCGAGGCGCTTCTCGTCCGAGCCGGAAAGCAGGTAGACCTTGCCGATCTCGCGGAGGTACATGCGGACGGGGTCGTCGATGCCCTCCTGCTCCTCGAGCGGGATGGCTTCCTTCTCGACGTCTTCTTCGTCGACCTCGTCGCGATCGGGGCCTTCGATCCAGGTGTCGCCGGCGAGGGCGCCGTTGCGGCTGGGGCTGAGCACCATCACGGCCTCGCCGATGCGGGCGAGGACCTCGGGGCCATCGGCGTCGGCCGGTGGTTCCGTCACGTCAGTGGCGGTTCCGTTGAGCGAAGTCGACGTCTGATCCCGAAACTTGCTGCTCATTCACCACCTCACCGGGCGGGGCGCTCGGTATTGCGTCGCTGATCGAGTAGCCGCTGGTGGACCTTTAGTCCTGCTTCCATGTCCTCGACGAAGGCCACGGCGGGATCAGCCTCGTCCTCGGCGGTGTCTTCCAGTGCGCTCCCCGTCTTCCACACGGAGAGTGCTCGTTCCGCGATCGTCGCGCCGTCGCGAGCAGCGAGATCGGCGAGCACGTCGGCGCTTGCGCGCTTCGCCGTGCGGAGCCGCTGTTCTTCGATGCGTTGCACGCTGTCGTGCAGCGCCCGAATGACTGAGTCGTCGTCGTATGCCGGGACTGCGAGAGAGATGATGCGCTCGTATTGTGGACGCAAGTCCGGACTGAGCGATCTCTCAAACGGCTCCCCGCTATCCGCCCAACCGACCCATGTCTCGAACAGCGCTCTGTTCTCGCTGTGACCGAAGAGTTCCGGTTCCATCCCCAACCCCTCGGCGCGTAGCTCAGGATACTTGAAAAGCAAAGCCAGACAAAACTCTTCGCGGCGATCGCGCACATCGCGCGAACGTAGTGGCTGCGGCTCGGCGGGCGCGTTGCTTGACAAACGCCGGGGAACGGGCCGCCGCAGCTCCAGCCGCAATGTCCCTTCGTCAACATGCGCCATCCGCGCCAACCGCTGCAGGTAGTGAGACTGCAGCACCCTGTCGCCGATGATGGCGATCCACGGCAGCAGCGACGCGGCTGCCGCCGACTGCCCGCGCGGCGTCGACAGGTCGACGCGCCGTTCCGTCACCGCGAAGATGTACTCGATGACGTCGACGGCCTCGTCGACGAGCGTGCCCCAGAGCTCCGGCTGCGTGCGGATGATCTCGTCCGGATCCTTGCCTGTGGGCTGCGTGAGCACGCGCAGCTCGATGTCAATCGACGTCTCCTGGCGCACGACGCCGCGCGCGTTCGGCACGGGCCGCGACGACACGTGCGCGTTCACGATCTCGTAGACGCTGCGCAGCGTCGCCTCCATGCCGGCGTTGTCTTCGTCGAGCGCGAGCACGAGCGACTTCGTGTGACGCTTGAGCAGGCTCACCTGCCGCTCGGTGAGCGCGGTCCCCATCGATGCGACGACGTTCGCGAAACCGTGCTCGTGCGCGGCGATCGCGTCCATGTAGCCCTCGACGATCACGGCGCGGCCGTCGCTGCGGATGGCGTCCTTGGCCATGTCGAGCCCGTAGAGGATCGAGCCCTTATCGAAGATGGGCGACTGCGGCGTGTTCACGTACTTCGGCTGGTGCTCGCCCGAGCCCAGCGCCTCGCCCGGGAGCAGGCGGCCGCCGAAGCCGGCGACGCGCCCCCGGTCGTCGCGGATGGGGAACATCAGACGGTGGCGGAAGCGGTCGTACGGCCCGCGCTCCCCTTCGACACCGAGCCCCGCCGTGAGGATCTCATCCGTGCCGTATCCGCGCGAAGCCAGATGCTCCATGAGCGCCTCCCAGCTGTTCGGCGCGTAGCCGATCTGGAAGCGCTCGATCGATTCCGGGGCGAGCCGCCGCTCTTCGAGGTAGGCGCGAGCGGTCGCGCCCGTCTCGGCGGTGAGCGCGGCGTGGAAGAAAGCCGCCGCCGTCTCGTTCAGCTCGTAGAGCCGCGCCCGGCGGGCGTCGCCCTGCGCGTCGCGCCGCGTTTCGAGCGCGACGCCGGCGCGCTCGGCGAGCTGGCGCTTCGCCTCGGCGAAGTCGCAGCCGTCCTTCTTCATCACGAAGCTGAAGATGTCACCTCCGGTCGAACACGCCCCGAAGCAATGCCAGGTCTGGCGCTGCGGGTCGACGTGGAACGACGGGGTCTTCTCGGTGTGGAACGGGCAGAGCGCGACGTACCCGCGCCCGGCGCGCTTCAGCGCCACGTACTGCGAGATGAGGTCGACGACATCGATGCGCTGCTTGATCTCTTCGACCACGCTCATGCCGTGCGCCTGCTCCTACGAACGCGGTCTGAGGGGGATGATTACAGGGCGCGCCTGGGGCGCCATCTGCGCCAGCCGCGCCACTTCCGGCCCGTGCTCGGCCTCATGGCCGGCGACCTTGACGGCCATGTCGAGGACGGTCATCCGGCCGAGCCGCTCGTGGCGGACCGCGCGGTGCAGTCCGGCGTCGCCTGCGTCGTCAAGGACGCGCTCAAGATCGCGGCGCGCTGCGACCATGCCGTGCAGGATCTGCGGCACCGCCATGCGCGCCGCGAGCGATGGATCGTCGTCATTCACGGCGCGCGTGCTGTGCACGGACGGCTCGTCCTCATCGAGCGCGCGCCTCGCGCGCTCGGCCCACAACCGTTCGCAGCGCAACAAATGCGCGAGATGCGTCGCGATGTTCCATGCGTCGCCGGGCTCGTGACGAAACTGCTCTTCGCTCAGCCCGCGCAACGCATCGAACAGCAGCGCGCGGCTGCGTTGCAGGTCCGACCGTAGTTGCTCGATGGCCATCCCCGTGCCCGTCCGCCCGCCAACGCCGGGCCGCTAGCCTGCCTGCAATCGCGGAAGTTGCCGCATTGTAGCGCAGCGAACGACGGGCGCCGCAACGGCGCTGTACGCAGTACAGCGGTCGCCATGCGCCGTTACGGGCGGACGGTAGAGGGAAGCCGGGGCGCGCTCGATACGGGCGTCAGCGTCGGCGCGATCTGCGGCGCGATCTGCGGCGCGACGCCGGGCGGCGCCGGCGGCGGCTCATCTCCCACCGCCACCGAGATCAGCACCTGGTTGTTCGTGTTGTCCGTCTCCTCGATCGTGCCGTTCGGGTCGACGATGATCAGGAGCTGCTGGCTCTCCGTCACCTGGTAGCCGGTACCGACGTCGATGCTCAGCCCCGGACCGAGCGTGAAGCCCGGCACCGTCGCGCCGCCGAGCAGCTGCGTGCCGTCGGGGTTGAAGATCGCCACCACGAGATCGCCGGTGGCCGCGCCGGTGCCCTGGTTGACGACCGTAACGAAGAGCTGGCCGCCGGTGATCACCGGCGTCGTGCCGACGACGAGGTCCGGCGGCCCGACCGTCGGCGACCCGTCCGGCGTCGGCGTCTCCGTCGGCGTTTCTTCGATCCCCGGGGTAAAGCGGCTCGCAGGCTCGGTCGGCAGGTCGACCGAGATCGGGGGCTCGGCCGTCGCGACGACGAGGGACTCGACATCGCCGGTAATGTCGACGGCGTCCGCCTCGATCCACCCGTGCAGCTCGCTGTTCGGCGGGAAGATGATGCGCAGCCAGCCTGAGTCCGACGTGCGGCCGTCGATCTGGACGTCGCGGCCCGCCGGCAGCGTCCCCAGCACGGCGCGGCTGCTCCCGGGCGCGAAGCGCACCGAGGTCACGCCCTTCGTCCGGCCGACGACGCCGATGGCCACGGCTGTCTTCGACCGGGGGCCGGGCGTGGCCGTCTTCGGCTCGACGATGACCTTCGGCTCCTCGGCGCTGCCACCGCGGGCGCTGTCGATGATGACGAGGACGGCGGCGGTGATGCCCAGCAGCGCGACGACGGCGAGACCGGCGAGAAAGACGGGGTGCCGGAGGACGGCGGCGCGCGTCTCCGGATCGGGGATGAGGTTCATGCGGGGATGCGGAGCGCCTCTCTAGGTACCAACCCGGCGGGCATTGTAGCAGTCTCACATTCCGACGGATCGTCAGGGCACGCTCTCCCGGCTCGCCGGCGCGCTTCGGATCGCCGCCCGGGGCGCCGATGCTGTTGGAGGGGAGAGCCGCCAACTGATCCCTCCTATCGCCGGAAGCCAGCGTCGTCCCCGCCAAGCGCGACGCTGGCTTCTGCATGTCCATGGCCCTCATATCTCTCTTGCGATCGACTTGACGCAGCCGGGCCTTCCATCAATCATGCGCCCGGTATCCGCTCCCTTCCGGACACAGGAGGTCCCATGCTCAACGCCTCGACGTTGCGGGCCGACACGCTCTCCGCGCGCGTCGTCCCCAGCTCATGGATCAGCAACATCGCGCTCATCCTTGCGGGCAGCGGGTTCGTCGCCGTCTGCGCGCAGTTCAGCTACCAATTCTCGTTCAGCACGGTGCCGGTCACCGGCCAGACGTTCGCCGTGCTCCTCGTCGGCGCGCTGTTCGGCAGCCGTCTGGGCGCGGCGACGCTCACCGCCTACCTCGCCGAGGGTGCGATGGGATTGCCGGTGTTCGCGGGCGGTCACGGCGGCGTCTCGGCGATCGCGACGGCATCGGGCGGCTATCTCTTCGGGTTCATCATCGCGGCGTACGTCGTCGGCTGGTTCGCCGAGCGCGGCTGGGACCGCTCGCGCTGGATCGTCCTACCGATGTTGCTCGGCAATGCCGTGCTCTACGTCCCGGGCATCATCTGGCTGCACCAGCAGTTCCGCATCGTCGGCATCCCGATCTCGTGGGACACCGCGCTCGACTACGGGCTGTGGCCGTTCATCGCGGGCGACCTGGCGAAGCTCGTGGCGGCATCCCTCGCGCTGCCGGCGGGCTGGTCAATCGTCGAGCGCTTCCGCGGCCGCTCGTGACCATCGGCACTCGACACAACGACCGGCCGGCCCGATGCTGGTCGCGTAGCGGCGGCGCTGCCGGCCGCGCCTGAAGGAGACACAGATGCGCGAACAAGGCCCGATCGTCGTACCGCTCGATGGCTCCGAGCTGGCGGAGGGCGCTGTCCCCTACGCGGCGGCACTGGCCCGCGGCCTCGGAGCGAAACTCGTGCTCGTCACCGCGTGGGAGGGCACCGAGAGCGAGCTCGGCGCCGACTTCCCGTCGATGGCGATGGAAGTCGAGCAGAAGGCGACGGCATACTTCGGGGAGTACCTCGACCGCGTGAAGTCAGGCCTTCCACCCGGCGTCGAAGCTGAGGTCATGATCCGCGCCGGCGACGCCGCCGACGAGATCATCCAGGCGGTCGGTGAGACGGGCGCGCGCATGCTGGTCATGGCCACGCACGGGCGCTCGGGCATCGGCCGGTGGATGTACGGGAGCACGGCGGGCCATCTGCTGCGCCACGCCACCGTGCCGATCGTCGCGGTCGGCCCGCACGCGCTCGAGCGGTCGGGCGCGGAGATCGCGTTCAAGCACATCATGGTGCCGCTCGACGGGAGCGCGCTCTCGGAGCAGGCGGTCCCGGTCGCGACGTCGCTCGCGAGCGCGTTCGGCGCGCGCATCAGTCTGGTGCGGGGCGTGCGCTGGGCCGTGCAGGCGTACCCGTACAGCCTTCCGGACGCCTACATCCCGCAGGTCGACCAGGAGCTGGAGGCCGGCGCCAAGAAGTACCTCCAGCGCCACCAGCAGTCGATCAGCGGCGTCGAGGCGCACTCGTTCATCGTGCGGGGCGCCGTGGCGGAAGGCCTGATTGACTTCGTCGACAAGGAGTCGGTCGACCTGGTGGTGATGACGACGCACGCACGCTCCGGTCTGGCGCGCGCCGCGCTCGGCAGCGTCGCCGACCGCATGCTCCAGGCGGTGGCCCCCATCATGCTCATTCGGCCGGAGGGCTAGGCCCGTTGGGGGCGTGCCTCCAGCCCGAAGCCGTCTAACTGCTAAGATCGCCTCACACCGTAGCCGCATCTCCGCCGATGCGCGCAATCCCGATGGCCGCCCGGGACGTACCTCTGGCAGGGGAGCAAGCCCCTCCGCCCGGGCGGGGAGGCTTCGCGTGGACTACTCGTCGCTCCCCGACGATGAGCTGATGGCCCGGCTGGGCCGCCGGGACCTCGCCGCGTTCGAGGCGCTGTACGACCGGTACGGCGACCTCGTGTACTCGGTGTCGCTGCGGATCGTGGGCGACACGTACGCGGCCGAGGATGTCGCGCAGGACGTGTTCCTGCGCGTCTGGCGGCGCCCCGATCAGTTCGACGTGGGCCGAGGGAGGTTCGTCACGTGGTTGCTCAGCGTAGCCCGCAACCGGTCGATCGATCAGCGCCGCAGCCAGTCGCGACGGCTGCGGCATGAGGCGCTGCCCTCCGGCGACGAAGAGGAAGACGTCCTCCCCGGCGACTCGGAGCGCGACGACCCCGCGCTTGCCGCCGTGCTCAGCGAGGAACGCGCCGCCGTCCGGCGCGCCATGGAAGGCCTGCCGCCCGAGCAGAAGCTGGCGATCCAGCTTGCGTACTTCGGCGGGCTCACGCAGCAGGAGATTGCCAACAAGCTCGGCCAGCCGCTCGGGACGGTCAAGACGCGCGTCCGGCTGGCGATGCAAAAGATGCGGGTGGCGCTGCAGGAGCGCCGCGCCGGTGGGTAGGAACGAAGGATGACGATGGACTGCCAAGCGGTACGCGAACAGCTCGACGCCTGGGCGCTCGGCGCGCTCGACGCCGACGAGACGCGCGCCATCGACGAGCACCTGGCGAGCTGTGACGACTGCCGCGCGCTCGCCGACGAGGCACGAGAGACCGCTGCGAGCATCGCGCTCGCGGTGCCCATGCGCGCCGCGGGCGCGACGCTGAAGTCCCGCGTGATGGCGTCCGCCGCCGTCCTCGTCGACATCCACGCGCCGCGCCGCTCGCGGCTGTGGCCGGCGGCCGTCGCGGCGCTCGTCGTGCTCGGTGTGGGGGCAGCCGCGTGGGCGGGCGCGATGCAGTTCCGCGTGAACGATCTCGAAGATGAGAACGCCACGATCAGCGCCGATGCCACCGTGCAGGCGCAGGAGTTCGAGGCGGTGTCCGTCCGCCAGCGCGAGCTGCAGGAGATCATCGAGACCCAGGACACCGTCATCAACGTCGTGCTACAGCCGGATGCGCGCCGCACGGAGCTGACTGGCACGGCGATGGCGCCGGGCGCGAGCGCGCACTGCGTCTGGAGCCGTGCGCAGTCGCTCGGCGCGCTCGTCGTGAGCGGCCTGCCGCAGCCGGACGAGGGCGAGGTGTACAAGATGTGGGTCGTCTACGAGAACGCCCCCGTCGACGCCGGCGCCTTCACGGTCGATGAGCGCGGCAGTGGGCGCCTGATCATGGAGGGCATCTGGGACGGAGGCGAGGACCGGGGCGACTTCGTCGGGTTCGCCGTCACGGTCGAGCCATCGCCCGATGCGGACACCCCCTCCGACGAGATGGTGCTCGCCAGCGAGGACCTCCGCTAACGCGCCGACGCCGCCCGCATACGGGCCTGCTCAAGCGGCTTGCGTTGAGACCTCGTCTCATCTACGCTGACACTACGTCTCAATAAGCGGGAGGCCGCATTTGTCCGACACCGACCTCGTCATCGAGCGCCTCGAGATGCGCGGCCACCGCATCACCGGCAGCCGCCGCCGCGTCATCGACGCCGTGCTCGCGCAGCCGTCGCACTTCACCGTCGACGACGTGCTGCGCCAGTCCCGCGGTGTCGGCCGCGCCACGGTGTTCCGCACGATGCGGCTGCTGACCGACCTCAACATCGTCTGCCGCGTCCTCATCGACGACGGCACGCTGCACTACCGGCTCAGCACGCGCGGCCACCACCATCACCTCGTCTGCCGCGACTGCGGCCGCGTGGAAGACTTTACCAACTGCGACGTCACGCCGCTGATCGAGCAGCTCGCCTCGGCTACGCGCTACGAGATCGAGGGCCACTGGCTCGAGGTGTACGGACGTTGCCACGCATGCCGTCTGCTCAAGGAAGCGAGGACCGGCCGTGACCACCACGCTGCCCGCGTCTGACCGCGAGCGGTCGCGCGCGCACGAGGAGTGCCTCGTCCTCCGGCGCGTCGCGGTCGCCTACGGGCGCGACGTCGTGTTCCGCGACGTCAGCGCCGACATCCCGCGCGGCGAGGTCGTGAGCATCGTCGGCCCGAACGGCTCAGGCAAGAGCACGCTGCTGAAGGCGGTCGCCGGGCTGATCCCGCTCGCGGAGGGCGAGATCACCTTGTTCGGCGCGCCGATCGCGCGCGTGCGCGACCGCATCGCGTACGTGCCGCAGCGCGAGGATGTCGACTGGACGTTCCCGATCTCCGTCCGGGAGGTCGTGGCGATGGGCCGGCATGCCGTGCGCGGCTGGCTGCGGCCGCCGCCGCGCGACGGCGACGCCCCCGCCATCGATGCCGCGCTCGAGCGGCTGGGCATCGCGGATTTGGCGGGCCGGCAGATCGGCTCGCTCTCTGGCGGGCAGCAGCGGCGCACCTTCATCGCGCGCGCCGTCGCGCAGGACCCGGACCTCTTTCTGCTCGACGAGCCCATGGCCGGCGTGGACGCCGCCACGCATGACCGCATCCTCGAGCTGTTCGACGAGTGGCGCGACCGCGGCAAGATCGTCCTCCAGGCGACGCACTCCGACATCCATGGCGGCTCGATGATCGTTTTCCGCCGCCGCAAGGAGCCGATCCCGGCGGACGAGCTGCACCACTACGGCGGCGAGGTGGGCCCGCATCATGATTGAGTGGCTCGCCGATCCGCTGGGCGATGCGTCCTTCGGGCGCGCCCTTATCGATGTCGGCGCCGTGGCGATCGTCGCCGGCGCCGTCGGGACGTTCATCGTCCTCCGCGGCACGGCGTTCCTCGGCGACGCGCTCGCGCACGCCGTCTTCCCCGGCATCGTCGTCGCGTTTCTGCTCGATGCGAACCTGCTCATCGGCGCGCTCGTCGCGGGCATCATCACGACGCTTCTCATCGCGCTGCTCACCGCCAATCCGCGCGTCCGCAGCGACACCGCGATCGGCGTCATCTTCACCGGCGCGTTCGCGCTCGGCGTCATTCTCATCTCAGAGGAGACGATCGAGGGCGAAGAGCTGGAGCACATCCTCTTCGGCGACCCGTTGAACGCGTCGTGGGGCGATGTCGTGCTCACGGTGGTCATCGGCGGCGCGGTGATGGTCGCGATGGTCGCGATGCGGCGCGTCTTCGCCGCGGCGGCGTTCGACCCGGTGGGCGCGCGCGCCATGGGACTGCCCGTGCTGGCGCTTGACATGCTGCTGCTGGGCCTCACGG
>Ga0209172_10003461_pt1 | contig 24039 bp, 19 predicted proteins | sample LarsenN4metaG_FD_184113 | JGI IMG/M metagenome (GOLD analysis project Ga0209172, IMG submission 184113) | Hot spring sediment bacterial and archeal communities from British Columbia, Canada, to study Microbial Dark Matter (Phase II) - Larsen... ... | reverse complement strand
ACTGCTGACGCCCACGGCCGCCCGGGCGTGGGAGATCGCCCTGGCGCTCAACCCGCTGATGCCCAAGTAACCCCCAAAGATGGTCGATCCGGTGCCGTCCACAATGACGGTCACCTCTCTTCCATTGACGATGAAGCCTGTGATGCCGTAATGCATCCAGGCGTCCTCGCCGATCTGGTTCTGCATCTGGGCAAGAGCTTCATCCGCCCTTTGCCGCGCCCAGTTCTCGTTGATGACAAAGCGCTCGTCCTGGGACGCTTGCCTGATGTCCAGAGCCCCGGCTGCAGCAAGCGCGGCCGAATCGGCAGCGATCCGCACCTGGTTCTTGAGGTAGAGCAGCCGGCCCACGTCCGTGACGATGAACAGGCAGATGATGAAGATCGGGAACAAGATGACGAATGCCAGGACGGACTGTCCCCGCTGCGCCTCTCTTGATCTCAAGAACCCGCTCGCGCTTCCCAGCATTCTCGTGCCCTTTCCTCAGTCTCACTGGCCTGCCGACATCAGCGGAGAGTAGAAGAAGAACGCTGTTCCTCTTGGCAAACGAGTTCCCGGCGACGGTATCCCCGTTGCAACATAGATCTCCAAATACTCTTCCCAACGCCCCACGACGTGAGCACGACCGGCTCCGCCAGGCTCGGCCAGGGGAAGGCGATGATTCGATCCTCGCCGAGGAGCCTCATCGTCGTGCGGATCTGGTCCGTCATCTCGGCGCACGCCCCAGGCGCGGGCTCACACCGGTACCAGATGACGACATCTCCCTGCTCCAAATTGGCGACCAGGTAGCCGGCGACGTTCGCCGGAAGCGTGGAGGCGGAGTCGACGTCGTAGAAACCCGGGTGCAGGCCGATCGGGAAGTGGGCGCCCGAAGTCGGGGGATCGGTGGAATACGGGCCGGGGTCGGAACCGATGGGGAGGATCTGTCCCGGCGGCGAGGTCGGGACGGCGATCCCCATCGGCGGTCGGAACGCCAGGGCCAGCGCCGCGCCGACCGCGGCGCCGACGACCACGATCAGCGCCAACCGGCTGAGTCGCCTCCGGCTCTCGACGGGAGGCCTCCGGCAGGAAGGACGTTCGCCGACAGGGGCAGCGCGGCGGCCGGGGGCGGCCGCCGCGCCTACTTGGTCTTCATCTCCTCGAGGATGCTGTACAGCAGCTCGAGCAGGACCTTCTTGACCATCTCCTTGTTGCTGGCGGTGCACGGCAGCATCTTGACCTTGCTATCGAGCTTGAGGGCGATGCGCAGATCTTCCACCGACCAGGCGTCGGGCTTGTCCTGCTTGTTGGCAGCGACGACGTAGGGGGTCGGCGCGTAGGCGCGGAAGGTCTGGAGGATGCCCTTGGCCTCGCGGAAGGTCTCGGGCCGCGAGCTGTCGACCATGACGATGAAGCCGAGCATGCCCTCCGACAGGATCTCCCACATGAAATCGAAGCGCTTCTGCCCCGGCGTGCCGAACAGGTACAGCACCAGGTCGTCGTCGACCGTGATCCGGCCGAAATCCATGGCGACGGTCGTCGTCTCCTTGATGCGCTCGGCCTCGGTCGAGATCTTGCGCTCGGTCGAAACGACGTCGATCTCGCTGACCGACTGGATGAAGGCGGTCTTGCCAGCGTTGAACGGACCGGTGACCACCATCTTGACGGTTTGCATGATTGCGCCTCGACTAAATCGCCCGGATGCGGCTGATCAGCCGCTCCACCAGCGTCGTCTGCTTCGTCTTATCCACCGGCGGGAGCTGGCGGGCCTGCGGCGGCAGCGCCATTCCCTCCGGCCGGACGATCTCCACCAGGCCGGCCTGCAGCAGGCCGAAGACGATCCGGCGGATCTCCATGTCGCTCATCTTGTTGGCCTTGGCGATCTGCCGGATGGTGTTCTTGGGGTTGATGTACGAGACGACCTTCCACTCCTGGACGTTGAGGTTGACGTCGCGGATGTTGGCGCCCGGGCGCTCGACGAAGGTCAGCGCCATGTCGAGGTTGGGCACTTCCTCGATTAGCTGCTCGTGCTCCTGCAGCTGGCGGGTGCCCTCCATGATGATGTTTTCCAGGTCGAGGCGCAGGGTGATGCGGTCTTCCGGAGGGAGGACGTCGTTGTCGAAGCGAAAGTGCCCCTCGGTCCAGGTGAACAGGCGGTAGACGCTGGCCAGCAGGTATTCGCGGATCCCGGCCAGGACGTCGCTCTGCGACAGATAGCCGGCGTTGATCAGCAGCAGGCCGAGCTCCTTGTCGCTCTTGTCGCCGGCGTTGGCGCGGATGAGCTGGATTTGCTTCGGGTTGAGCTTGCCGCTGCGCGACAGAATCCCGACCAGCGAGCCGTCCTCGCTGCCGAGCTGGGCGTAGATCAGCTTGCCCTCGTTGAAGGAGACCCAGGCCGCCTCGGCCGGACCTTCGACCGTCAGGGTGCCGGTCTTACGCGCCAGGTTGATGAGGTTGAACAGCTGCGAGACGCTGAAGTCCCGCAGGTTGCCCTTGACTGCCATGGCGCCCTGTCGGCCGGCCGGCGTGCACGGATCGGCCCCGCGGCCTGCAGGGGTTTCCTGAGGTGCGGCGGCGGGGTGGCGGGATTATAACCCGCCGACCGTGACCGCGGCAATCATCGCGCACGCGCACGCGAGCTGGCGATGGGAAAGTCGGACCCCGCGCCGGGTGGGCGAAGCGCGCACGGCGCAGCCTGGCGCCGTCTTGTCAGTCGGTTTTGAGGATTCGGGCGCCACCCCGGTCTCCCCCGCCCGGCGACGGGCGCTCGGCAGGGAGGAGTCAGACGTGCCAGCCGCCGCGCAGCGAGCGGACGTTCTGGGCGGTCAGCACCGCCTGCGGCTCGACCGTCTCGATCAGGCGCCGCAGCGGCTCGACCTCGCGGCGCGGCACGTAGCACAGGACGCGCTCGCCGGTCGCCGGGTCGCGGCCGGGGATGCACGTGGCGCCGATGCCGGCGGCGTGCAGCGCCTCGGTCACCGCTCGCGCCGACCCTGGGGTTTGCACCCGGAGGAGACTGCGCCCGGGCGCCGCGCGGGCCTCGATCGCCTGGCCGATCAGTGTTCCGGTGGCGTATCCCCCGGCATAGCCGAGCAGGCTCCATCCGTCGAGGCGGGTGACGACTCCGGCGACGGCCGTGACAAACAGGAAGGCGCCGGCGAACCCCAGGAGCCATGCCAGGCCGGCCCGGCCGCGCAAGACGGCCATCATCCTCAATGTCGAGAGCGTCAGGTCGACGGCCCGCAGCGCGAAGACCGCCAGCGGCAGACCCCATCCCGGGAGATCGAGCGCGGCCAGAGCGGCGGCGAGAGGCGAATCGCCCATCGTCAGGAACGGAAGTAGCCGCGATGGACCGGCCGGACTTCTTCGACGGCGATGAACGCCCCCGGGTCGGCGGCCCGGATGAGGCGCTCGACCCGGCCGAGGTCGCGCCGGCGCAGGCTGGCGTCGATGACCGCCACCGCGCCGTCGCGCCCGTAGCCCTCGACCTCGGTCGCGGCGTAGCCGGCCTGGCGCAGGGCGTTCGAGATGTCGGCGCCGCGGCGGCTGATGACGCGCAGGTGGCGGTGGCCGATGGCCAGCCGATCCTCGATCTTCATCCCGACGACGTTCCCCGTGGCGAAGCCGGCGGCGTAGCCGATCCAGGCCAACGGGTTGTCGAGGTGGCCGAGCACGCTCGTCACGGCCACGACCCAGATCGACGACTGGAAGAAGCCCAGGAACCACACCACGGCGCGCTGGCCGCGCACGAGGAACAGCACCCGCAGGGTGTCGAGCGTCATGTCGACGACGCGCAGCAGGAAGATGGCCGTCGCCATGGCCAGCGGCGGCAGCGCCAGCAGGTCAGCCACGCCGATCGACCTCTTCCTGGGCGGGATGGTACAGGCGCTCGACGTACTCGCGCAGCATGCGGCGCATGCTGAAGCGCGGGGCGAGGGTGCGGATCGACTCGCGCACCCGCCCGAGCCACTCGTGGGGTACGTCGTCGGCGGATCGTTCCAGGTAGTAGAGCGGCAGGATCTCGTTCTCCAACAACTCGTACAGTGCGGCGGCATGCGCCGCGTCGTCGCCCGTGTCGTCGTCGGCGCCGATCGCCCAGCCGTTCTCGCCGTTGTAGCCCTCGCGCCACCAGCCGTCGAGCACCGACAGGTTGAGCACGCCGTTGAGGGCGGCCTTCTGGCCGGAGGTGCCGCAGGCTTCGTTCGGCCGGCGCGGCGTGTTGAGCCAGACGTCGACGCCCTGCACCAGGTCGCGGGCCAGGCTCATGTCGTAGTCCTCGACGAACACCAGCCGGCCGCCGGTGGTGGCGAGCTTGACGCGACGGTAGACGTCCTGGATCAACCGCTTGCCCGGTTCGTCGGCCGGATGGGCCTTGCCGGCGAAGATGACCTGGACCGGCATCCCCGGGCGGTGGAGCAGGCGCAGCAGCCGGTCGAAGTCGTGGAACAGCAGGTGGGCGCGCTTGTAGGTGGCGAAGCGGCGGGCGAAACCGATCGTCAGCACGTTGGAGTCGAGCAGCGCGCCGCCGGCGATGACCTGCACCGGATGGTGGCGATCGGTGAGCCACAGTCGCCGGGCGCGGTCGCGCATGCGGTTGGCGAGCTTGCGCTTGAGGTGCTTGCGCACCTCCCACAGGGCGTCGTCGGGGATGCGATCGACGCCCTGCCAGACCTGCGGGTCGTCGATGCGTTCCGCCCAGTCCGGCTGGAGGTGCCGGTCGTAGAGCTCGCGGATCCGGCGCGCGATCCAGGTCCCGGTGTGGACGCCGTTGGTGACGTGGCCGATCGGGATGTCGTCCTCGGCGCGGTCCGGCCAGACGAAGGACCACATCCGGCGCGCGACGCGCCCGTGCAGTTCGGAGACCCCGTTGCGCGCCCCCGCCAGGCGCAGCGCCAGGATCGCCATGCTGAACGTCTCGCCCCACGGGTGGCGATGGCGGGCGAGATCGAGGAAGGCTTCCCGGTCGAGACCGAGCTGCGGCCAGAAGGAGGCGAAGTGCTTATCGATCAACCACAACGGGAACTCGTCGTGCCCGGCCGGGACGGGCGTGTGCGTGGTGAAGACCGTGGTGCGGGCGACGCGGGCCTCGGCCTCGGCGAAGGTCCGGCCGGCGGCGACGAGTTCGCGCAGCCGCTCGAGCGTCAGAAATGCCGAGTGGCCTTCATTCATGTGCCAGACCGCCGGGTTGTAGCCCAGGGCGCGCAGCGCCCGCACGCCGCCCAAGCCGAGCAGAACCTCCTGGGAGAGGCGCGCCTCGAGGTCGCTGGTGTAGAGGTGGGCGGTGAGCTCGCGGTCGGGGTCCTGGTTGGAGTCGACGTTGCTGTCGAGGAGGTAGAGCGGCACGCGGCCGATCTGGACGCGCCACAGTCGCAGGTCGACGCTGCGTCCTGGCAGGTCGACGGCGAGGGTCAGTGGCCGGTGCTCCTGGTCGAGCACCGGCAGCACGGGCAGGTCGTCGAAGTTGAGCGAGGCGTACTCGGCCTCCTGCCAGCCGTCCTCGGTGATGTGCTGGCGGAAGTAGCCCTGGGTGTAGAGGAAACCGAGGGCGACCAGCGGCAGCCCGAGGTCGCTGGCCTCCTTCAGGTGGTCGCCGGAGAGCACGCCCAGGCCGCCGGCGTAGATCGGCAGCGACTCGTGGAGCCCGAACTCGGTCGAGAAGTAGGCGATCGGGCTCTCGACTCGCTCGGGGTGGGCCGTGGGGTACCAGGCGCGCGGCGGGGCGGCCATGTAGTCGTCGAAGGCGCGCAGGACGGAGTCGTACTGGTTCAGGTAGCGGCGATTGCGCGTCGCGGCTTGAAGCGTCGGGCGGGGGATCTGGCGCAGGAAGGTGACCGGGTTGTGGCCGGCGCTCTCCCACCGCTCGTCGTCGATCCAGCGGAAGACGCGATCGCCGCCGGGATGCCAGGTCCACCACAAGTTGTAGGCGAGGTCGGCCAGCCGGCGCAGGCGAGTAGGGAGATGGAAACCGTTGGGGCTGGGCACCGGCTGAGGTCCCATCGGGGCGTACAAACGCCTCGCAGGAGGCGAGGCGAGGGAAATCTTACCACGGACGGCGTACGACGGGACCGCGTGGGCGTCTGCGCTCCGCGGCATCGGAGGCCAAAGCACCCTGAGCCCTTCGACTTCGCTCAGGGCGGGCCCTTCGGCCTCGCTCAGGGCGGGCCCTTCGGCCACGGTCAGCGCGGGCCCTTCGGCTTTGCTCAGGGCGGGCCCTTCGACGTGCTAGCCCACGCCCTCGAACAGGTCGCGCTCGCGCAGTCCCGGCGTCGGCGGCGGGTAGGCGCACATGTAGACCTCCTCGGCCTCCGCGAAACGGAACAACCAGCGGCCGATCAGGCCCGGGCGCGGCATGACCTGGCTGGCATGGCACGCCGTGGCGCGGCGTTTCCGCTCGAGGACGGCCCGGATGTCGATGCGGGCATGGACCGGGAACTCGTGCTGCGCGATGTCGACCAGATCGATGTCGCGATTGCGGCCCCATCGGCGCGGGTCCTGGCCGAAGAGACGCAGCAGGCGGAGGCCGTGGCGCAGCCAGGGACGGCGGAAGGTGTGATAGTAGAGCTTGGCCGGCCGGAAGGGCGCGTATCCATCGGGGAAGCGCGACGGATCGCCGGCCGCCTCGAAGGCCAGGCGTGTGGCGTTGTGGCAGGCGATGTGGTCCGGATGCCGGTAACCGCCGATGGGGTCGAAGGTGAGGACGACCTGCGGACGCAGACGGCGGATCCACGAAGCGACCTCCGCCGCCACCTGCTCGACGGGCGCCGCCGCCAGGGCCTGCGGGTGGTGATTGTCCGGCGTCCCCGGCATGCCGGAATCGCGGTAGCCGAGGAAATGCACGCCGGCGAGCCCGAGATGTTGGGCGGCGCACTCCAGCTCGTGCTGCCGCAGGTCCCCGATCGTGGCGAAGCCGGCCATCTTCTCCGGTTCGACCGTGCCGACCTCGCCGCGGGTGGCGCAGAGCAGATGGACGCGCACGCCACGGGTGGCGTAGAGCGCCAAGGTGCCGCCGGTGCCGAACGTCTCGTCGTCGGGGTGGGCTAGGACGGCCAGCAACGTGCGTTCGCTGCGGGGCTGGCTCATGGAGCGGGCGGGCGCGCCCTGGCGCGGCGCGGCACCTCGGCGGGGGCCGGCGCCGCCTCGCCGAGGAGCTGCACGACGATCTTGCGGCGGCGCGGCCGGACGTCGAAGTCGATGAACACGATCTGCTGCCAGGTGCCGAGCAGGGGACGGCCGTCGGCGACGGGGACGACGAGCGACGGCCCCAGCAACGCCGCCCGGACGTGGGCGTGACCATTGCCGTCGCCCCAGCGCCGGTTGTGGCGGTAGTCGATGTCTACGGGGGCGATGCGGTCGAAGGCCTGGCGCAAGTCGTCGAGCGCGCCTTCCTCGAATTCGATCGTCGTCAGGGCGCTGGTCGACGACGGCGTGAACAGGCACACCAGCCCGTGGCGCAGGCCGGAGTCGGTGATCAGCCGCGCGACGGCCTCGGTCAGGTCGTGAGGATCGGCGTGACCGCGCCTCGAGACGTCAATCTCGCGCGTCAGGACCATGGGGCTGGTGGGCGGCGGCCGGGGTCTTGGCTGCCGCCGGAGCGCGGCGGAGGTCGGCTTCGCTGCGCGTCACGCCGCGGCCGGCAGCCTTGGCCAGGTACTGGGCCTCGTCGGCCCGCAGGATGAGGTCATCGATCGTCCGGTCGGCGTCGCGCAGCTGGCACGTTCCGGCCGAGAAGGTGAGCGGCGGCAGGGCGGCGCCGTACGGCCGGGTGGTGGAGAGCAGGGCGCGGCGGAGTTTGGCGACGACCTTGTCGGCGCCGACCAGATCGGTTTCGGGCAGCAGGACGGCGAACTCGTCGCCGCCGATGCGTGCCAGCAGGTCGGTGGCGCGCAGCACGGCCTGCATCGAGCGCGCCGCGCTGCGCAGCAGGCCGTCGCCGAACAGGTGGCCGAAGGCGTCGTTGACCGCCTTGAACCCGTCGAGGTCGATGTAGATCAGGCTCAGCGGCCGCTGGTAGCGGCGGGCCCGCAGGAACTCGCGCTCGAGCAGCTCGAGCAGCCAGCGGCGGTTGGCCAGCCCGGTCAGCGAGTCGGTGTGGGCCAGCTCGGTCATCTGCGCCGCCTGCTGGTCGAGTCGCTCGATGGCCCGATGCACATGACGCGAGGTGGCGTGCAGGAGCCCGGCGGCGAACAGGACGATCGACGCCTGGACGATGATGAAGATGAAGGCGGCGTTCGGGTCGAGCGGAAGGGCGGAGGGGCCGAGCGTCCGCTGGGCGGCGAGAAAGACGGCGACCTGCGAACCGATGCAGGCGGCGGCGAACAGGTAGCCCGCCCCCGGGCCGACGATGGAGGCGGCGATGAACACGGCCACGACGGAGACCGGGCCGATCAGGACGACTTCCGAGGGAAACGCCAGGCCGGTGAGGGTGGGATAGAGCCAGGCGGCGGTCGCCAGCGTATAGCCCGCGGCGATCGACCGCTTGCGGGTGTAGAGCAGGTAGCCGATGCCGAGCGCGGCGAACGAGAACACCAGCGAAAACAACTCGTGGCCCAGGGTTGGGCCGCGCACGAAGCCGATCGTCAGGTAGAGGAGGAGGCGCAGGCCGAACCACACGGCCAACGTCACGCCCCATACGCGCAGGACGAGCGAAACCAGGCGGAGGTGAAGCAGGCGTTGTTCGCCTTCGTAGCGGGGGAGCAGGGCGCGGCGTAGGCGTTCGATCATCATCGATGGCCGGGGTCGGCCGGGCCTTCCTCGGGCGGCAGGAGGGCGCCGAGGATATTGTAGCCGGAGTCGACGAACACGATTTCGCCGGTGACCGCCGCCGACATCCCGGACGCCAGCCAGACGGCCGTCTGGCCGAGGTCTTCGAGCGTGATGTTGCGGCGGAGCGGGGCGAGCGCGGCGAACTCGCGATGGATGCGTTTGAAGCCGGCGACCCCCGCCGCGCTCAACGTGCGCACCGGCCCGGCGGAGATGGCGTTAACCCGGATGCCCTGCGGCCCGAGGTCGTTGGCCAGGTAGCGCACCGAGGCCTCCAGCGCGGCCTTGGCGACGCCCATGACGTTGTAATTCGGCATGACCTTCTCCGAGCCGTAGTACGTCAGGGCGATGATCGATCCGCCGTTCTTCATCAGCGGCGCCACGCCGCGCGCCAGGGCCGTCAGCGAATAGGCGCTGATGTCGAGGGCACTGAGGAACCCGGCTCGGCTGGTCTGGACGAACGGCCGGCTGAGTTCGTCGCGCCCGGCGTAGGCCACGGCGTGAACCAGGATGTCGACCACGCCCAGATCGGAGGCGGCCCGGGCGAACAGGGCGTCGATCTGGTCGTCGCGCGTGACGTCGCACGGCTCGACGAACGTCGCCCCGACCGACTCGGCCAGCGGGCGGATGCGCCGCTCGAGCGCCTGGCCGGCGTAGGAGAACGCCAGCCGGGCGCCGTGGGCATGAATCGCCTGGGCGATCCCCCAGGCGATCGAGTGGTCGTTGGCGACGCCGAAGACGAGGGCGGTCTTGCCTTCCAGGAGACGGCTCATGCGTTGACCCTCCGAAGGGGAGCGCCGCGCCGATCGTCATGCCGCGCGGCGAGGCGGCGGCCGCCCGACGGCGGCGCCGGGATCCAGAATCGCCACGGCTTGCTGCGCCAGGGCTCGGGGACGTTGTGCAACCCGACGCGCGGCCCGCTGCGGACGAGAGCGTCGGGCACGCGCCACCCCGCCTCGATGAACAGGCGCGCCTGCGGGGCGCACAGGTCGTGGCCGTCGAAGCGGCGATCGATGCCGAGCGCCTGACACAGCTTGGCCGGGCCGTCGGTGAAACCGGCGGCGTGGCGCAGGGCCGACGGGGGGAGCACGGTTCCGGCCGGCGGCACGCGATCGCGCGCCTGGCTTCCATCGGCCGATCGGCGCCGCGCCGCTGGGCCGCGGCGCCGGAGCATCGTCGGCAATCCCTCCGCCGGCGCCAGGGCGCGCAGCAGCACGGCTGCCGGACGCCCGGCGCGCTCGGTGACGATGTTCAGGCACCAGTGCATGCCGTAGGTGAAATAGACGTAGGCGTGGCCGGCGTCGCCCCACATCGAGCGATTGCGCTCGGTGCGGCCGACGCGCGCGTGGCAGCCGAGGTCCTCGGACCCGATGTAGGCCTCGGCCTCGACGATCCAGCCGCTCAGACGCCGGCCGCGGTCGATGACGACGAGCCGTTGCCCGAGCAGGTCGCGCGCGACCTGCAGCGTCGGCCGTCGATAGAACGAGCGCGGCAGCCGGCGCCGGGGCGCTGCGCCGCGGGCAGGGGGTCGAACGGGGGCGGCGCGCCGGGAGATGGGAGACGTCATGCCAAGGCCGTCCCTACTCGGCCCGCCCCGGCTGGAAGCGCGCGTCGCGGGTGATCATCCGGCGCAGCCCGTCTTCGAGTCGGACGCGCGGCATGAAACCGAGTTTGCGCGACGCCAGCTCCAGGTCGGCGCACATCGAGGCCGTGCCCGGTTCCTGCGACTCCTTGTAGAGCCACTCGACGCTGGTGCCGACGGCCTCGATCACCTGCTGCGCCAGTTCGCGGATCGACGTCGCCGCGCCGCTGCCGACGTTAATCACCAACCGGTCGATCGTCGGAGCGGTGGCGGCGGCCACCATCGCTTCGACCACGTCGTCGAGGTAGACGAAATCGCGCGTCTGATCGCCGCGCCCGTGGATGACGATCGTCCCGCCGCGCGCCGCCTGGCGCAGGAAATGCGGGATGACCGGCGGATGCGCCGCCGGAATCGGCTGGCCGGGGCCGTAGGCGTTGAACACCCGCAGGGCGACGGTCTCGATCCCCCACAGGCTGCCGATGGTGCGGACGTAGTACTCGGCCGCCAGCTTCGAGACGGCGTACGGAGAGCGCGGGTTGGGCACGGCGTCCTCGCGCAGCGGCTGCTGCGGCTGGTCGCCGTAGACGGCGCCGGACGAGACCAGGACGACGCGCTTGACCCCGACGTCGCGCATGGCCTCCATCACGCTGACCGTGCCGCCGACGTTGACGGCGTTGTACTCGCGCGGGTAGAGCACCGACTCGGGCACCGAGACGCGCGCCGCCAGGTGATAGACGCAGTCGACGTCCTGGAGCAGGGTCCACAGCTTGGGCCGGTCGATGACGTCGCCGCGGGTGAAGAGGACGTCGGGCTCGAGGCGCTGCGGGTCGCCGGCGGACAGGTCGTCCAGGCCGCGGACCTGATGTCCTTCGCGTGCCAGGCGGTTGGCGAGCGCCGACCCGAGGAAACCGGCGGCGCCGGTGACGAGGAAATTCATCCGGGATTGTCGAGAAAGGCGGCACGAAGGCCGCCGATGGACGGCGATTATAGCACGCCGGTCGTCGTCCGTCGGCGGCGCGGGAAGGGTATCATCGCCCCGATGGCTGCTTGGCGGCGATGGCTGACGCTGTCAACCTGGTGGGTGCTTACCGCCGGTCTGCTGGCGGGCGCGGCGCGTCCCTGGCGCGGGCCGGCCGAGCAGCTCCACCGCTTCACGGCGCGCCTCGAGTTCGACTTCGCCGGGTGGACGCTCGACGCCCTCGGCGTCAAGCTCGGCGAGGCGAGCGTGGCGCAGCACGCTTACCTGGGGGAGGCGCAGCGGGTCGACTTGGTCCGTCGCTACCTGCGGCTGCTCGACCGCGCCCGGAGCCTGGAAGGCGAGATCGAGCGGATCTACGCCGACCCCGACGAGCCCGAGCCGGAAGCGTCGGCGGCCGAGACGCAGGCCGCGCTCGAAGCCGTGCGCCGCGAGCTGGCCGTCTTCCAGCCGCCGGTGGAGGCCGTGCTTCAGGAACAGGCCGGCGTCGTCCTGGCCGAGGCCGGGGTGGCCGCCCTCGGCGCGCCGTTCCCGCCAGTGGCGTTCCATCTGTCCAGGCTTCCGATGGGGCTGGTCGTCTCGCCGCGCACGACGATCCGCCAGGACGCGCTGCTCCAGCTCGTCCCGGATCTGACGCTCGAGCAGCAGGTCTCGCTCGAGGCCGAAGTCGAGCGCGACCTCGGCGTGTCGGCGCTGGTCGTACCCATCGGCGGCGTGGGGACCTACCCGACGATGGTTCAGGAGACGACCTCGCTGGACTGGATGGCCGAAGTCGTGCTCCACGAATGGGTCCACAACTACCTGACCCTTCGGCCGCTCGGCCTGGCCTATGACGCCTCGCCCGAAACGCGCACGATGAACGAGACGACGGCCTCGTTGCTGGGGAAGGCGTTCGGTCGCCGACTGCTGGAGCTGTACTACCCGGACCTCGTGCCTCCCCCGGCAGACGAATCGGCCTCGGAGAGTTCCGCGCCGCCGCCGGCCTTCGACTTCAACGCCGAAATGCACGCCACGCGAGTGGAGGTCGATCGACTGCTGGCGGAGGGGCTGGTGGAGGAGGCGGAGGCCTACATGGAAGACCGCCGCCGGGTGTTCGTCGAGCACGGTTATTGGATCCGGCGGCTCAACCAGGCCTACTTCGCGTTTCATGGCGCCTACGCCGACGCGCCGGAGAGCGCCGCCGGCGAGGATCCCGTCGGCCAGGCGGTGCGGGAATTGTGGGAGCGGAGCGCGTCGCCGGCGGCGTTCCTGCGCGCCATGGCGGCGATGAACTCGTACGAGGACCTGCTGCGCGAGCTCGGCCGCTGACGGGCCGAGGGGTGCGCATCGGGTTTCGGCTAGGCCGGGGCCGCCGATGTGGGTGCCCGCGGGCCATGGCGTCCTGAACGTGTCGAAGGGCGCCGTGCCAGCCTACCCGAGGCTCCGCTCAGCGCGCAGGCCGGGGCCGACGCACCTCGTCGGCGAGATCAGGGCTCCGTCAGCAGCGCTGCCAGCAGCGCAGCCCGTTCGAACAGCGACGGGATGCGGATGAACTCGCGCTCGGAATGCGGCCCCTCGCCAACCGGCCCGAGTCCGTCGAGCACGGAGAGACCGAGGGCGGCGACGAAGTTGGCGTCGGATCCGCCTCCGGCCGCCCCGTCGACGATCGACAGGCCGAGCTGCTCGCCCAGCCGCCGGGCGCGCTCGTAGGCCCCCGCCACCGCCGGCGTGCGCTCCATCGCCGGCCTGTTCCATCCGCCGCCGATCTCGAGTCGAGCCTCGGGCAGGATCGGGCGAAGCGCGGCGAAACCGGCTTCCACCCGCCGCTGCTCCGCTTCGTCGAGCGCCCGCACGTCGACGCGCAGCCGGCACCGCTCGGGGATGACGTTCGCACGCGTCCCGCCTTCGATCACGCCGACGCTCACCGTGGTGCCGCGCGACGGGTCGGCCAGGGCATGAATGCGCGGCACCTGGAGCGCGATCTCCTCGATCGCGTTGACCCCTTTCTCCGGATCGTTGCCGGCGTGTGCGGCGCGTCCGATGGCCTCGACGACGAACACGCCCGTTCCCTTGCGGCGGGTCTTGACCGCGCCGTCCGGCCTGGCGGGCTCGAGCACCAGCACCAGGCTCGAGCGGCGGGCGAGATCCTCGATGATGGCGCGCGAGGTGCGGCTGCCGGTCTCCTCGTCGGAGGTGAGCAGGCACCATACCGGGCGCGCCGGGGAGACGCCGTGGCGGACGATTCCCGCGAGCGCGGCCAGGGTCACGGCGACTCCTCCTTTCATGTCGAGCACCCCCGGGCCGAACGCCAGGTCGCCGTCGACGCGCCACGGCGTCCGTTCGAGCGTGCCAACGGGGAAGACGGTGTCGATGTGGTGCAGGAGAAGGATTCCGCCTTCGCCGTCGCCCCAGCGGGCCAGCCAGTGATCCCCGGCGTCGGCCTGGCCGAGCCGCTCGATCGCGAAGCCGAGCGCTTCCAACCGTGCCGCGATCCACGCCCCGAGAGCGTCGACGGCGGTCTTGTCGGTCGTGGGGGACTCCGTTTCGACCATCTGACGAAGGGTATCGAGCGTCTCGCTCTGCCGCTGACGGAAAGCAACGATCGGGATCGGGGCCACGGTTTGTCTCCCGGGCTTCAAAGGATCGGGCACACGTCGACCGGGTCGTACGTGCGATTGGCGTAGCCGTAGTCCAGCGGACCGAGGACTTCCGAGGCGTGGTCCTCGACGTACTGCTGCGCCGCCGCGCATGCCGCGGCCAACCCTTGAGGCGCGGTGTCGAGCACCAGTCGTGCCAGCCAGGCGTAGGCGGAGGCCTCGGGCGGCGGGGCGGCGAAGAACCGCTCGAACTCGTCCTCGGCGGCGAGGCGGTCGCCGAGGGCCAGCAGAGTCAGGACGCCCCGGTAGGCGGCATAGCCGGCCAGCGCGGCCCGCCCGTCGCCCGGGCCCGGCCAGTCGAGCAGCTCCTCGTCGTCGATGACCCGCCGGTACATCGCCAGCGCTCCCGGGTAGTCGCCCCCGAGGAACGAGTCGTCGGCCTCGTGGACGGCGTGAATCCGGTAACGGGGAGCCTCGATCGACTCGCCAGCCGGCAGGAAGGCGCCCTGCGCCGCGTCCCATGTCCAGGCGCGCGACCACACGCGGTACGGCCCGCCCCCGACCGAGGCGATGCCGCGGGCTGTGATCTCGATCGTCGACGAGCCGTCGGGGCGGTCGGCGCGTGCCGACCATTCGGGCGACGGCAGGTCGTCGCTCGCGCCGACGAAGCGATCGACCATCGCGCTCCCATCCCACTGGTAGACGGCGAACTGCGCGAAACAGGTGTGGGCGCCGCAGCGCGGGTAGGCGACGACCAGTTCGGGCAGCGAGTCGCCGGTCAGGTCGCGGGCTTCGCGCAACGCCGGGAACGGGAAGGGCCGGGGCGGCGCGATCGCGGAGCGCGCCAACACCGAATCCTCACAGCGCCAGAGGTACACGCTGCCGCTGCCGGCGATGCCGTCGCGCCCCGGCGTGCCGGTCAGGCCGGCGGCGAGGTCGAGATCCCCATCGCCGTCGACGTCGATCTGAATGACGGCGGACGTGGGGGTGACCCAGCCTCGATCGAAGAGCGCCTCGGTCAGAGGGCCGACGAGGCCTCCCGCCTCCAGGTAGGCCGAGACGGCATGCGCCGGCGTCGACCCCGGCGAGAGCTCGCCGAGCGTCGGCGCGGCCGAACCGAAGCACTCTGCCCCGAGGGCCGCCGTCGGGGACGGCGGCGCCGGCGGCTCCCCGACGGCGCCGCACGCGGCCGCGAGAGCGGCAATGGTCGGCGTGACGACGAGTGACTGCAGGCGCACCTCAGGCAGTGTACGTGCCCAGGACCGTTCCGGCAAGGATCGAGGACGAAGTCTCGCCGCCGTATACTCGACTCGATGGACCTCGCCTTCCCGCCGGGTGTTCCCCGAGCGACCAGCGGCCCGCTGGCGCGGTTCCTGCCACCGATCGAGGAGGAGGCGGTCCTGCGATTCCTGGACGGGCATCGATTGCCGGCGCGGTGGGTGCTCGATCCGTTCGGTGCCTCGCCGACGCTGGCGATCGAAGCGGCGAGAGCCCATGGCGCGGTGGCGGCGGTCAGCAATCCAGTCGTGCGGTTCGTGCTCGAGCATCGGCTGCGGCCGATCCAGCACGGTGAGCTACGGTCGGCGCTGGCGACGCTGGCCTCGGCGCCCAAGGACGGCAGCCGGCTGGAGCGGTTCCTGCTCGACCTGTATCGCACGGAATGCTCGCGCTGCGGGGCGGGCACGTCGGCCGATCAGTTCGTCTGGGACCGCGAGGCGCAGGCGCCGGTGGTCAAGTCCTACGTCTGCGGCGTCTGCCACCATGCCGCGGAGGAACCGACGAGCGATGACGACCGGGTGCGGGCGCTGTCCTCGCCCGGCTACGCGCTGGCCCGTGCCTGGGCGGTGGAGCGCGCTGCCCCGGCCGACGACCCCGACCGCGAACATGTCGAGGACGCGCTGGGAGTCTACCCGGCGCGTGCGATCTACGCGCTGGTGGTGGTGTTGCAGAAGGTCGATCAGCTCGCCCTACCTCCGCCCCTGCGCCGCGCGGCGGAGGCGCTGCTGCTTTCCGCCTGCGACGCCGCCAACGGCCTGTGGGGCTATCCCGAGACCCGCGTCCGTCCCAAACAACTGACCGCTTCGCCGCGCTTCCGTGAGGTCAACGTGTGGCGTGCCCTGGAGCGGGCGCTCGACGAGTGGGCGGTCGAGCCCACCGTGGTCGAACCGGCCGTCTGGCCGGAGTCGGGGCCGCCAGCGCCGGGTGTGCTGGCGGTCTTCGCCGGTCCGATCCGCGAGCTGGACGATACGCTGCCGCGCGAGACGCCGGCGATCGTCACCGCGCTGCCCCGGCCGAACCAGGCGTTCTGGACCCTTTCGGCGCTGTGGGCGTCGTGGTTGTGGGGGCGGGAGGCGGCGGCGCCGATTCGCATGGTGCTGCGCCGTCGCCGGTACGACTGGACGTGGCACGCCGCCGCCCTGCGCGGCGCCTTCCTGGCGCTGGCGCGTCGGCAGACGGCAGGCGCCCCCGTCGTCGGATTTCTGCCGGAGGCCGAGCCCGGCTTTCTGGCGGCGGCGCTGGCCGGGCTGGACGCCGCCGGGTATCGCCTGCGGGGTCACGCGCTGCGGTTGAACGAAGGCCAGGGCGTGCTGGTCTGGGAGGCAGCCAGCCATCGGCCGCGCGACGACGACCCGCTGCCGCCGATGATGGAGCAGGCGGCCGAGCGCGTGCTGCGCGACTACGGCGAGCCGGGCTCCTACGCGCTGCTGCACGCGGCGGCCGTCCTGGAGCTCGCCCGCCGGCGGCGCCTGGCCGAGTTGTGGGAGGCCGACGACCCACCGCTGACGCGCCTGACCGACGAGATGGAACGGATTCTGGCACCCGGCGGTCGATTCGAGCGGCTCGAGCCGAGGGTCGAACCCGAGAGCGGTCACTACTGGCTGGTCGATCCGGTGCCGGCGGCGGCGCCGCATGCCGATCGAGTCGAACGAATCGTGCTGGAAGCCCTCTCGCCGACGAGCGAATCGTCGCTGCTCGAGGTCGAAGCCAGATGCTGCGATGCGCTGCGCGGTCTGCACACGCCCGACCGGCGACTGATTCACGCCTGCCTGGCGTCGTACGCCACCCAGTCTGAGTCGGGCGGCTGGCGCCTGCGGCCGGAGGACGAACCCGAGACGCGTCATCGCGACCTCGAGGACGTCCGCCGCCTGATCCGAGGCCTGGGGGCGCGCTTCGGCTACCAGGTGGCCGACGGCGAAGACATCGTGTGGCGCGAGGGGGGGCGGACGGCGTACCGGTTCCACGTCCAGGGCACGGCAGCCCTGGCGCGCGCCCTGGCCCTGCCGCTGCAGGACGTGCCGGTGATTGTCGTCCCGGGCGGGCGGGCGCTCCTGATCGCGGAAAAGGAGCGGCGCGACCCGCGGCTGCGGGCCTGGCAGGAGGCCGGAGGACGGATCGTCAAGTTCCGGCACATCCGGCGGCTGGCCGGGGACCCGGCGCTGACGCCGGTGGACTTCGCCGCGCGCCTCGGAATCGATCCGCCCGGGCACGAGGATCCTCAGTTGCCCCTGCTCTAGCGGGCTGCTGAAGAACGCGCTTTCGGACTCACCCCCAGGAATTCCCAGTCCTCCGCCTGCTGGCGAAGCCGAGGTCCGCCATTGACCAGGCCGCGCTTTCGTGGTTGCCGGTATCGCGTTCCGGAAGTTCATGGATGAATCGCAGAGCGCCCATTCTCGTCCCTGGGCTGTGTCTCCCCGCCTCCCTCGTCCGCGGTCGGCCCTGCGGTAGAGGGCAAGGCCGACGCCCACACAGCAGGTTGAGCGAGTTGTTCGAGAGATCTCCGGAACGCGAGGTGCGCGCGGTCAGGGGGTGGGTGTCGGCGTCTCGGACGGCGTAGCCGTCGAGGTCGCCGTCGACGTCGCGGTCGGCGATGGAGTGGGCGTCGGAGTCGGAGGGCTCGTCGGCGTGGGTGTCGGCGGCAGGCTGAGGACGAGGTGGAGCAGGACCGAGGCCTTGCCACCCTCGGCATTGCGGACGGTCAGACGGAGCGTGACCGGGCCGTTGGGGTAGCCGATCGGGTTCCAGTCGAGCAGGCGGCCGGGCTGCTCGAAGGCCGTCGTGCCCGAGGCGATGTCCGGCCAGGAGGTCGGGTCGTTGCCGATGCCGGCTTCGAGCACCCAATCCTGGAAGTTGTGCGGCGCGGCGGCGCGACCGAAGATCGACACTGGAACGCTGGTCAGGATCGAGCCTTCCGCCGGTGCCGTGAAGCCGACGACCGGGCGCGGTGTGTCCTTGGTGCACGGTTCGTGCGGCACGAAGAACAGGCTCCGGTCCTCGAAGCCGTGCTCCTCGGCCCAGCGCTTGCCCTGATCGTCCTCCGTCAGCCATTTGCGGGCCCAGGGATCGGTCACGTCGAGCCCCAGCTTCTTGACGGCGAACTCGGGGCAGTCGACGGTTGCCAGCAGCAGGCTGAAGGAGTCGACCCAGACTTCCTGCCACAGGTCCTTCTCCTTCGGCAGCGGCGGCTGATCGGAGGCGAAGAATTCGATGCGTTGGGAGGGGCACCATTCCGACGGCTCGGCGCCCGAGACGGTGCACACCACGCGTTCGACGATCGACTCCGGCCGCGCGAAGCCGCGCGGGCTATCGCCGCTGATCAGGGGCCGGGCGGCCTGCATCACCTGGCTCCAGATCGGGCCGGCGCCGGCGACGCCGGAGATGTCGGCCATCGGCGTGTAATCGGCGTTGCCGATCCACGCGCCGACGGCCAGATCGGGCGTGTAGCCGATCGTCCAGTTGTCGCGGAAATCGTTCGTCGTGCCGGTCTTGACCGCGGCTTCGAACGGCAGGTTGAGGACCGAGTTCGGGCCGAAGGCCGGCGTGCGCGCGGCATTGTCGGCAAGGATGGAGGTGATCAGATAGGCGTGCTCCGGCCGGACGACGGGCGGCGACGCCGGCGGCTCGTAGGCGTAGACGACCTGGCCGCGCGAGTCCTCGATGCGGGTGATGGCGACGGGCGGGACGCGCACGCCGCCGTTGGCGAAGACGGCGTAGGCCGCGGTCAGTTCCAGGAGCGAGACGTCGCCGCCGCCGAGGGTGAGCGCCAGGCCGTAGTCGTTGCGCGTCAGCGTGGTGATCCCGAGGCGCTGCGCCAACGCCAGCGCGCCGTCCGGCTCGGGCGAGGCCGGGTCGTCGTAAATGCCGACGAACTGGAGCGCCTTGACGGCCGGCACGTTGTAGGAGCTGCCGAGGGCGTAGCGAACGGTCACCGGTCCGTGGAAGCGGCCGTCGTAGTTGACGGGCTTGTAGGGCTGGCGCGGGTCGTCGGGGTTGCCGGAGGGCGGAAACTCCGACGGCACGTCCCAGATGAGCGTCGCCGGGGTCCAGCCCTTCTCGAAGGCGGCGGCGTAGGTGATCGGCTTGAACGCCGAGCCGGGCTGACGCGGGGCGACGGCCATGTTGACCTGCCCGTCGATAGCTTCGTTGTAGAAGTCGGCCGAGCCGACCATCGCCAGGATCTCGCCGGTCGACGGGACGATCGCCACCAGCGCGCCGTTGCCGGCGCGGTGCTCGGCGAGCGAGGCGACGTGGGTGCGCACGGCCTCCTCCGCCAGATCCTGGAGCTGCGGATCGAGCGTGGTGTGGACGGTGAACCCCGAGCGGTAGATCGTCTGCGGGTCGTAGCGCGCCTCGAGCTGCTCGCGCACGAACTGCACCCAGTGGGGGTAGCGCAGGCCGACGTCGGGCTCGGGGAAGTCGTAGTTCTCGATCTCCGCCAGCGCCGCTCCTGCCGCCTCGGGCGTGACGCACACCGGCTCGGGCGCGTTGCTGACGGCGATGCAGCCCTGCTGCGCCGAGGTGATGACCATCAGCGTCAGCACGATCCGCTGACGCTCGAGCGTCGCGGCGCGGTTGCTGTAGACATCGTAGATCGACGGGGCCTGGATCAGGCCGGCCAGGAACGAGGCCTGGGTCACGTCGAGGCGGTCGGCGGTGGTGTGGAAATAAGTCTCGGCGGCGGCCTCGATGCCGTAGGCCAGGTTGCCGAAGTAGACCTGGTTGAGGTACAGCTCGAGGATCTCGTCCTTGGTGTAGCGGCGGGTGATCTCGGCCGCCAGCAGGATCTCGCGGATCTTGCGCAGGGCCGAGCGCTGCGACGCCTCTTCCGGCGTGAACAACAAGTTGCGGGCGATCTGCTGGGTGATGGTCGAGGCGCCCGGCCCGGTGCCGGGATCGGCCAGGTTCTGCCACAGGGCGCGGGCGATAGCCAGGACGTCGAAGCCGGGATGACTGTAGAACTGCGAGTCCTCGGTGGCGATCGTCGCCGCCAGCATCCATGGCGAGATGTCCTCGAGCGGCGTGTAGGTGCGGCGGCCGGCCTGCGGGTCGAGGATCTCGTACAGGATGTTGCCGTCGCGGTCGAGGATGCGGGTGGTCTCGAATTGCGCCGCGTGCGATTGCAGGTCTTCGACCGATGGCAGCGTCGCCGCCAGAGCGAAGTACTGCACGACGGCCAGGGAGAGGACGACGATCAGCAGGGCCGCGGCGGCGAAGGCCGCCAGCACGGCCATGCGCACGGCGCAGCCCGCCCACTCACCCGCCCTCCGGCGCCGGCGCGGCGGAGGCGGGACGAAGGCCGCCGGCGTGACGCGCGTCGCGCCCAGGTCGCGTTCGGGGACGCGGCGTGGCAGATGGGTCGGGCCGAGGGCGTCGGGCAGCGTCGGGGAAAGATCGTCCTCCGGCGGCGACGACCGGCGGGGAGGCTCGTCCATGACAAGAGAAGATGCTAACACCGCTTGCGGGAGCGCGGAATGGGAGGCCGCCGCAGGGGGATGGCGCGTGTTGCGCAAGTCGTCCCGGCCCGCGCCGCGGCGGTAGCCGTGGACGACGTGAGGTCTCGCGCTACGCCGCGGGGCGACTTTGCACCAGGACGACCCAGCGCCCCCGCATCACCGTCTGCTCGCTCTGATTGCGGACGTCGAACGTCAGCCCGACGGAGCCCCCGCCGAGGCGCGGCAGCGGCTTGAGCTCGTCGACGGTTAGCACAGCGTGAATCGTGTCGCCGATGTACACCGGAAGACTGAACTTCCAGTCGCTGATCTCGCGGAAGGCGAGCACCGTCCCCTCGAGGATCCCGCTGCGCACCGCCAGACCGGAGACGATCGCCAGCCCGAGCAGCCCGTGCGCCACGCGACGGCCGAACGTCGTCTGCTGCGCGTACGGCTCGTCGGTGTGGATCGAATTATAGTCTCCCGAGAGGCCGGCGAACACGGCGATGTCGGCTTCCGTCACCGTTCGGGCGCGCGTGCGAAGGCGCTGGCCGGTTTCGAAATCCTCGAAGTACCGGCCCTGGGGTAGGGTGGGGATCTCCATACGGACCTCCGGCGGGCGCCATTCTAGCATCCCGTAATGGCCGCGCCGCGGGGCGGCGAGGCTTGGCCCGTCCGGCCTCCCCCCGTACAATCGACCCGTGACGTTCCCGCCGACTCCCCTCGACGGACCGGTCTTGCTGCGCATCGCCGCCGACGCGCTCGCCGGACTGACCGATTACGCCGACGATCACATCTGGGAATTGACTCCGGGCGGTGAGCCGCCGGCGCTCGCGCTGACCACGACCTTCGGCCGTCGGGCGGCCTCGATGCGCGTCTTTCCCAGCTTTGGGATGGGCGGCCCGATCATCGCCGACCCGGCGAGCTTCGTCGCACCGGGCGTGGTGCACGCTGCGCTACCTTCCTACCTCGACGTGCGCTTCGCCCCGCTGCCCGGGCTCGACGTTCGGGCCGAGTGGCGTGTGGTCGACTCGCATACGGCGGCCGGCAGACTCACGGTCACCAACCGGACCGATCGCTTCCGGCCGGTGCGCCTCGGGCTTCATGGCCACCTCGTGCCGGCCGCCGGAGGCCAGCCGATGCTGCCCCGGACGTTCGCCGGCGCCACGGCGCTGGCGGGCCGGACTGGTGGTCTCGAGCCCGTCCTCTTCCTGACGGGAGGTTCGATCGAAGATCCGGGGCTGGCGGCGGGCCTCGTCGTTCGAGTCGACCTGGCGCCCGGCGCCGGTCGGGCCTTCACCTGGGGCGAGGCGGCCCTGGCCACCGGCGCGGCTTCCTTCGAGCGCGCCCGTAGCGCGGCGGCGCGCCCGTGGGATGCGGACGTGGCGCGGCTCGAACGAGTCCATGCCCGATGGGTGGAGGTCGACACCGGCCGCGCCGACTGGGATGCCGCCCTACATCTGGCCCAGCAACACGCGCTCAACGCGATCGTCGGGCCGGGAGGCCTGGCCGACCGCCGCTCGCTCGTCCTGCTGCGCACGCCCGACCACGGGTACTCGCCGAGCGGCGACGGCCGGGATCACGCGGAAGGCTGGGACGGCGCCTCGGCACTCGAAACGTACGCCCTGCTGTCTCAAATCGTATGGTCCGCGCCGGAAGCGGCGGCCGACGTTCTGGGTCTGTTCTGGGGGAGTCAGACGGCGGGCGGCGAGATCGACGCCCGGCCCGGGCTCGCCGGCCAGCGCGCGCGTGCCGTGTGCCCGCCGCTCCTCGGCACGATCGCCCTGAAGATCCACGACGTGTTGAACGATCAGGCCTTCCTCGACGAAGCCTTCCGTAGCCTGTGGCCGTCGTTCCGCTCGTGGTCCTCGCCGCGGCACGATCGTGATGGCGACGGTTGGCCCGAGTGGGACCACGCCGGTCATCCCCCGTGGCCGGCCTGGTGGACCCAGGGAGGACCGGAGGCGCCGGTCGACGCGACGGTGATCGAGGACCCGGCCCTGGCGGCTCTGGTGTATCGCGAGGCGGGAGCCCTGGCGGAGATGGCGCGCCGACTCGGACGGCGCGAGGCCGTGGCCGCGCTCGAGGCGCGGCGCCAGCAGCTGCGCAGCCTGGTTCAGCGGGCCTGGTCGACGGAGCGCCATTCGTTCCTGCGCATCGAGCGCGACTCCCACCGCACCTCGCGGCGGGAACGCATCGCCCACGGGCGCGGACCGGCCAGCGCCAGAGCTTCACGCGCGCCGACACGGCCGGCGCGCCTCATGCTGCGTGTCGAGACGCAGCAGGGGGCGGAGCTGCCTGTGCGCGCCCGACTGCGCGGGCGAGTCGAATCCGGGCGCGTGCGGGTCGAGCTGTTGCGCGCCGACCGATTCCGCTGGCGATGGACCGAAGGCGCGGCGTTGACCGATCTGGCGTTCGCCTCGATCGAGGCGGTCGAGGTGACGGGCCTCCCGGACGGAGCAGCATGGGAGGTCTCGACCCTTGATCTGGAACGCGAAGACCTGTCGCTGCTGCTGCCGTTGTGGGCCCGGATGGTCGACCCGGCGCAGGCGCGCCAAGTCGTCGAGGCATGCCTGCCGCGCTACTTCTGCGCCGCGGGTCTGGCGGCGTTGCCGGTGGACGAGGTCGGCGCGGATCCGCGCGGCGGAGTGCATCCCGGGCTGAACCTGCTCCTGGGCGAGGCGCTGATCGCCTATGGTTACCACCGCGAGGTGGCCGACCTGCTGGGGCGGCTCCTGGACGGCGCGGTCGAGGGTTTGCGCGCCGGCCGCGCCTGGCACGAGTTCTACCATCCGCAGACACGCGCCGGCCTGGGGCGCCGCCACTACGCCGCCGGCGCGCCGTGGCTCTCGCTCTTTCTCGACGTCATCGGGGTGGACCTGCGTTCCCCGAACCGTGTCTTGGTGACAGGCGCCTCGCCGTTCGAGGGCCCGGTCGCGGTTCGCTGGCGCGGCGTGCAGGTGGAGCGGGAAGGGCGGATGGCGAGAGTCGTGCTCGCCGGCGGGGCCAGGACGGCACACGAGGTCACCGAGCCGACGGCCTTCGAGGAACCTGAACCGGCCATCTGATCCGCGTGGAGCTCATGCCATGGCGACAGAGGGCGTGAAGCCTCGCCCGGCTGTCCTCCTCCTGTCACGGAATCCTGCCTCGGCGCTCGCGCGGCGGTTGGTGCCTTCGAACGCGAGGCCCGCTCAACCGCCGCCTACAGGGGAGGGGTAAGGGGGTGCCGGCGAAGGAGCGAGCGCGGCTTGGCATCACTTGGGGCAGTTTGGACATCTTGAACCCCGCCGAGTTGTGAGGTAAGGTATCAGTACTCGGGTATCTGCCCTGAGCCCGTCGAAGCCCTGAGCTTGTCGAAGGGCTGCGCACCAGGGGGATCGACCGGACGTGCGCATCCGGATCCGCACCCTCAGACGATTCCTCCTCGGAGCCCTGCTGGCGCTCGGGTCGCTGACCCTCGCC
>Ga0209172_10003460_pt1 | contig 24041 bp, 14 predicted proteins | sample LarsenN4metaG_FD_184113 | JGI IMG/M metagenome (GOLD analysis project Ga0209172, IMG submission 184113) | Hot spring sediment bacterial and archeal communities from British Columbia, Canada, to study Microbial Dark Matter (Phase II) - Larsen... ... | reverse complement strand
TTTCTCTTAAGGTCTATAGCTCCGGTGGGAGCGACCTATTTATAGAATAGAGATAAAAAGCCTTGCTATAGCTTTTAAGAAAAAGATTTCTCGGTTCGGGCGTGCAACGCCCTCAAAACAGTTTTAAATTTGAACAGTTTTAAATTTAATCTGTTTTGCGGGCGCAAGAACTTCGGGCGGTTTTGAGGGCGCCCGCCGCCCGAAGTTCTTGCGCCCTCAAAACCGCCCGAACTGACTCTGATCTTTCTCTATAAGGTCTATAGCTGCGGTAGGAGCGACCTATTTATAGAAAGAGTTTAAAAACCTTGCTAAATTGGAGCACACAAGAATGGGACAAAGAATTTCACCACCGCCGTAGCACAGAGAAACCGTCTTGAGTTTGCTCCTCTTTGGTGTCCTCTGTGTGAGGCGGCGATGGATCTTATCTGTCCCTATCTATGTTGGTTCGATTTAGATCAAACTAGCAATTACGGTAAATAATGAAAAGCCTGGGGGCACTAGTTTCCTTGAGAGGCCCGCCTTGCCAGGTAGTGCAAGGCTGAGCAGGCAAGGCAGCGCCACCCTCTCTGGGTCGCGGCGCTCCCGGGATTTTCTGAGGAGTTTTTCATGTCGCCTTGAGCGACGCCCTGAAATGATGAAAACGCGATGTACAACAAGGCGGTCAGCCTTGTTGATAGCGCACACCACCAGCAACCTGACCGCCACGGCTGTAGATTTTCTGAGGAGTTTTTCATGTCGCCTTGAGCGACGCCCTGAAATGATGAAAACGCGATGTACAACAAGGCGGTCAGCCTTGTTGATAGCGCACACCACCAGCAACCTGACAGGTTGCTGTACATTTTCTGAGGAGTTTTTAAATGATGAGAGAGCGTGTCAGAAGGTTCTTGATCGGATTTGGCTTGATCTTTGGGCTACAGTTCCTTATGGCCTGGGTCGGCTCGTGGTGGCAGGCTGGCGGCAATCCACAGGCGAGTTTCTACATAACGCTGGGATTTACTCTTGCTGCCTACCTGGTGGGGGGCTTTGTCATGGGGGTGCTCTCAGATAGAGTTATCCTGCTTGAGCCGGTAGCAGCTTCGCTTCTGGCGGCGTCGCTTAATGCATTGCTTGCAGCATTCGCTCAGACGCCGGAATTGCTCTTCATATCTTATGCGGTGACCAGCAAAGATATTGTTGGTTTGCTCGTCGCCGTAGGAGCAACTTCAATCACCGCGCTGGCCGGAGCATTGATCGGCGAGCGAATCGCCACGCCATCAGAAGATTGGTTCAGCTCGCTATTAGTGGTCATTGGCTTTGTAGGAGTAATCATCGGACCATTTCTGTTGCTCAGAGGTCATGGCATGCCGCTGTTTGTTATTGGCATTGTGCTTCTGATCTTCCTAGCAGGAGTTGGAATCGCCATCTATCTGTTCACGCGGGAATCGCGCGACGTAGAGGATATTTCAATAAGCCCGGACAGAAAGCAGTAGGGAGCGCAAGAGCGGTAGGTAATAAGGAGTGGGAGACGCCGCAGATGCCTTCAACGACGCGGAGAGCGGGAGACGCGGCGAGGAAGGAAGAGTGGGAGAGTGGGGAAATGCGGGTCGCCCTCTGGGTCAGGGAGACGCGGAGACTGTCCACTTCACCGCGTCTCCCACTCATTTCCCGCTAGCTCTTCAGCCAGCCGAACAGCCCATGCCAGGTGGTCTCACGAAACAGGGCATTTATCGCTATTGTCAGCGGGATCTCTTTAGGACAGACCTGCACGCAGTTTTGAGCCTTGCCGCAGTCGGTGATTCCACCGTCTCCCATTATTGCCTGCAACCTCTCATCCTTATTCATCGCGCCTGTTGGATGGAGGTTGTGAAGATAGACCTGATTGAGAATTGCCGGACCAAGAAAGGCCGAATGTTGATTGAACTGTGGACAAGCTTCCATGCAACAGCCGCAGCTCATGCACCTTGACAAACGATAGCGCAGCTCCTGAGTCTCATGGTCAATGCGCGGTCCGGGGCCCAGGTCGTAAGTGCCGTCAATGGGAATCCAGTCTCTAATCTTGATCAAGCGATCAAACATTGCCTGGCGATTAACTATCAGATCGCGCACTACCGGGAACTTGGACATCGGCTCAAGGGTAATCGAGCGCCCCAGCCGATCAATGAGCGCCGAGCATGCCTGGCCTACACGACCGTTCATAAGTATCGTGCATGAGCCGCACACCTCTTCCAGACAACTGGCCTCCCAGGCAACCGGCGAGGTCTTGCGCCCGTCCCTGGTCACAGGATTCTTTTGAATCTCCATCAAGCAGGAGATGACATTCATATTCGGTCGATAAGCGATCTCAAATTCTTCATAGTAAGGCGATGATTGCGGATTGTCCTGTCGTTTGATCTTCAGTCGAATTGTGTCCGGCATAGTTCCTCTGAAGTAATGCGTAATAGATAATGCGTTCGACGTTCTACGTTCGATGTTCGACATTCAATATTTAACGTAGAACGTAGAACGTGGAACGTAGAACGTATTACGTTTTACCAATTACTATATCAAGCTACTTTCTCTGTCGCTTTCTTCTCCACATCGTATTTGCGCGCGCGTGGTCTAATCAGCGATACATCGACATCCTCATAACTGATTTCAGGTCCTTCTGGCGAATAGGTAGCTATTGTCGTTTTGAGGAAGTTGACATCATCGCGGTTGGGGAAGTCGGGTTTGTAGTGCGCTCCGCGACTCTCATTGCGATTGAGCGCCCCCAGTGTGATGACACGCGCAAGCTCTAACATATTGTAGAGCTGTCGGGCAAACGGCAACGCCTGAGTGGCCCAGAAATTTGTCTCGTTAATATCGATCCTCTTGTATCGTTCAAGCAGCTCCTGTAGCTTTTCGTCAGTCTTGCTCAACCGATTGTTGTAGCGAATAACAGTAGCATTATCGGTCATCCACTTACCCAGCTCTTCGTGAAGGACGCGAGGATTTTCCGGGCCGCGCTGCTGCTTGAGTCGCTCGTTGATCTCTTCCTGGCGCTTGCGCTCTTGCTCGAAGACAGGAGATGAAACATCCAGGTCATTGCGCTTGTTGCTCTGCGCGTACTGCACCGCTTTGGGGCCCGCCACAATGCCGGCGTAGATGCAGGATAGCAGCGAATTGGCCCCCAGACGATTGGCTCCGTGAATGGAATAATCGCATTCGCCCACTGCGAACACGCCGGGGATATTCGTCTGCTGGTCGTAATCGACCCACAATCCCCCCATCGTGTAGTGCATTCCGGGGAAGACTTTCATCGGGACTTTGCGCGGGTCCTCGCCGACGAACTTTTCGTATATCTCAAGAATGCCGCCGAGCTTGCGATCCAGCACTTCGGCGGGGATGTGAGTCAGGTCGAGGTAGACTTGCAGCTTGCCATCTACGCCGTAGCCATCGAGGCAGACTCTGAATATCTCGCGGGTGGCTATATCGCGCGGCACCAGGTTGCCATAAGCCGGATACTTCTCTTCGAGGAAGTACCACCGCTCTTTTTCCGGTATATCTTCGGGGCGGCGCTTATCGGTAGGGTTGCGGGGCACCCAGATGCGCCCGCCCTCTCCGCGAGCCGATTCGCTCATCAGTCGCAGCTTATCTTCACCGGGGATCGCTGTCGGATGAACTTGAATGAATTCGCCATTGGCATATTTGGCGCCTTGCTGGTAGAGCGCCGATTGCGCGCTGCCGGTGCAGATCATCGAGTTGGTTGAGCGCCCGAAGATCAATCCGATGCCGCCGGTGGCCATTACCACTGCATCGGCGGCGAATGCGCGCACTTCCAGGGATCTTAGATCCATTGCCACCGTCCCGCGAGCTTTGCCCGATTCGTCGATGACCGCTGAGAGGAACTCCCAGCCTTCGTACTTTTTGACCAGCCCGGCAGCCTCGTAACGGCGCACCTGCTGATCCAGCGCGTAGAGAAGTTGCTGGCCTGTCGTCGCCCCGGCAAATGCTGTGCGATGGTGCTTGGTTCCTCCAAATCGGCGAAAGTCAATTAATCCTTCTGACGTGCGAGAGAACGGCACCCCCATGCGATCCAGCATGTAGATGATCGAGGGCCCCATATCGCACATGGCTTTGACCGGCGGCTGATTGGCCAGGAAGTCGCCGCCGTAGACTGTGTCATCGAAATGCTCCCAGGTGGAATCACCTTCGCCTTTGGTGTTGACCGCCGCATTGATTCCGCCCTGGGCGCAGACAGAGTGTGAACGCTTAACCGGCACAAGAGAGAACAGGTCAACCTGGTGGCCCATCTCGGCTATCTTGATCGTCGTCATCAGACCGGCGAGGCCACCTCCTACAACTGCTATTCTAATTTTGCTCATCAATCTCCTCCTAAATGGACGAATGCAAACATCGCTCTTATTGCGACTATCAACAGGACGAAGCCTATCACCGAACAGACTATCCCTGACACCCGCTGCGCTCTGGGGCCTACGGTAATTCCCCAGGTCAGACCGAAATTCCACAGGCCGTTGGCGAAATGAAAGATGGTCGCAGATACTCCAATCACGTAGATGGCAAGCACCCAGGGAATATTGAATTCGCGGCTGACAATGCTCCAGGCTTGATAGGGATGATGCGCTACTGAAGTCTCATTCAATCCCGGTATTGCGCCAAAGCGGAAGTTGAGCACATGGAAGGTTATAAAGAAGAACAGTATTATTCCTGAAATGCGTTGTAATGTGTACATCCAGTTGCGCGCATAATTGTAAGTCACGTTGTTGGGCGACGCCTGATAAGTAATCACCAGGCCGTAGATGCCGTGAAAAAGAATCGGCAGCCAGATCCCGAAGGCTTCAATATAAACTATATAAGGGATCTGCTGTAGATCATAAACTGCCTGATTGAAACTCGTTGGGCCCCCAAGAGCCTTAGAATTGGTGTAGAGGTGTTCAAGTAGGAAAATACCTATAGGGAGAACGCCGGTTAAAGAGTGGAGCTTGCGAAGAAGGAAATGCCCGCTCAAGTTAATGCTCATCCATTATCGCTCCCCAAAAAGAGTACAGCAACCTGTCAGGTTGCTGATAATGTGTGCTACAGCAACCTAACGAGGTTTTCGCTTTATAAGCGAACATGACATTATAGACAGGCTGCCGATAAAATCAAAGTGCGGTTGCTGTGGGGGGGCCTATCGCTGAGGCATCATCGAGACTGTTACTTACTTGGCTCTGCGCTCCTCTATTCGTTCAGCGACTGCATCAATGAACCGATCATCATTCAGCAAACGTGGCCAGGCTGATCGGTGTAGGCAACCAGCAGCAATCTTCGACTATAGACTTTAAGAAAAAGATTGCAGCGGGTTCGGGCGCCAAGCGCCCTCAAAACAATTCTAAAAAACAACTTGTTTTGAGATCCGATGCCCTGGAAGACCTGCCGCACGATGAACCACTTCAAAACAATTCTGAAAAACAACTTGTTTTGAGATCCGATGTCCTGGAAGACCTGCCGCACGATGAACCACTTCAAAACAATTCTGAAAAACAACTTGTTTTGAGGGCGCTTGGCGCCCGAACTGAAGAAGGATTTTTCTAAAAAACAACTTGTTTTGAGGGCGCTTGGCGCCCGAACTGAAGAAGGATTTTTCTTAAAAGCTATAGAAAATCCGATTATATTGGAGCGGATTTCTTCTATAGATGAGTGATCTGCGTCGAAAAACGAGAAGGCATTTGGATCTTTGAAGACCTCGCGCGCTTCCTCAAAGCTCACATCGTGCTTCTTCAAGTTTGCCGCTGCTTTGTCTGCATCCCACTCAAAAGTCATGATGTTATTGTATATGTGAGCAAGTCTTTGTTAAGTGTTTTCTATAATATTTCTACTGATGCTATGTTGCTCTACCCTGGCCATCTTTGCACGCGCAGCGATAGCCAGGACGTACTATCATATAACTATTCCTTATAGCTTCGATAAAAACTTTTAGTTTTGGTTATCGGTAGCTGCTGGTATAGAGTATGACAGGAGAGCATCGCTGATCGCCTTTTGTAGCAGCACACGCGAGCTAACGGTTGGTAGGAGTTTTAGGGATGTCGGGAAAGGAGCCAGGCCAATTCACCTTCAGCGAGATCTATGCGCAAGCGCATACGGCCTCTCAAACGCTGGCGCGCTCTTGTGAGCGCAGCCGGATGCTTGCATCTTTGGGGCCCCTTTCTCAATTCGATCAAATACTGTTTACCGGCTGCGGATCGTCTTACAACCTCGGCCGGTGCGCTGTCTGGGCCTGGAGCAGCTTGTTAAACAAGCGGGTGTGCGCGCTGCCAGCCGCTGAGCTGGCGCACTTCCCTGAAAACTATCTGTCCGGCCAGGGAAAGCCGCTACTGTTTGCCATCTCACGAACCGGCGGGACAGCCGAGACTGTGCTCGCGGTAGAGACGTTGCACGAGCGATTTAATGCTGCAACAGTGGCGCTGACGACCGAAGCCGATAGAGAGCTGCCTCAAGTCTGTCACCTGTCAATAGATTTTAGCGAATGTAAAGAGCAGAGCCTGGTCATGACTCAGGCATTCACCTGCATGCTCTACAGTTTGTATCTACTGGCAGATTCATTCTCAGGCGCGGCCTGGGCTTCGCAATTGGCCAACATTCCGTCGGCAATAGGCGAATCGCTCATGCGGAACGAACCGGTTGTGCGGGCGTTAGGCGAGGACCTCAGTCTCAGCCGCTTTATCTTTCTAGGATCGGGGCCATTTCGCGGGCTGGCAATGGAAGCGGCCTTGAAGATGACCGAAATGGCATACGAAACTGCTCAGACTTACTACACGCTTGAATTTCGCCACGGGCCGAAAGCGGCATTGGGGCCGGAGTCGATTGTAATTATTTATCCGGTGGAAGCCGAACGTCGCTACTTGAAAGTTTTGATTGATGAGATCGCGCAGACAGGCGCGCGCAGTCTTGTGATTGCCGATAGGCCGGTCGATGTCGATTGTGAGCAGTTGAATTTCAATAGCGGTCTCGGCGACCTCTTTCTTCCGGCGCTCTTTGCTCACATTGGGCAGCAACTGGCTTTCTGGCGCGCTTGCGCACGAGGCGTGGATCCCGACGCGCCGCGTTACCTGGTACATACAGTTAAGCTGGATGGTTCGTGAAGAGAAAAGGCCAAATTATGACCGATGATCAAAGCGATTTAATTATTGGAGTAGACGGAGGAGCGACCAAGACAGTAGCCGTTGTCGCTAGAAGCGATGGCTCTGTGATCGGCGAAGGGCGCGGCGGGCCATCAAACCTTTTACGCATAGGCTTGCCTGCTACGATGGCTTCCATTCAGGAGACGGTGAAGCAGGCATGTCGATCGGCCGGTGTAGACCTCTGTTGCATTGCAGCAGCAGGGTTTGGCCTGGCAGGGAGCCAGAATCCCGATGCTTACGACCGGATCCGGAGCGCGCTTGAAGAGACCTTTGACATACCGGCAATCTTTCTCACTACCGATGCTCACATTGCGCTCATCGGCGCGACCGATGGCGAGCCGGGAGTCGTGATCATTTCCGGGACGGGCTCGATTGCTTTCGGGATGAATAGAGACGGCGAGCAAGCCCAATCAGGCGGTTGGGGCCCCATTATGGGCGATGCCGGGAGCGCCTACGATATTTCGCGCCGGGCATTGGCGGCTGTGATGGGCGCTTATGATGGGAGGATGCCGCCAACCGCCCTCACAGAGAAGATCTGCCAGCATCTCAGCATAGACAGACCGACGGAGCTCGTGCCCATAATTTACGGCGAATCAACGGGGGTGAGCGAAATCGCTTCGCTGGGCGAGATTGTGATTGAGGCTGCGCGCGAAGGCGATGAGGTGGCGCGCGAGATCATATCTGCCGCCGGATTCGAGCTGGGCAGAGCGGTTGTGGCTGTCATTGAGCGGTTGCGTCTGCAGCCGGAGTCGTTTCGCGTGGCCTATGTTGGCGGCGTATTCAATTCCGGCGAGATAATAATCGAGCCTATAAGAACTACCGTTGCTGCTGTGGCGCCGCGGGCAGTGTTGTCGCCGCCGCTCTATCCGCCTGCTGTTGGCGCAGTAAAATTCGCTCTGGGAAAACTCAAAGAGGTAGGGCAGGCTCCGAGCCTGTCAAGATGAAATGAGCGGAAATACCCCCTGGACAATTGACGGTTTTCTCGAAGCCAGAAATGGCAGACTCCACATGGACGGCGCCGATGTCGCAAGCATTGCTGCCGAGCGCGGCACGCCTCTCTATCTGTTTTCCGAGTCTCGCATCCGCGCCAATATCGCTGCCCTGCGACAGTCTGCGGCCAGAGCCTGGCCGCGCGTCAAGCTCTGCTATGCGACAAAGGCCAATTCAAATATGGCAGTGCTTTGCGCGGCACGCGAGTCCGGGATAGATATAGAAGTCAACAGTGGCGGCGAGCTTTTCAAAGCTCTACGCGCCGGTTTTCACGGGAGTCAAATTATCTTTAATGGTGTGAGCAAGACGGCGAAGGAGATCGAAGAGGCCCTTGCCGCCGATATCTATGCCATAAACCTGGATTCAATTTACGAGCTTGAGCTGGTGGCATCGATTGCGCGCCGCATGGGGCGCCGCGCCAATGTCGCTTTTCGATTGGTGCCGGAGATAGAGACTCGCTCTCATATCGCATTGCAAACGGCTCTCTACAACTCCAAGTTCGGCATCTCGCCATCTCAGTTCCTCGAAGGGTTCACCCTTGCGCTTAAGATGCCTGAGCTGATCAACCCGCGCGGCATACACATTCACGTTGGATCGCAGACCCCTGATGTGGCCCCTTACGCCAGAGCTTTCAAATCGGTGATTGAACACCTGATCGATCTACATCGCGCTACCGGGCACAAGCTGGATCACATAAACTTAGGCGGCGGCATGCCGGTGGACTATTTGCGCGACGGTTTAAACGGCGATGGGCTGAGAGAACGCGAGAGGGTGATGCTGAGCGGACAGCTTGATATCGCAGATATTCTGCAAGCTTCGCTCGATGAAGCTTACAGCAATGCCAGTGACAGAGCGGAAGCAGCCGAGCTGCTTGAAGACATTACCATAGTATTCGAGCCGGGGCGCAGTATTGTGGCCGACGCGGGCATTGTGCTCACCGCTATCTGCAATGTCAAGACGCGACCGGAGACGGGAGATACGTGGCTTTTGACAGATGCCGGGTTCAACCTCATGCTCTCGATGGCGACTTACAAATGGTACTATCACGCGGTCGCAGCAGCGCGCGCCAGCGAGCCGCACGACACGCCCTACAAGCTGGCGGGGCCCCTGTGCGATAGCGGCGATGTCTATTTTGATCTGGAGAGCGAAGGCCGTCTGCCGGATTATCGCTTGCTGCCGGCCAATATGCAGCCTGGCGATGTTCTGGCGCTGCTTAATGCGGGAGCTTATACGCTCTCGCAAGAGATGGCGTCGTATAATGACCGGCCTCGCCCCTGCGCGTTGATGATCAAGAGTTCAGGCAGTGTGGAAGTTATTAGGCGACAGGGTAATTACGATGATCTGATCGCCAATGATGTGTGGTAATAATGCGTGATGCGTAATGCGTAAGAAGAGATGAGGCAGAGTCTTATCCTCGTCGCGCATTATGTCCTTCACCCTTGCACATTACGCATTGCGGTTCAAAATCTCCGATGACTCTCAGGACCATAGATCTGGCGATTATCGTTGCCTACATGGTGGGCACGATGCTCTTTGGCGCTTACTTTGGCAAGTCGCAAAAAGGCGTCAAGGACTACTTCGTGGGCGGAGGTAATGTCCCCTGGTGGGCTATTGCTTTCTCTATTGTCGCCACCGAGACCAGCACCGTCACCTTCATCAGTGTGCCGGGCTTTGCTTATGATCTCAAGACCGGCAATATGACATTCTTGCAACTGGTCATGGGGTATATGATCGGGCGCATCATTATCACGCTGGTCTTTATCCCATCTTACTTCAAAGGCGAGCTGCTGACCGTCTATCAAATTCTCGATCAACGGTTCGGCGCTCAGGTCAAGCAGTTTGCCGCTTCGTTATTCTTGATAACTCGCAGTCTGGCCGACGGCGTAAGACTATTTGCGACTGCGCTTGTGCTGGTAGCGTTGACGGGCTGGACCGATCCGACGTCGATTATCATTATCGGTCTGGTGACGATCATCTACACCTATCTCGGCGGCATGTCTGCTGTCATCTGGACCGATGTCATTCAGCTCTTCATATATCTGGCAGGGGCAGTTGTCGCGGCAGCGATACTACTTGATCGAATTCCCGGCGGATGGGGCGAAGTCGTGGCCGTTGGCCAGGAGTTCAATAAATTCCAGGTCTTCGATTTTGGCTGGAACATCAGTAAGAGTTATACATTCTGGGCAGGGGTATTCGGAGGGGCATTCCTGACGACTGCTACGCATGGCACCGATCAATTGATGGTGCAGCGATACCTGTGCGCTCGCTCGCCCCGGCAAGCAACTGTGGCGCTGCTTTCCAGCGGAGCGATTGTCTTTGCCCAGTTTGTTCTGTTCCTGCTGATCGGCGTGATGCTCTTCGTCTTCTATCACCACTTCCCGCCCGCTACTGCCTTCACCAAGACGGACAGGGTCTTCCCTACGTTCATTGTCAACGAACTTCCTGCTGGCGTGGTGGGATTGGTGATTGCGGCTATATTTGCTGCTGCGATGTCTACGCTATCGTCATCGCTCAATTCGTCAGCTGCGACTGCTCTGGGGGACTTCTACCGTCCGCTCAGCAGCAAGCGAGATGAAGCTCATTACCTGAGAGTTTCGCGGTGGCTAACTGCGCTGTGGGGAGTTGTTCAGATCGGCGTGGCATTGATTGCCGGCAAACTATCTCAGCGCGTGGTTGATGAAGTACTGGGAATCGCTGCCTTCACCAATGGCAGCATTCTCGGGGTCTTTTTCTTAGGCACGCTTACCCACAGAGTACGCCAGAACGCAGCATTTATGGGAATGATCGGCGGCATCGTTGTGATGTTGCTGGTGAAATTCTTCACAACCATCGCATGGCCGTGGCACGTGCTGATAGGCAGCGCGGCGACTTTTTCAGTGGGTTACCTAGCGAGTTTTATTCTGGCCCAGGAGCCGGAGCTAGCAAAGGCAGAAGAGGAACGCCTAAAGTCGGAGATGCTCTAGGCAGCAAGTAAAGTGTGCTTTCTGCGTTCGATGGTGAAATGTAGAATGTAGCACTTACTACCTACTATTTGCAGAGGAGTTTTTCAGACGGCTCGTGCGACGCCCTGAAATGACGAAAATGGGCGCGATGTACAGCAACCTGTCAGCCTTGCTGATAGTGCGCGACTATCAGCAACCTAAGATGTACAGCCGTGGCGGTCAGCCTTGCTGATAGTGCGCGACTATCAGCAACCTAAGATGTACAGCCGTGGCGGTCAGCCTTGCTGATAGTGCGCGACTATCAGCAACCTAACAGGTTGCTGTACATCTTCTGAGGGGTCACGATCGTCAGCGACGACGCGAGAGAAATAATGAAAAGCCTGGGGGCACTAGCTTCCTTGAGAGGCCCGCCTTGCCAGCCTAGTGCAACCCAAGCAGGCAAGGATGCCTGCGCTCCCAGACGTTTTCTGAGGAGTCTTTCAGACGGCCTCAGGCGACGCGAGAGAAATAATGAAAAGCCTGGGGGCACTAGTTTCCTTGAGAGGCCCGCCTTGCCAGGTAGTGCAAGGCTGAGCAGACAAGGCGGGGCACCCTCCCGGCGTCGCGGCGCTCCCGGAGTATTTTCTGAGGAGACTTTCATGTCGCTCATGCGACGCCCTGAAATAATGAAAACAGCGCAGTTGGAAGAAGCCTGCCTGCCTTCTGCCTACTGCCTACTGCTTTCTGAGGAGCCAGCTTGGAAGGTGTGAGGAAAAGAATCATAACAATAATTCTTGCGGCCGTTTTTGGAGTTGTTCTTGCCGCTCCAGTGTCGCGCCCGCAAAATCTCTTACTCAGCGGCGGCGCTTTTCAACAGCCGTCTGATCGGTTGTCGGTGGCCGACCCGTCCGATGCCCGCATGTCGGCGGAGAGATTGTCGAGAATCGATTCGGCAGTCGCCGAGGCTATCAGCAATAAAGAGCTGCCGGGGGCAGTTGTGCTCATCGCAAGGCACGGACGGGTTGTATGGCGGAAAGCTTATGGCAATCGCGCCGTGCAGCCGCAACTGTTGCCGATGACTGTTGATACCGTTTTTGATCTGGCTTCGCTCACCAAAGTTGTAGCAACCGCTACTTCAACCATGATCTTGGTCGAGCGCGGGCAGGTGAGTTTGGATGATCCGGTGGTGAAGCACATCCCCGAATTCGGCAAGAACGGGAAGGAGCGCATTACCATTCAACAACTGCTCGCTCATCGCGCCGGATTCATCCCCGACAATGAGATTGCTGATTACCTGGATGGGCCGCAGGTGGCCATTGAGCGGATCTACAATCTCGCGCCTGTTGCCGAGCCCGGCTCCAGGTTTATCTATAGCGATGTAGGATTCATCGTGCTCGGCGAGATCATCAAGCGGGTGAGCGGCAAGCCAGTCGATGAGTTCGCCGCTGAGAACATCTTCAAGCCTCTGGGGATGAAAGACACGGCCTACAAACCTGGCGGGGCCCTTGCCGAACGCGCCGCGCCCACCGAGCAGCGGGAGGGGCGCTGGATGCGAGGCGAAGTGCATGATCCGCGCGCGTATTTGTTGGGCGGAGTCGCCGGCCACGCAGGGCTCTTTTCGACCGCTGATGATCTGGCCATCTTCTGTCAGATGATCCTCAATGGGGGCCACTTCGGCGGAGCGCGGGTGCTCGGCCCGCTCGCAGTCGCCCGCATGACATCGCCGCAGCCTGCGCTGGACGATAATATGCGCGGGCTCGGCTGGGATATTGCCACCAGTTTCTCTGTCCCTCGCGGGGACCTCTACCCGGCAGGATCGTTCGGCCATACCGGTTTTACCGGCACATCCTTCTGGATCGATCCGGCTACAGATTCGTTCGTCATCATCCTGAGCAATCGAGTGCACCCTGATGGGAGGGGCAACGCCGCGCCGCTGCGAAGTCGCATAGCTAATATCGCCGCTGCTGCCATAATGGATGCGCCCGCTTTTGTCGCCGCTGCGCCCGTTTCCAGGACCAGGGCGCCATCGGCGGCTATACCCGATACCCAGGTGCTGACGGGAATAGATGTGCTTGTGCGAGATAGATTCGCGCCGCTTGCCGGGCGCAGAGTTGGACTTATAACCAATCATACCGGCCTTGATCGACGTGGCCGCAGCACTATTGATCTACTCTACAATGCAGGCAATCTGAAACTGGTCAAGCTCTTCAGCCCTGAACATGGAATTCGCGGAGTGCTCGATTCCAGAGTCTCCGACTCTGTTGATGAGAAGACCGGGCTTCACATCTATAGCCTGTACGGAGAGACAAGGCGCCCGACCGTCGAGATGCTGAAAGATATTGATACTCTCGTCTTCGATATTCAAGACATCGGCGCGCGCTTCTACACCTACATCACCACGCTCGGTTATGCAATGGAAGAGGCGGCAAAGCATGGGATAAAGGTTGTGGTGCTTGACCGACCCAATCCAATTAACGGCGTGGATACGGAGGGGCCCCCGCTTGAGAAGGGGCTGGAATCGTTCACCGGCTATCATCAGCTCCCCGTCAGGCACGGGATGACGGTGGGCGAGCTGGCGCGAATGTTCAACGATGAGCGCAAGATAGGAGCCGATCTTACTGTGATCAAATTGGAGGACTGGCGGCGCGAGCAGTGGCTGGACAGCACTGGGCTGACGTGGGTGAATCCCTCGCCCAACATGAGGAGCCTGACGCAAGCGACTCTCTATCCGGGAATCGGATTGTTGGAGACGACCAACCTCTCTGTCGGGCGCGGCACCGATACGCCGTTTGAAGTTATCGGCGCGCCGTGGATAGATGGGCAGGCGCTGGCAGCGGCGCTCAATGCCAGGCGCATCCCCGGCGCGCGCTTTGTGCCGATCCGATTTACTCCTCGATCCAGCGTATTTGCTAATGAGGCTTGCGGCGGGATCAATATCATCATCACCAATCGAAGCGTGTTTAAACCCGTTGCCTGCGGCATCGAGATAGCGTGCCAGTTGCGCAAGCTCTATCCCGACAACTGGAAGATAGATAATTACATCAGGTTGCTGGCAAACCGCGCTGTGTTTGAGGATCTGAGGAGCGGCAAAAGCAGTGCGGAGATTATTTCGTCCTGGGATTCAGCATTAAACGAATTTCGCAATCGCAGGCAGAAGTACTTGCTCTACTGAAGTGGAATCGCACAGTGATGTCTCTGTCTCCGAAAATTTGGATAACAATCCGAAAGTTCGGAAGCAACTGAGAACTATTTTGCCTCTTCATCTCGGCGGCAATTGAAAACTGCATTGCAGCAATAGATTTAGAAAGAAGCGCAAAAGGCAAGGGAGCAAGGAATGGATATTGCTTTGTGGAGATGTCGCTTCTTCTTTGGGTCATTGAGCAGTTGCGAAGCAACCTGAAAAAAAGTTTTGTCGGGTAGACTCTCAGCCTATTCGGGCTTTTCTTTGCCAGATCAATTTGATTGCTGTCAGGCGAGAGAGCCAACTCGATAAAAGGCCATGCGGGCCGGTCTTCTACTTATTTCCTGATCTACCGGGAGGTAGCTGGTCAGGCCGGCATCCCTAATAATCGCCAATAAAGGAGGTTTTTCATGTCGAAGAGAGCGTTAAGAAGCACGGCGGCTGTGGCTTTGATGAGAGCTACGGCGAGACATCTGCGGATCTGGCTGTTGGCCGTTGGTTTACTGACCGGCCTGGCGGCAATGGCTTCAGCTCAGACTTTTACTGCTACTCTGACGGGGACCGTTTCCGATCCGGCTGGCGCCGCGCTGCCCAACGTCAGGGTAGTCGCCATCAATCAGGGCACAAAACTCGAATACACGGCGCAGACCAGCGATGCCGGCGTTTACACGATCCCGTTCCTTCCCATCGGAACCTATGTCGTTTCGGTTGAAGCAAGCGGATTCAAGAAGCTGGTATCAAATCCTATCAAGCTGGAAGTCAATCAGATTGCTCGCGTCGATCTGAAGCTGGAAGTTGGAGAAGTATCTCAAGAGATGACTGTCGAAGGGGTAGCGCCTGTTCTTCAAACTGAATCCACCACAGTGGGGCAGGTGATTACCGGGAACACAACGGTCAATCTTCCCTTGAATGGCCGCAATTTTCAGCAACTGGTTCTGTTAGTGCCGGGGGCCATCACGCCCAATCCTGGCGGCTTCACCGGAGTAGGATTGCAAGGGGGGCAGGGAAGGCCGTTCGTCAACGGCAACCGCGAGCAGGGGAATAGCTTCCTGCTTGATGGCATCTCGGTTGATGAAACTATTGACAATCGGATCGGCTATAAGCCCAACGTAGATGCCATTGCCGAATTCAAGGTTGAGACCAGCAACTCTTCGTCTGAATTTGGCAATGTGACAGGGGCCATTGTCAATGCCACGATCAAGTCAGGGACCAATGAGTTTCACGGCAACGCCTTTGAATTTATGCGCAATGACGCGCTGGACGCGAACTCCTGGTCGAACAACCGCTCTGGGGCCCCTAAGCAGAAGCTGCGCCAGCATATCTTCGGCGCGACTTTCGGCGGCCCGATCTTGCGAAACAAGGTCTTCTTCTTCACCGCCTATCAGGGCACGGAGCAGCGCACCGGCGGGGGCGCCACGCGCACGGTCACCCCAATCGAATGGCGGCAGGGGAACCTCTCCAATTTCGCTACGCCTATTATCGATCCGCTGACCGGCCAGCCATTCCCGGGCAACATAATCCCGCAGAATCGGATCGTTAATCCGGTTGCCAGGGCGCTGTTTGCCGACCCCAATCTGCATCCGCTGCCCACTCGTCCGGGCACGTCAAATATCACCGGGAACTACGTGACCAGCACGGCAAATGAGCTTGATGGCTTGCAGCTTGACGGCAAGATTGATGCCAGATTGTCGGATAAAGATAACTTCATGGGCCGCTACTCTATCGGAGATTTCAACGGCAAGGGGATTAAAAGCGGTCTGCCAACAGATCTGACCAGCTCTAGCTTCAATCGGCCTCAGAATATAGCATTGAACTGGACCAGAACGTTCAGCCCTACGGTTGTCAACGAAGCTCGCATTGGATTTAACCGGGCAGTCTTCATTACCGATCTTTTCGATACCAACAAGCTTGGAAGCGGCAATGGCAAATTTGGCATTCCCGGAACCCAGGCCATTCCCGGCATCAGCACAATCAACATGGGCAACGGCATCAGCATCGGTTCCACCGGCATCATCGAAGACAATGTCACAAACACATTCCACTACGGCGATAATCTCTCCATCTCCAGAGGCAAGCACTTCATGAAGATGGGGGGCCAGTGGCAACGCTATCAGCAGAATCGCTTCTATCCAGGAAACAATGGATTGCTGGGCTTCTTCACTTATGATGGGCGGTTTAGCGGCGTAGCCTTCGCCGATTTCTTGCTCGATCAGCTTGCGCAGAAAGGGATCGGCAGCCGCACAGGGACCTGGGGGCATCGGCAGAATCGCATTGGCATCTTCTTCCAGGACGATTTCAAAGCCAGGTCTAATTTGACGTTGAACCTCGGTATGCGCTGGGAGTACACCTCTCCTGTAGTTGAGGTTAAGGATCGCCAATCCAATTTCGACATCGTCACCGGCAAACAGCTCTTTGCCGGTCGAGATGGCAACAGCCGCGCTCTGTACAAACCTTTCAGGAGAGGCTTTGAGCCGCGCATCGGCCTTGCCTGGACCCCTGCGGCGCTGGGCAATAAGCTGGTTGTCCGCGCCGGCTATGGAATCACTCAATACATGGAGGGTACCGGCTCCAACCTGCGTCTGCCGTTGAATGTGCCGTTCTTCTCTGAAGCTGATGTCACATTTGATCGGACTTCAGGGCCGGGGAGCATAACCAGAGGATTTACCGATGTGATCGTGCGCGATCAACCGGCGGGCAATATCCGCGTCTGGCATCCCGATCTGCGGCCTCAGTTCACCCAGCAGTGGAACCTGACTTTAGAGTATCAGTTAGGCAATAATACATCGTTTTCGGCTGCCTACGTAGGCCACAAGGCCACTCATCTAGTTGCGCCTACCGATTGGAATCAACCGCTGCCCGATCCGGGGCCTCCATCGACCTGGCGCCCGTTGCAGCAGCGTCGTCCACTGTTCTCTGTGCTGCCGCTGGTCACTCAGATCAGCGGGACAGATTCCTGGGCAATAAGCAACTACCATTCATTGCAGGTGAGCGGGCGCAAGCGTTATTCCCATGGGCTGGAGTTCCTGCTCTCTTACACGTTGAGCAAAGGGCTGACCGATAATCTCGGTTATTACGGCAGCGCCGGTGTAGCGTCTCAGGGGGCCTATCCGTCTAATGCCTATGATCGCAGGAGGGATTACGGCCCGGCGTTCTTTGATGCTACCCATAACTTTGTCTGGTCGGGAACCTATGATCTGCCGTTCGGCAAGGGCAGAGCCTGGGGCAATGATTGGAACAGAGTGGCGAATGCTATTCTGGGCGGCTGGAACATTAGCAGCATTATCAGCTTGCATACCGGCTTCCCAATAACCGTTCAGGCGACCGATGTCTCGTTGCAATCGCCTCGCGGCGGCGGGCGGCCCAATCGGATCGCCGATGGCAGCGTGGCTAATCCGACTATTGACAAATGGATCGACATTGCCGCATTTGCGCTTCCCGCTCAGGGCACATTCGGCAACTCCGGCGTCGGCATCCTTCGAGCGCCGGGCTATGCCAACTGGGATTTCGGACTGAGCAAGAAGTTCAATGTGACCGAGAGCAAATACTTTGACTTCAGAGCGGAATTCTTCAACTTCACCAATCATCCCAGCTTCAATCCGCCGGGTCGCAATATCAGCGATCCGACTACCTTCGGCAGGATTACGAGCACAATCAGTCCGCCGAGGATCTTGGAGTTCGCTTTGAAGTTTCATTTTTGATTGCCTGGCTTATGCGCGGCGCCGGCGCCGCGCATAAGCCGATAGTGGGCCAGGAGGTTGATGGTTGAAGTTGCGCCCCCGCTAACATCTTCTTTCCTTATCGTTGCTGCTGGCAGCAGCGCCGCGCGGCGGCTTCTCGGTGAAGGCATGAGGCAGATCGTAGCTCTTGAGAAAAATATTTTCTTGTTCGAGCGCAGATACTTCAGGCGGCGGGCGCTCTCAAAACAAGTTAAATATAGACCTGCTTTGAGGGCGCCTGGCGATTGTGGGGCCTGGTCAAGCTCACCGACGAGGCGCGCAGTTAAATATAAGATTGTTTTGAAAGCGCCCAGCGCCCGAACCGGCGGCAATCTTTTTCTTACGGTCTATAACTGCATAAAGCAGATTAGCTGCGCTCTGCTGTTTATTTTGTCTCTTGTTGGAGCATCCGCCGGGCAGACGGATGAGGCGATCCGCGAGCAGTTTCGCGCCTTCTGGGTCGATGCATTCCACGATGGGATAAAGACGCCTGAGCAGGTCGATAAGCTCATTGCCGATGTCAAGGCGAGTCGCGCCAACGCGATCATCGCTCAGGTGCGCAGGCGCGCGGATTCTTACTATCTCAATTCGCTTGAGCCGATAGTCGAAGATCCGGCTCTGGCTAAGAACTTCGATGCGCTTCAGTATCTCATTGACAAAGCTCATGCAGAGAACATTGAAGTGCATGCCTGGCTCAATACATTCATCGCCTGGGGCAATACGGCGCCGCCTTCGCACCCCGGGCACGTATTCAATCTTCACGGCAGAGGCAAGAGCGGGCGAGATTACTGGTTGATGGTGGATAATGCCGGCAACGAGCTTACCGATTCAGGCTACATGCTCGATCCCGGACATCCTGATGCTGCCGAGTACACAGTCAATGTCTATCTTCACCTTGTCAAGAACTATAACGTTGATGGCATTCATCTCGATTTTGTCCGCTACACTGGCCAAACGTGGGGCTACAATCCGGTCAGCGTCGAGCGATTTAATAGGAGGTTCAACAGGACAGGGGCCCCTGCGCCTGATGATCCCGATTGGATGGAGTGGCGGCGCAATCAGGTCAGCTCGGTTGTGCGCCGGATCTATCTGGGAGCGATTGCTATCAACCCGATGATCAAAGTCTCTGCCGCTTTGATCGCCTGGGGCGCGGGCCCCATTGCGGAAGCTGATTGGCTGAGGACATCTGCCTATACTGCGGTCTTTCAGGACTGGCGCGCGTGGCTGGAAGAGGGGATACTCGATATGGCAATCCCGATGAACTATGACCGCGAGTCGAATGCCAGCCAGAAGAGATGGTTCGATGATTGGATCGAGTGGGATAAGAACCATCGCTACAACCGGCACGTAGTTATTGGCCAGGGCAGTTTCCTCAACACTATTTCCGAGAGCATCCGGCAAGCTCGGCGCGCGCTTGGTCCGTCTAAGCAAGGGAATTTTGCCGATGGCATCTGCTTCTATTCCTATGCCACGACCAATAGCGCGAATCAACCGAGCCAGGATTTCTATCGCGCTCTGTCTACGCCCAGTTCGTATGACGCGGAACCGACGCCCATCTTCGCCAATCCGGCAGTGGTTCCTCTGATGGCGTGGAAATTCAATGTCAAGAAGGGGTCCATAATGGGGGTGATTACTTCTGCCAATGGCGTCCGTGTGGAAGGGCTTGACGTCACAATTATCAAGCTCAAGAAGACCGGCGGGCGACAGTTGAAGGCGAAAGTTGTTACCGATGGCAGCGGTTTCTTCGGCGCTCTGGAGGTTGGCAAAGGCAAGTTCGAGGTGATAGTCAGTCGCGGAGAAGATACGATCTATACCACCACTGCGCAAATAATCGGCGGTAGTGTGACGATGGCAAATATTACTTTAAGCCAATAGGCTTCTGAGGGGGGAACAGACTCTTAGAATTCGATTAACCAATTTAGGAGGTACATTATGACTTTTAGATGGCTTTGGACTGCGCTAACGCTATTGCTGCTTTCGACCGGCGCAATGGCGCAAAACGCGCGGCTTTCCGGGTTAGTAACCGACGCATCGGGAGCAGTAGTTTCAGGCGCAAAGGTGGTTGCCACAAACAAAGCTACTGGTATCGCGCGTGAAACGGTATCGACGGATGCGGGCCTTTATGTAATTGAGGGGCTCCCGCCCGCCGTCTACGAGATCACCTGCGAGCATGCGGGTTACAAACGATTTATCTCTTCCAACAACCGGCTCAATGCCGGGCAGCAGGCAGAACTTAATATTCGCCTGGAAGTTGGAGACATTGTAGAGACGGTCACAGTTACCGAGACGGTCACGACGGTGCAGACCAATGATGCTCAAGTGAACACCGTTATTACCGGCACGCTGGTGCGGGAGATTCCGCTCAATGGTCGCAATCCGCTGCATTTGATCTTATCAGGGGCCCCGGGGGTATCCGGGCGCGGCACCGGCATCTTTGTCAACGGGCAGAAGACGCAATCGGTGAACACGACCGTTGACGGAATTGACGCCAATGATGCGACGCTGGGGCGCGCGGAACTCTCGCTAGTGCCACTCAATCCTGATACAGTGCAGGAGTATCAGCTCATCACCAGCAACTTCAAAGCGGAATATGGGCGCTCAAGCGGCGCACAGGTGGTGGTAATCACCAAATCGGGCAGCAACTCGTTCCACGGCTCGGTCTACGAGTACCACCGCAACACGGCATTCAATGCTAATGACTTCTTCAATAATTCCTCGGGGGTCAAGCGGCCAGTCTTGCTTCGCCATCAATTCGGCGGCTCGATTGGCGGCCCGATCAAGAAAGATAAAGCGTTCTTCTTCTTCAACTATGATGGGTTCCGCCAATCGCAGTCGATCTCGCAAGAACGTACTGTGCTGACTTCCCAGGCGCGCCAGGGGATCTTCCGCTTCGCCCAGGGCGTCCGCAACACCGTCTCTCTGGTTGATGCCGGTGGAAACTATATCGGCAGCGCACCGCTGCTATCCTACAACATTATTGCCAACGATCCATTAGGTATAGGCGCCGACAAGGTGATGGCAGGGATCATAGGCCAGACGCCTCTGCCGAACTCTTTCAGTGGAGGCGATGGTCTCAACACCGCTTTGTTCCGGTTCAATGCGCCATCGACCACTACCAACAACACCTATACGGCGCGAGTCGATTACAATTTCAATACCAATCACAGCTTCTTTGTGCGGTACATTATCGGGCAATTCCTGACCGATGGCGACGCCATTAACGCCGGTTTGCCGCGCTATCCCGGCCTGATCGGTCGCAATCAGCAATCGCGGCGTCAGGGCGCATCTATCTCATTCAAGTCTACCTTTACACCCACGCTGCTCAATGAATTCATTTACGGGTTCCAGCGATCAACCGTGCGCTTCAACAATCCCCAGTATCCCGACGCACTCACCATTGTGTCGGCATCGTTTACCGATCCGGTCAACAATTTTGCCGGCACGGGCCGCGTGGCGCCGGTTATGGAGGTGAAGGACAATTTAACTAAGGTGATGGGCAGCCACACGATCAAAGGGGGAATCGATTTTCGCTTTACCCAGTTCAATCAGTTTCGCAAAGTGGGGACATTCCCGATCTTCCCCAGGCTCACCATCAGTCGAACCCTTATCACCGTGCCGATTCCTAATCAGCCGGCAGCCAGTGTGTTGGAGTCGAACAATGTCAATACACTGCGCGGGCTGATGATGGATATTCTGGGAATCTGGGCGCGGGCAGAGCAGACATTCTTCAGCAACGGCCAGCAGTACCTGCCTACAGGCGGGCGGTATTTGCGCGGCCACCGCTTCCGCGAGTATGACTGGTATATCCAGGACGATTGGCGAGTCAAGCCGAAATTGACGTTGAATTACGGATTGCGCTGGGAGTATCGCGCGCCGCCGTTTGAAGTCAACGGGATAATGTTTGTTCCTACTGATCCCAACTTCGCCTCCAAGCCCGGCACGCTGTCATTCTCATTCGTCGGCAAGGGCGGCAAGGCGCGCTGGTTCGATAAGGATCTGAATAACTTCGCGCCTGTGGTCGGCCTGGCGTGGGATCCTAAAGGGGATGGCAAGATGGCCATACGCACCAGCTATCGCGTCTCCTATGATCGAGTGACGAGCTGGATAGTCAACGATTCGGATCAGACCACTCCGGGGGCCTCGTTCGATGCCACTGTGTTGAATTCAAGCTCGCTGACGGCAGCCAATCGCGTTGCTAGCTTTCAGAGCCCGCTGGCGCCCCCTTCGACGTTCACCACCTTAGCGCCCAATGCGCGTTCGGGCCGTCCGGTATTGTTCGACCGCAACTTCCGCACCCCCTATGTCCAGCAGTGGGTGCTGTCGATTCAGCGCGAGGTTGCCAGGGATACTGTGGCCGAAGTGATGTATCTAGGGAACAAGGGGACGCGGCTCTATCGCAATTTCAGCATCAACCAGTTGGAAGTGGAATCGAACGGCTTCTTGTCCTCGTTCCTGATTGCGCAGAATAACCTGGCGCTGGCGACGGCGGCAGGCGCCACTACCGGCGCGAATTTCAATCCGGCAATCCCCGGCAGCCGTCCGGTCGGGATTCTGGCTACGCTGTTTGGCGGGACTATTCCATCGGCGCAGAACACGAACATTCAGCAAGGGTTGGTGGGTACGGTGGCCAATAACCTCGACCGCGCAGCCACGCTGACGGCAGCCGGTCTGCCGGACACTTTCTTCCGCCCTTACCCGCAATTCGAGCTGCTCGGCTTCGGGTGCACCTGCTCGGATTCAACTTATCATTCGTTGCAGACGCAGATCACCCGCCGGTATTCAGGCGGATTGACGCTGCAAGCATCGTGGACCTGGAGCAAAGCGATAGATGAATTTTCCGGTCGCGGCGACGGCATCTGGGTAGTGCGCGACGTGCGCAATCGCCGATTGGAGAAAGGTCTGGCCGATTTCGATGCGCGCCATATTGTCCGCGCCAGCTTCATCTATGATATGCCCATTGGGCGCGGCAGGCGCTGGCTCAATAATATCAATGGAGTGCTGGATCATATCCTTGGCGGGTGGCAGGTCAATGGGTTGCTTGATGCAGCGACAGGCAATCCGATGACGGTGGTATCAGGGCGTCAGACGCTGGTCTACACGCCGTTTACCGATGGTCTGTCGAATGCAGATTTTAGCGGGGCCAATCAGAAGGATTTTGGCCGAGTGACGGTCGATTCTCAAGGCCGAGTGGTCTACTGGACCGATGAGCAGCGCGCGCAGTTCAGCTTCCCGGCAGCGGGCAGCGTTGGAGGAACAGGGCGCAATGCCTTTACCGGGCCAGGGTTCTGGAACTTCGACTTCTCTCTGTACAAGAACTTCCGAATTACCGAGACGGCCAAGATCCAGTTCCGCTCCGAGTTCTTCAACCTGTTCAATCATCCGGTGATGAGCCCGCCTACGGTGAATTTGACCAGCGCGAATTTCGGGCGCATCACCAGTCAACGTAATAGCCCGCGCGTAATGCAGTTTGCGCTGCGGTTCGATTTTTAACCGAAGTGTAGCTCTGGGGGGCCAGCGGTTATCATCCGGGTTCGTGAAGCGGGTGATAGATTCATTAACAACGGGACTGTTGCCCGCTTCGCCGGTTGAGATTGTTTATTATAGACCTTAATAAAAAGATTGCCGCAGGCTCGGGCGGTTTTGAGTGCCCAAGAACTTCGGGCGGTTTTGAGTGCCCAAGAACTTCGGGCGTCGGGCGCCCTCAAAACCGCCCGAAGTTCTTGCGCCCTCAAAACAAGTTTATTTTTAGAATTGTTTTGAGGGCGCTTGGCGCCCGAACTGAAGAAGATTTTTCTTAAGACCTATAGTAACTGCTGCCAGGAGCGAGAGATCGCTCCTGGGGGCCCCTATTCCAGGCGGGTAATTCTCCCGGCGGTTTGATGATGGCGAGGGCGACAATAGTTACTATGGCTTTTAAGAAAAGCATTTTGACAATGGTTACTATGGCTTTTAAGAAAAGCGTTTTCCGGCTCGGGCGCTCAGCGCCCTCAAAACAGATTAAAACTAGACCTGTTTTGAGGGCGCCGGTTCCGGAGTTTGAACCGGTCGGCGCTCCCGGCTCGAAGCAGATTAAAACTAGACCTGTTTTGAGGGCGCCGGTTCCGGAGTTTGAACC
>Ga0209172_10003458_pt1 | contig 24052 bp, 19 predicted proteins | sample LarsenN4metaG_FD_184113 | JGI IMG/M metagenome (GOLD analysis project Ga0209172, IMG submission 184113) | Hot spring sediment bacterial and archeal communities from British Columbia, Canada, to study Microbial Dark Matter (Phase II) - Larsen... ... | reverse complement strand
GGCGACATAGGTGCAGCGCACGGCGCGGTCGTCGCCAAGCGTCATCAGCACAAACAGGCGATCGAGTATGCCCTGGCAGACACGCATGCGCAGATCGATAAGCGGGGTCGCCTTCAGGTCGAGCACTGTCAGATCGGCCTCAAAGCCGGGCGCGATCGAGCCGATCATGCTCTCGAGATAGAGCGCCTCCGCGCCGCCGCGCGTCGCGAGGTAAAAAGCATGCGCGGCGGAGAGCCGCGTATCGTTGAGCGCCGCGACCTTGTAGGCCTCATTCAGCGTCGCAAGCTGCGAGAAGCTGGTGCCGGCCCCGATATCGGTGCCGAGGCCCACGCGCACCGGCCGCTCCTTGCGCCTGGCATCGAAGACGCGAAACAGCCCGCTGCCCAGGAACAGGTTCGAGGTCGGGCAATGCGCCAGCGCCGAACCGCTCGCGTGGCATTGCGCGAAATCCTCTTCGGTCATGTGAATACCGTGGCCGAACACCGCGCGCGGGCCGGTCAGCTTCGCCCGCGCATAGATATCGAGATAGCTCTTGGCTTCGGGAAACAGCTTGCGCACCCAGGCGATCTCGTCCCGCGTTTCGCACAGATGCGTCTGCAGATAGGCGGTCGGATGCTCGCGCCAGAGGCGGCCGGCGGCGTCGAGCTGCGCCGCGCTGCAGGATCCGGCAAAGCGCGGCGTGATCGCGTAAAGCTGACGGCCCTTGCCGTGCCACTTGCCAATCAGCGCCTTCGAATCGGAATAACCGGTCTCCGCCGTGTCGCACAACGCCTCCGGCGCATTGCGGTCCATCAGAACCTTGCCGGCGATCATGCGGGTGTTGAAGCGTGCGGATTCCTCGAAAAAGGCGTCGACCGATTGCGGATGCACCGTGCAATAGACCGCGGCCGTCGTCGTGCCGCCGCGCAGCAGTTCGCGCAGGAAGACCTGCGCGATTTTTTCCGCATGCGCCCGGTCGGAAAATTTCTGCTCGGCGATGTAGGTGTACTTATCCAGCCACTCCAAGAGATGCGCGCCGTAGGAGGCGATCATCTCCGTCTGCGGATAATGCACATGCGCGTCGATAAAGCCTGGCAGGATCAGCGCGTCGGGGAAATGCGCAACCGGCAGGTCGGCGGGCACCCTCGCCTGCGCCGCGTCACCGACCGAAGCGATCTTTCCATCCTCGATGACGATCAGCGCATCGGAATAATAGATGTAGGAGCTCTCCGGATCGGTCAGGAACGGGTCGCTGCGGAAGGTGAGCGCTGCGCCGCGCATGGCGTGTGTTGTCATGCTAGCGGCGTGCGGCTTTCAGCCGCGAAGAGACTGCGGGCTTCTCCGGTCTGCGGGCAGCCTTGCGCAAGGCCTCGTTAATGCGGGTCTGCCAGCCGGGTCCCTTGCCGCGGAAGTAATCGAGAACGTCGGCTTCGATCCGCAGCCTGACCGCCTTCTTCGGCCGCGCCAGCGGCGGACGTTCGCGGCGAATAATGCGATCCCCGCGCATCAGGTTGGCGCTTTCAAACCACTGGGGGGTCAATTCCAGACCATCGTCAGAGCATATTTCAATGGGCTTCTTCTTTCGCATGCACATGCCTCAGCGAGATAACGTGATGCGCGTCGCCGCGCGGCGTTCCCACGATGACGACCAGCCGTCCCCGCCAATACCCGCCGCGATCAAGCTCACCGCACCACAGTCCTTGCGGTCGTCGAGGCGCTGGAAATTGCTCTCCGGCCAACACCTCCTCCCACATCCATAAACTCGTATCATAAACAAAAAGGCCGCCCGAGTGGGCGGCCTTTTCTAAGTCTTGTCCTTGCAGAAGCGGCTTACTCCGCCGCCGGCAGGGCCGGCGCGGGCTGCGCCGCCTTGGCCGCCGCTTCCTTCTCGCGCTCGTCGAGAATGAGCTGGTCGCGCTTGCCGGCCACCTCGCGCAGGCGGTTCATCACCGCGCCGGTGCCCGCCGGGATCAGGCGGCCAACGATGACGTTCTCCTTGAGACCGTCGAGCGTGTCCGACTTGCCGTTGACGGCCGCCTCGGTGAGCACGCGCGTGGTCTCCTGGAACGACGCCGCCGAGATGAACGAACGGGTCTGCAGCGAGGCCTTGGTGATGCCAAGCAGAACGGGGTGTCCGCTCGCCGGCTTCTTGCCTTCCGCGATCGCCCTGGCGTTGATCTCGTCGAGCTCGACCTTGTCGACCTGATCGCCCTGGATCATGTCCGTCTCGCCGACGTCGTCGATCTCGACCTTCTGCAGCATCTGGCGGACGATCACCTCGATGTGCTTGTCGTTGATCAACACGCCCTGCAGCCGGTAGACCTCCTGGATTTCGTTGACCAGATAGGCGGCGAGCTCCTCGACGCCCTTGATCGCCAGGATGTCGTGCGGCGCCGGATTGCCGTCGACGATGTAGTCGCCCTTCTCAATCACGTCGCCATCCTGCAGATGGATGTGCTTGCCCTTCGGAATGAGATATTCCGCCGGCTCCACATCCTTCTCGGTCGGTTCAATGCTGATACGCCGCTTGTTCTTGTAGTCGCGGCCGAAACGCACCGTACCGGAGATTTCCGCGATGACCGCGGATTCCTTCGGACGCCGCGCCTCGAACAGCTCGGCCACACGCGGCAGACCGCCGGTGATGTCGCGCGTCTTGGCGCTTTCGGTCGGGATACGGGCGATGATGTCGCCCGCCTTGACCTGGGCGCCGGTGTCCACCGACAGAATGGCGTCGATCGCCAGCGCATAGCGGGCATCGCCGCCGCGCGCGAGCTTGAGGATCTTGCCGTCCTTGTCCTTGATCACGATCGACGGACGCAGGTCCGCCGCCCGGCTCGAGGTGCGCCAGTCGGTGACCACGCGCTTGGCGATACCGGTCGATTCGTCGATCGATTCCGCCATCGACTGGCCTTCTACGAGATCCTCGAAATCGACTGTGCCGTCGACCTCGGTGATGATCGGACGGGTATAGGGGTCCCATTCCGCCAGACGCTGGCCGCGCTTGACCTTGTCGCCCTCGTCGACGCGCAGCCGCGCGCCGTAAGGCAGACGATGGGTCGCCCGCTCGGTGCCGTCCGGATCGACCACGGCCAGCGTGACGCTGCGGCTCATCACCACGAGATCGCCTTCGGAGTTCTTCGCCGTCGGCTTGCCGATCTTGTCCTTGGACTTGAGCTTGATCGTGCCTTCGAAGTTCGACTCGATGAAGGACTGCTCGTTGATCTGCGCCGCGCCGCCGATATGGAAGGTGCGCATGGTGAGCTGCGTCCCTGGCTCGCCGATCGACTGCGCCGCGATGACGCCGACAGCCTCGCCCATATTGACAGGCGTACCGCGGGCCAGATCGCGCCCGTAGCAGGCGCAGCAGACGCCATTCGCGCTTTCGCAGGTCAGCACCGAGCGGATGCGCACTTCCTGCACGCCCGCTTTGGTGATGGCGTCGACTTCCTTCTCCTCCAGCAAGGTGCCCTTCTTGGTGATGACCTTTCCGCTCGCCGGATCCTTGATGTCCTCGGCCGTGGTGCGGCCCAGGATGCGGCTGCCGAGCGAGGCGACCACAGTGCCGGCGTCGATGATCGCACGGACCTTGATGCCGTTCTTGGTGCCGCAGTCCTCGGTCGTGATGATGCAGTCCTGCGCGACGTCGACGAGACGACGGGTCAGGTAGCCCGAGTTCGCGGTCTTCAAGGCGGTGTCGGCGAGACCCTTGCGGGCGCCGTGGGTCGAGTTGAAGTACTCGAGCACGGTGAGACCTTCCTTGAAGTTCGAAATGATCGGGCTCTCGATGATGGAGCCGTCCGGCTTGGCCATCAGGCCTCGCATGCCCGCAAGCTGACGCATCTGGGCGGGCGAACCGCGCGCTCCCGAATGCGCCATCATGTAGATCGAGTTGACCTGCGCCTCCTGGCCGTCAGCCATCTTCTTCGGCTGCGAAATCTCGCGCATCATTTCTTCGGCGATCTGCTCGGAGCATTTCGACCACGCGTCGACGACCTTGTTGTATTTTTCGCCCTGGGTGATCAGGCCGTCGTTGTATTGCTGCTCGAACTCCTTGGCGAGTTCGCGCGTCTTGTCGACGATGCCCCACTTCTTCTGCGGCACCACCATGTCGTCCTTGCCGAACGAGATGCCGGCCTTGAAGGCGTGATGGAAGCCGAGCGCCATGACGCGATCGCAGAAGATGACCGTGTCCTTCTGACCGCAATGGCGGTAGACGGTGTCGATCATGTTCGAGATTTCGCGCTTGGTCATGAGCTTGTTGACGACGTCGAACGAGACCTTCGTCGACTTCGGCAGCACCTGACCGAGCAGCACACGGCCCGGCGTCGTGTCGTACAGCTTGCTCGTCGGCTTGCCGTCGGCGTCCAGCCCATTCCAGCGATACTTGATCTTGGAATGCAGCGTGACGACCTTCTGCGACAAGGCGTGCTCGATCTCGGCGATGTTGCCGAACAGCTTGCCCTCTCCCGGCTGCCCCTCGCTGAGCAGCGAAAGATAATACAGCCCGAGCACGATGTCCTGCGACGGCACGATGATCGGCTGACCATTGGCCGGATGCAGGATGTTGTTGGTCGACATCATCAGCACGCGCGCTTCCAGCTGCGCTTCCAGCGACAGCGGAACGTGCACAGCCATCTGGTCGCCGTCGAAGTCGGCGTTGAAGGCGGCGCAGACCAGCGGGTGAAGCTGGATCGCCTTGCCCTCGATCAGCACCGGCTCGAAGGCCTGAATGCCGAGACGGTGCAGGGTCGGCGCGCGGTTCAGCAGCACCGGATGCTCGCGAATGACTTCGTCGAGGATATCCCAGACTTCGGGCTTCTCCTTCTCCACGAGCTTCTTCGCCTGCTTCACCGTGGTGGACAGCCCCTTGGCGTCGAGCCGCGAATAGATGAACGGCTTGAACAATTCGAGCGCCATCTTCTTGGGCAGGCCGCACTGGTGCAGCTTGAGTTCGGGACCGACCACGATCACCGAACGACCCGAATAGTCGACGCGCTTGCCGAGCAGGTTCTGACGGAACCGGCCCTGCTTGCCCTTGAGCATGTCGGCAAGCGACTTCAGCGGACGCTTGTTGGCGCCGGTGATGACGCGGCCGCGGCGGCCGTTGTCGAACAGCGCATCCACCGCTTCCTGCAGCATGCGCTTCTCGTTGCGGATGATGATGTCCGGCGCGCGCAACTCGATCAGCCGCTTCAGACGGTTGTTGCGGTTGATCACCCGGCGATAGAGATCGTTCAGGTCGGAGGTCGCGAAGCGGCCGCCGTCGAGCGGCACCAGCGGACGCAGATCCGGCGGAATGACCGGCACATGCGTGAGAATCATCCATTCCGGCTTGTTGCCGGACTGAATGAAGGCTTCGATCAGCTTCAGGCGCTTGGCGAGCTTCTTCGGCTTCAGTTCGGAAGTCGATTCCGCAATCTCGACGCGCAGGTCGGCGGCGAGCTTCTCAAGATCCATCGCCTTGAGCATCTCGCGGATCGCCTCCGCACCGATCGCGGCGGTGAAGCTGTCGGCGCCGTATTCTTCCTGCGCCTTCAGGTAATCGTCCTCGGACAGGAGCTGACGATCCTGCAGCGGGGTCAAGCCCGGCTCCAGCACGACGTAGTATTCGAAATACAGAATGCGCTCGAGGTCTTTCAGCGTCATGTCGAGCAGGAGGCCGATGCGGCTCGGCAGCGACTTCAGGAACCAGATGTGAGCGACCGGCGCCGCCAGCTCGATATGGCCCATGCGCTCGCGCCGCACGCGCGACAGCGTGACCTCGACCGAGCACTTCTCGCAGATGATGCCCTTGTACTTCATGCGCTTGTACTTGCCGCACAAGCACTCGTAGTCCTTGATCGGGCCGAAGATTCGCGCGCAGAACAGGCCGTCGCGCTCCGGTTTGAAGGTGCGGTAGTTGATGGTTTCCGGCTTCTTGATCTCGCCGTAGGACCACGACAGAATCTTTTCCGGGCTCGCAATCGAAATCCGGATCTGGTCGAAGACCTGAGCCGGCGCCTGCGCGCTGAACAGATTCATGATTTCCTGGTTCATCGTCGTCTCCTCGACCGGGGGCCCAATTCTCTTGCCCTTTGGTCGTCTGTATCGGTTTCGCAGTGACCGGGACGGCGCCCTCGCCGTCCCGTCTCCTTCGCGAATTACTCGGCCGCCTCAGGCAACTCGCCCGGACGCTGCTGCTTGGAATTGTGCAGGTCGACATTGAGGCCGAGCGAGCGCATTTCCTTGACCAGCACGTTGAAGCTTTCCGGGATACCGGCTTCGAAGGTGTCGTCGCCGCGCACGATCGCCTCGTAGACCTTGGTGCGGCCGGCGACGTCGTCGGACTTCACCGTCAGCATTTCCTGCAAGGTATACGCGGCACCGTAGGCTTCGAGCGCCCAGACCTCCATTTCGCCGAAACGCTGGCCGCCGAACTGCGCCTTGCCGCCCAGCGGCTGCTGGGTGACGAGCGAGTACGGACCGATCGAGCGCGCGTGGATCTTGTCGTCCACGAGATGGTGAAGCTTGAGCATGTAGATGTAGCCCACAGTCACCTTGCGGTCGAACTGCTCGCCGGTGCGGCCGTCAAAAACGGTCGACTGGCCCGAGTGATCGAGGCCGGCGAGATCGAGCATCTGCTCGATGTCGCTTTCCTTGGCGCCGTCGAAAACCGGCGTCGCGATCGGCACGCCGCGCTGGAGATTCTGACCGAGTTCGATCAGGCCCTCGTCGCCGAGCGACTTGATCGTCTCGTCGTCGCCATAGACCTTCTTCAGGGTCTCCTTCAGCGGCTTGATGTCGTGCTTGGCGCGATAGGCATTGACCGCCTGGCCGATGCGCTTGCCAAGGCCGGCGCAGGCCCAGCCGAGATGCGTCTCCAGGATCTGCCCGACATTCATGCGGCTCGGCACGCCGAGCGGATTGAGCACGATGTCGACATGCGTGCCGTCCTCCAGGAACGGCATGTCCTCGACAGGAACGATCTTGGACACCACGCCCTTGTTGCCGTGGCGGCCGGCCATCTTGTCGCCGGGCTGGATCTTGCGCTTCACCGCGACGAAGACCTTGACCATCTTCATCACGCCGGGCGGCAATTCATCTCCGCGCTGCAGCTTCTCGACCTTGTCGAGGAAGCGCTGTTCGAGGCCCTTCTTCGACTCGTCGTATTGCTTGCGGATCGCCTCGATCTCGCTCATCAGCTTGTCGTTGGGCGAGGCGAATTGCCACCATTGCGAGCGCGGATATTCGTCCAGGATCGCGCGGGTGATCTTGGTGTCCTTCTTGAAGCCCTTCGGACCGGCAATGCCCTGACGGCCATCGAGCATCTCGGCGAGACGCCCATAGACGTTGCGGTCGAGGATCGCCTGTTCGTCGTCGCGGTCTTTCGCGAGGCGTTCGATCTCCTCGCGCTCGATCGCGAGCGCACGCTCGTCCTTCTCGACGCCGTGGCGGTTGAACACGCGCACTTCCACGACCGTGCCCTGCACGCCCGGCGGGACGCGCAGCGAGGTGTCGCGGACGTCGGAGGCTTTTTCGCCGAAGATGGCGCGCAGAAGCTTTTCTTCCGGCGTCATCGGGCTTTCGCCCTTGGGGGTGATCTTGCCGACCAGGATGTCGCCGGCGCGGACCTCCGCGCCGATATAGACGATGCCCGCCTCGTCGAGATTCTTCAGCGCCTCTTCGGAGACGTTCGGAATGTCGCGGGTGATTTCCTCCGGTCCGAGCTTGGTGTCGCGGGCGGAGACCTCGAATTCCTCGATATGGATCGAGGTGAAGACGTCGTCGCTCACGATCCGCTCGGACAGCAGGATCGAGTCCTCGAAGTTGTAGCCGTTCCACGGCATGAACGCGACGAGCACGTTGCGTCCGAGCGCCAGCTCGCCGAGCTCGGTCGAGGGACCGTCGGCGATGATGTCGCCCTTCTTGACGTGATCGCCCACCTTCACCAGCGGACGCTGGTTGATGCAGGTGTTCTGGTTGGAGCGCTGGAACTTCATCAGCCGGTAGATGTCGACGCCCGACTTGGTCGGGTCGAGATCTTCCGTCGCGCGGATGACGATACGCGTCGCGTCGATCTGGTCGACGACGCCGGTGCGGCGGGCGCCGATGGCGGCGCCTGAGTCGCGCGCCACCACGCCTTCCATGCCGGTGCCGACGAACGGCGCCTCGGCGCGAACCAGCGGCACCGCCTGGCGCTGCATGTTCGAGCCCATGAGCGCGCGGTTGGCGTCGTCGTTCTCAAGGAACGGGATCAGCGCCGCGGCGACCGACACAAGCTGCTTCGGCGACACGTCCATGTAGTCCACTTTGTCGCGCGGCACCGGCAGCACGTCGCCGGCATGACGGCAGACGATGAAGTCTTCCGTGAAGCGGCCCTTGGCGTCGATCGGCACGTTGGCCTGCGCGACGGTGTAGCGCGCCTCTTCCATCGCCGAGAGATAGACCACCTCGTCGGTGACGCGGCCGTCCTTCACCTTGCGATAGGGCGTTTCCACGAAGCCATATTTGTTCACGCGCGCATAGGTCGCGAGCGAGTTGATCAGACCGATATTCGGACCTTCCGGGGTCTCGATCGGGCAGATGCGGCCGTAATGCGTCGGGTGCACATCGCGCACCTCGAAGCCCGCGCGCTCGCGCGTCAGGCCGCCCGGTCCGAGCGCCGAGAGACGCCGCTTGTGCGTAATCTCGGAGAGCGGGTTGGTCTGGTCCATGAACTGCGAGAGCTGCGAGGAGCCGAAGAACTCGCGCACCGCGGCGGCGGCCGGCTTGGCGTTGATCAGGTCCTGCGGCATGACGGTGTCGATATCGACCGACGACATGCGTTCCTTGATCGCGCGCTCCATGCGCAGGAGGCCGATGCGGTACTGGTTCTCCATCAACTCGCCGACCGAGCGGACGCGGCGATTGCCGAGATTGTCGATGTCGTCGATCTCGCCCTTGCCGTCGCGCAGGTCGACCAGCGTCTTCACCACCGCCAGGATGTCTTCCTTGCGGAGAATGCGCGTGGTGTCGGGCGCGTCGAGGTCGAGACGCATGTTCATCTTCACCCGGCCGACGGCCGACAGGTCGTAGCGGTCGGAATCGAAGAACAGCGACTGGAACATCGCCTGCGCGGTGTCGAGCGTGGGCGGCTCTCCCGGACGCATGACGCGATAGATGTCGAACAGCGCGTCCTCCCGCGTCATGTTCTTGTCGACCGCGAGCGTGTTGCGGATATAGGCGCCGACGTTGATGTGGTCGATGTCGAGAATCGGCAGCTCTTTCAGGCCGATTTCGTTGATCGTCTCCAGCGTCTTCTCGGTGATCTCGTCGCCGGCCTCGACATAGATCTCGCCGGTCTTGGGATTGACGAGGTCCTCGGCGATGTAATGGCCGAGCAATTCCTCGTCGGCCATGCGCAGCGCCTTCAGGCCCTTCTCGGCGAGCTGGCGCGCCTGACGCACGGTGACTTTCTTGCCGGCTTCGACCACGACCTTGCCGGTATCGGCATCGATCAGATCGTTGATCGCCTTGTAGCCTTTGATCCGGTTGGCATCGAAAGGCACGCGCCAGCCGTCCTTGGCGCGCTTGTAGATGATGGTGTTGTAGAAGGTCTTGAGGATGTCCTCGGAATCCATGCCGAGCGCATAGAGCAGCGACGTCACCGGAATCTTGCGGCGGCGGTCGATACGCGCATGCACGATGTCCTTGGCGTCGAACTCGATGTCGAGCCAGGAGCCGCGATACGGGATGATGCGGGCGGCGAACAGGAGCTTGCCCGACGAGTGGGTCTTGCCCTTGTCATGGTCGAAGAACACACCCGGCGAACGGTGCATCTGCGAGACGATGACGCGCTCGGTGCCGTTGACGATGAAGGTGCCGTTATTCGTCATGAGCGGGATGTCGCCCATGTAGACATCCTGCTCCTTGATATCCTTCACCGACTTGGCGCCGGTTTCCTCATCAACATCGAACACGATCAGGCGCAGCGTCACCTTCAGCGGCGCAGCGTAGGTCATGCCGCGCTGGCGGCATTCATCCACGTCGTATTTCGGCGCTTCGAATTCGTACTTGACGAATTCGAGCATGGACGAGCCGGAGAAGTCCGAAATCGGGAACACCGACTTGAACACGGCCTGCAGCCCCTCGTCGGGGCGGCCGCCTTCCGGCTCCTGCACCAGCAGGAACTGGTCATAGGATGCCTTCTGAACCTCGATGAGGTTCGGCATCTCCGCCACTTCCTGGATTTTTCCGAAAAACTTCCTTACGCGCTTGCGACCGGTGAATGTCTGCGCCATCGTGTCCTTCTCTCGCCTGTCTGTTGCGACAGCCGGGACGACTCTCCGAAAGGCCGCCATCATCGCGGCCATCAGGACAGGCGTCGGGGATGCCTGCTTCTAGATGATTCGGGCCGCGCCCGAACCGCAGTCTGTGTCCATCTCAAATCCAGAGACGGGATGAAGTTTCCGGGACGCGGGCGCCCCGGAAACCTCGAAAAGCAAAGCTCTTACTTGAGCTCAACCTTGGCGCCGACCTTCTCGAGCGTGGCCTTGATCTTCTCGGCCTCGTCCTTCGGCGCGCCTTCCTTGATGGTCTTGGGCGCGCCCTCGACCAGGTCCTTGGCTTCCTTCAGGCCAAGACCGGTGAGCGCACGCACTTCCTTGATCACTTCGATCTTCTTGTCGCCGGCAGACGCGAGCACGACCGTGAATTCGGTCTTCTCTTCAGCGGCAGCGGCAGCACCACCGGCACCCGGCGCAGCGGCAACAGCCACGGCGGCGGCGGCGGAGACGCCCCACTTCTCTTCCAGCATCTTGGCGAGGTCTGCCGCCTCAAGGACGGTCAGGCTCGACAGATCGTCGACGATTTTCTGCAAGTCAGCCATTGTTCAGTATCCTGTTCGTTCGAACCTTTGAGATGTCTTTCGTGTGTCGCGGGACCGGACGCAAAACCGGTTTCCACTCTTGCTGGTCCCGCTCCTCGTCACGCCGCGTTCTTGCTGGCATGCGCCTGGATGACGCGGGCGACCTTGGCCGCCGGCGCGTTGGCGAGCTGCGCGATCTTCGTTGCCGGCGCCTGCAGCAGACCGATCAACTTCGCACGCAGTTCATCCAGAGACGGCAGCGAAGCGAGCTGCTTCACGCCGTTCAGATCCAGGCTGGTCTTCCCCATCGCCCCGCCGAGAATGACGAACTGTTCGTTCGCCTTGGCGAAATCGACGGCGACCTTCGGCGCGGACACCGGATCGCCCGAATAGGCGATCAGCGTCGGTCCCTTCAGGAGCGACGCGATGGTGGCAACGTCCGAGCCTTCAAGAGCGATTTTGGCGAGACGGTTCTTCGCGACCTTCACCGAGGCACCCGCCTGCCGCATCTGCTTGCGCAGAGTCTGCAGCTGGGCCACGGTGAGGCCGGAATAGTGAGCCACGACGACGACGCTGGAGGTCTTGAAGACTTCCTTCAGCGCGGCGACGGACTCGGCCTTTTCCGTTCTATCCACTAGCTCTCTCCGGTTGGCGGGTGCCATTGCGGCAGTCCGCCAGGTTGCGACTGCCATCCGCCCGGACATCGTCCAGATGAGGGGCAGGATGGCGCTCTCAGATGCCTGCCCCCCGGACACGGCGCTGTCGCACCGCCTAGGGTTCGATAGGTTCGAACCAATGGGCTGTTCGCCCGAATTCGGTTGTCACCCGTCTGTGCTGGCCGCCGTAAACTCTTGGCGATTAAGCCGGATTGCTCCGGCGCCGGCAGTCTTGGACAGGACGAAGGAGGGCCGAAAGCCCTCCTCTTTTCTCCCGGGTCCCCCCGGCAGAAACCTCAAAAATCTCGTTGTAGAAGCCTTCCTCCGGTGCTGGCCCCGGATTCATGGGCGGCTATATAGGCCCGTTTTTTGCTTCCCTCAAGAGGAGAATTGGGGCAGCGCCGTTCCCCTTACGGAGCCGGGCAATGAGCGCCGGTTTCCGCCCAGGCTCTTATCAGGGCACCGAATTCCGCCTGGTTCCCTGGTGCCGGGGTTCGGCCGCCACCCGGCGACCAGGCCCAGCCGACCAAACTGTCCTCGGCCATATGACGGATCAGCTTCGGCATATCCATCCCGTCATTGCGCGCCGGATCCTTGATCTGGTCGCAAATCTGGCCGAGCGACTTGCCCTCCCACGCCATGGAAGCCGGCGCCAGATGCCAGTTGGGATGACCGGGCACCTTCGAGGCCTCGAAATTCGCCTTGCCGTGGCAGGTCGAGCAGGCCATAGCCGCCGCCCCGTGTCCCTTCGGACCGCGCACGACCAGGGGCTGATGCGGCTGGCCGCTGTCGGTCTGATTGGGCCGGTCGCTCGCCGGATGACAGTTCACGCAGCGCGGATGCATCAGCACCTTGCCGGCTTCCTGGAACAGAGCCACGGACCTCGCCCGCTCGTCCGGGATATCGGCGAAAGAGGACACCGGCCGCAGGGCCGACGCCGGCCGAGGTTGGGGCTGGCTCCAGCTCTGATGCAGAACCGGCAAAGAGCCGATCGCGCCCGAGATAAGGGCAATGGCCGCAAAGAACCGCGCTTGCCTCACACCGTGCCTCCAGTCATCGGCAGCCGTCGCGGGCGGCCAAGGCCAAGCCGTGCCATTGCGTTCGCCACTGCTGGCCCGATCGGCGGCACACCGGGCTCGCCTACGCCTGTCGGTTTCTCGGACGATTTGACGATGGTGACCTCGACCTCCGGCATCTCGTTGATGCGCAGCGAGCGATAGGTGTCGAAATTGGTCTGCACCACCTTGCCCTGATCCAGCGCGATCTCGGCGAAGAGCACATGGCCAAGGCCATATCCGATGCCGCCTTCGATCTGCGCGCGGATCACGTCCGGATTGACGGCGACGCCACAATCGACCGCACACCACACCTTGTGCACTCGGGGGCCGTCGCGATCGCCGGCCGACACTTCTGCGATCTGCGCGACGAACGTGTTGAAGCTTTCAACAACAGCAACGCCGCGGGCGCGACCATTGGCAGGACCGGGACCGTTCCATTTCGCAAGGTCGGCGACGGCCCTGAGAACGCCCGCCGCTCGCGGCTGCTTCGTCATCAATTCAAGGCGGCCTGCGACCGGATCCTTGCCGGCTTCCTGCAGCAATTCGTCGATGAAACATTCCACCGCATAGCCAGTGTGGGTGTGACCGACGGAACGCCACCACAATGTCGGAACACCGACATCGGTCGTGTGCAAATCGCATTGGAAGTTCGCGACGTCGTAGGGAATTTCCTTCGAGCCCTCGACGGAAGTCGCGTCGATGCCGTCCTTGATCAGCATCTCGAAGGGCGAACCTTTCAGGAAAGATTGCCCGACAACCGTGTTCGACCACGCGACGATCTTGCCGCCCTCGACTGCACCGCGCAGACGATGCACGAAGAGCGGACGATAATAGCCACCGCGCAGATCGTCCTCGCGTGTCCAGATCAGCTTCACCGGCCGGTTCGGACCGATGGCCTTCGCAGCCATCGCAAGTTCGGCGGCCAGATGCGAAGTCGGCTGCGCGCGGCGGCCGAAGCTGCCGCCGGCGAGCATGGTTTCCACCTGCACCAGCTCCGGCTTGAGGCCGAGAACAGCCGCGATGGTCGCCTGATCAAGTGTCTGGATCTGGCTGCCCAGTCTTGCGACCGCCCCCTTCTCGTCGAAGCGCAGATAGCCGTCGAGCGGCTCCATCGGCGCATGCGCAAGATACGGGAAGACGAACTCGGCTTCGATCACCTTGGCGGATTTCGACAATACGCCGTCCGCATCTCCATGCTTGCCGGCGACAAGGCCCGGCTTCTTCGCCAGCGCGCGGTAATCCTCGATCAGTTGCGCGGTGCCGCGCTTCTCCGCGGCGCTGTCATCCCAGGTGATCTTCAACAGCTCGCGTGCGCGCAATGCCGGCCATGTGCCATTGGCATAAACGGCGACGCCAGTCGGCAGCGTCTTGATATCGACAACGCCCTTGATCTTGCGCGCCTCGCTGTCATCGACGCTGGCGACTTTGGCGCCGAACCGCTCCGGATGCGCGACGACCACCGTCAGCAGGCCGGGCTCCTGGATATCGATGGTGAATTTCGCGGAGCCGTTGATCTTGCCCGCCGTATCGACTTTGCGAACCGCGTTTTCGTTCCCGATCAGCCTGAACGCTGACGGATCCTTCGGTTTCACATTCTGCGGTGCCGGCAGCTTCGACGCCGCATCCGCGAACTCCCCGAATCGCCCTTCGCGCTTCGATTTCTCATGACGCAGCACGCCATTCTGCACGGCGATCTCGGATGCCGGTATCTTCCAGGCCGCGCTTGCCGCCTGCACCAGCATCGCGCGTGCGGTCGCACCAGCCATGCGCAACTGGTCATAAGAATTCGCTATCGCGGTCGAACCACCCGTGCCTTGCACGGGACCGAAGGCCAGATTGTTGTAGAGCTTGGCGTCAGCGGGCGCATGCTCCGCGCGCATCTGCGACCAATCGGCGTCGAGCTCTTCGGCGACGATGGTGGCCAGTCCGGTGAACGGCCCCTGTCCGAATTCGATGTGTTTCGACAGGATCGTGACGGTGTTGTCGGTGCCGATGCGGATGAAGGCGTTCGGTGCGAACACCGCAGCCTTGCCGTCCGGCCGGAACGCGGAGGCCGCGCCGGACTGCGCCTTGGCGAGATGCGGCAGATGAAACGCGATCACGAGACCGGCTGCGCCTTTCAGCATCGCGCGGCGCGAGAGATTTTTGTCGTGAATGGTCATGGCTCAGCCCTCCAATGTGCGGGCTGCGTCATGGATCGCAGCGCGGATGCGGACATAGGTCGCGCAACGGCACAGATTGCCGTTCATCGCTAGATCGATGTCGCGGTCGCTCGGCTTCTTGTTCTCCTTCAAGAGCGCGATGGCGCTCATGATCTGGCCGGACTGGCAATAGCCGCATTGCGGCACGTCGCGCGCGATCCAGGCCTTGCGTACTGCCTCGGCTTCGCGGCCCGATACGGCCTCGATCGTGGTGATTTCGGCTTTGTCGACGCCGGACACCGGCATCGAGCAGGAGCGCAAAGGCTGGCCGTCCATGAACACCGTGCAGGCGCCGCATTGCGCGATGCCGCAACCGAATTTCGTTCCCGTCAGGCCGATCGTGTCGCGCAGCACCCAGAGCAGCGGAGTGTCGCCGTCGACATCCACATTGTGTTCGGTTCCATTGATCTTGATTGAGTAGGGCATGAGAGTGACCCCATCGGTCATGTACGCGGACACCGCTCGCCAGCAACGTCCGACTCGAGTTTCGAATACAAATTAGAAATCTTTGCGACTGAGACCGGCAATTGACCGATGGTTTGAGAATTTCGGCTCTTGAATGTTTGCTGTTGCGGACAGGTCGCGCGTGCACTTGCGTTCACTCACGCGAATGTGTTCACGCGCATGCATGTGATCCGAATTGTCGCATCACATGACACACTCATGACGACGAAAACAAAAAGCCCGGCCTGATGGCCGGGCTTTTGTAGACTTTAAAACGATTAATCGCGCTTACTGACCGAACACCGTCGAGGGCTCGATCTTCAGGCCCGGCCCCATGGTCGAGGAGACCGAAATCTTCTCCACGAACTGGCCCTTGGCTCCCGAAGGCTTCGCCTTGGCAACGGCATCGGCGAAAGCCTTGATGTTCTGCACGAGCTGCTGCTCGGTGAACGAGGCCTTGCCGACCCCCGCCTGGACGATGCCCGCCTTCTCCACGCGGAACTCGACCGAACCGCCCTTGGCGCCTTTCACGGCGTTGGCGATGTCCATGGTGACGGTGCCGACCTTGGGGTTCGGCATCATGCCGCGCGGGCCGAGCACCTTACCGAGACGGCCGACGAGCGGCATCATGTCCGGGGTGGCGATGCAGCGGTCGAAGTCGATCTGGCCGCTATTGACCTTCTCGACCAGATCCTCCGCACCGACAACGTCGGCGCCGGCCGCCTTCGCCTCCTCCGCCTTGGCGCCGCGGGCGAACACGCCTACGCGCACCGTGCGGCCGGAGCCGTTCGGCAACGTAACGACGCCACGCACCATCTGGTCGGCGTGACGCGGATCGACGCCGAGATTCATCGCGACCTCGACGGTCTCGTCGAACTTCGCCTTGGCGCGTTCCTTGACCAGCTTCACCGCCTCGTCGAGCGAATAGAACTTGTCGCGGTCGATACCTTCGCGCGCCTTGCGATAACGTTTTCCGTGCTCTGCCATGATCAGCCTCCCACCACTTCGATGCCCATCGAACGGGCGGAGCCTTCGATCATCTTCATAGCCGCTTCGATCGTGTCGCAGTTGAGGTCCTTCATCTTCTGCTCGGCGATCTCCTTGACCTGCGCCTTGGTGATCTTGCCGGCCTTGTCGCGGCCCGGGAATTTCGAGCCGCTTTCCAGCTTCGCCGCCTTCTTGATGAAATAGGAGACGGGGGCCTGCTTCATCTCGAAGGTGAACGAGCGGTCCTGGTACACCGTGATGGTGACCGGGATCGGCATGTTCTTCTCGAGCTTGGCGGTCTGTGCGTTGAACGCCTTGCAGAATTCCATGATGTTGAGACCGCGCTGGCCAAGCGCGGGACCGATCGGCGGCGACGGATTGGCCGCGCCGGCCGGCACCTGCAACTTTACATAGCCGGTGATTTTCTTCGCCATACTCTCTCTCCATTAGGAGCCGGACCATTCCGGCTCTTCTGGCGCCGTGGTGCAGATATTGAACGGCTGGCGACCGCCCTCACCTCCCACGGCTCTTCACCTTCTTGTCATGCCCGGCCCTAATTCCGGGCATCCCGCTCAGGTTGGCGCGACTGCGCCCATTTCATCGGGATCGCCGGGACAAGCCCGGCGATGACGAATTAAAGCTTCTCCACCTGTCCAAACTCAAGTTCGACCGGCGTCGCGCGGCCGAAGATCGACACCGCGACCTTCAGGCGCGAACGTGCATCGTCCACTTCCTCGACCACGCCGTTGAACGAGGCGAACGGGCCGTCGGCCACGCGCACCTGCTCGCCGACCTCGAAGGAGACCGACGGCTTCGGCCGCTCGATGCCTTCCTGCACCTGCTGCAGGATGTGCTCGGCTTCCGAATCCCTGATCGGCATCGGCTTGTTGTCGGCGCCGAGAAAGCCCGTGACCTTCGGGGTGTTCTTGATGAGGTGAAATACCTCGTCGGTCAATTCGCATTTCACCAGCACATAGCCGGGGAAGAATTTGCGCTCGGCATCGACCTTGCGGCCGCGGCGCACTTCAGTGACCTTTTCCTTCGGTACCAGGATTTCGTCGAACCGGTCCTCAAGATGGCGCTGCTTGGCCTGCTCGCGGATCGATTCGGCGACCTTGTTTTCGAAATTCGAATAGGCGTGAACGATGTACCAGCGCTTGGCCATGATCCGGCTAATCCCTTAACGACCAATGCCCAAAATGAATGTCACGCCGAAGCGGATGACCTGATCGGCCAACAGAAAGAAGATCGAGGCGATGAACACCATCACGAACACCATCGCGGTCGTGATCATGGTCTCGCGGCGCGTCGGCCAGGTGACCTTCTCGGTCTCCGAGCGGACCTCCTGCAGGAACTTGAACGGGCTGATCTTTGCCATATGACCGTTTTAAGCGACCGTCGATTGAAGTGGTTTGCACATGCCCTGTCGTGGCCCGATCCTGTTGCCAGGATGAGGCCGCCACGCGGGCCTTTTGGGGAATAAGTTCGCCGCGGATGTCCGTGAGGGCCGCTAGGCGAGGCCCGTTAGGTACTGCTTATGCGGGTAAAAATCAAGCAGGTTGAGCCCGGCTGACTGGCAGGAGTGGAGGGACTCGAACCCCCAACCCCCGGTTTTGGAGACCGGTGCTCTAGCCAGTTGAGCTACACTCCTACGGACAGGCGCCCGCGGGCGGCTGCGGCGGCCCCGAAGCCCGCCGCCGCGCGGTATGCATGATCGGCCACGGATTGGCAAGGTTTCGCCATGCGGCACGACCCTTGCTCTCTTCCGGCCGGAACGACCGCAAAAAACACCAACCTGAGGACGCGACATCCCATGACGCCTGTCACCCCGCTTGGAAAAAAGGCAATCGCCGCATTTTTCGGCATCGCCGCCGCCGTGGCCGCCTGGAGCAGCCCGGCCCGCGCCGACGCCCTCGCCGACATCATGAAAGCCAAGCTGATCAAGATCGCGGTGCCGCAGGATTTCGCACCGTTCGGCTCGGCCGGCCCCGACCTGAAGCCGGTCGGCTATGACGTCGACATGGCCAACCTGATCGGCAAGGAGCTCGGCGTGAAGGTCGAGATCATCCCGGTCACCAGCGCCAACCGCATCCCCTATCTGCAGACCAAGAAGGCCGATCTCGTCATTTCCAGCCTCGGCAAGAATGCCGAGCGCGAGAAGGTGATCGACTTCTCCATCGCCTATGCGCCGTTCTTCTCCGGCGTCTATGGCACCAAGGCAGTCGCGGTGAGCAAGTATGAAGACCTTGCCGGCAAGACCGCGGGCGCCACGCGCGGCGCCATCGAGGAACAGGAACTGACCAAGGCCGCGCCCTCTTCCGCCACCATCAAGCGCTACGAGGACAACAACGCGACCATCGCCGCCTTCATCTCCGGCCAGGTCGACCTGATCGCGACCGGCAATACCGTGGCTGCCGCCATCGCCGAAAAGAGCGCGGCGCGGCCGCCGGTGCTGAAATTCATGATCAAGGACAGTCCTTGCTATGTCGGCCTCAACAAGGGCGAACCGGCCTTGCTCGCCAAGGTGAACGAGATCATCACCAAGGCGAAGGCCTCCGGCGAACTCAACAAGCTGTCACAGAAATGGCTGAAGGCTGACCTGCCGGCCGGGTTTTGATCGCTGCTCGCTCATCGTCGTCCCCGTGCCAGCGGGGACCCATACCCTCAGAGGATAAGATGGTGACCATGGGTTCCCGCATGCGCGGGAACGACGCCAAGTGTGGTGCAGCCGAGGTCTGCAACCAATGACCTACAAGCTGCATTTCGCCGATCTGCTGCCCTATTGGGACGTGCTCGCGCTCGGCCTCATCTTCACCATCGTCCTCACCCTTGTCTCGACCGTCGCCGGCATTTTCGTCGGCACGGTCGGGGCGTCGCTGCGCGTGTTCGGGCCAACATGGTCCGGCAAGATCGTGTCGGCCTATGTCGAGTTGTTCCGCAACACGCCCTTCATCGTGCAGCTCTTCTTCATCTTCTTCGGGCTGCCGGCCGCGGGCGTGAAACTCACCGAGACGCAGGCCGCGTTCCTCGCCATGACCGTCAATCTCGGCGCCTATTCCACCGAGATCATCCGCGCCGGCATGGAGGCGATCCCGAAAGGCCATCTGGAAGCCGGCGCCAGCCTCGCCATGTCACGCCTGCAGGTGCTGCGCCATGTGGTGCTCAAACCCGCCTTCCAGAAAGTCTATCCCGCCCTCTCCTCGCAGATCATCATCGTGATGCTCGGCTCCTCCGTGGTCTCGCAGATCTCCGCCGAGGACCTCACGTATGCGGCGAATTTCATCCAGTCGCGCAACTTCCGCGCCTTCGAGGTCTATCTCGTCGCGACACTGCTCTATCTGCTGCTTGCGATCGCCACCCGCGCGATCCTGCGCGGAGTCGGCTATGCCCTGTTTCCGCGCGTGAAGGCGTAGGCCATGGCCGATTTCAGCTTCTGGGTCATTCTCGAAAACCTGCTCAAGGCGACGCAGTGGACCGTGATCCTCTCGCTCGTCGCCTTCGTCTCGGGTGGCATCGTCGGCTTGATCCTCCTGTTCCTGCGCGTCTCCAAGATTCCCGCGCTCGAACGCGCCGTCGCCGGGTACATCGAATTCTTCCAGGGCACACCGCTCCTGATGCAGCTCTTTCTCTTCTTCTTTGGCGTCGCCTTGTTCGGACTTGAAGTGAGCCCCTGGCTCGCGGCCTGGCTCGCGCTCACCTTCTGGACCAGCGCATTCCTCACCGAAATCTGGCGCGGCTGCGTCGAGGCCTTGCCGCGCGGACAGTGGGAAGCCGCCGAGAGTCTCGCCTTCTCCTACATCGAGCAGATGCGCTACGTGATCCTGCCGCAGGCAGCGCGCATCGCGGTCGCGCCGACCGTCGGATTCTCGGTGCAGGTGGTGAAGGGCACGGCGCTGACCTCGATCATCGGCTTCGTCGAGCTGACCAAGGCCGGCACCATGCTTAACAACGCGACCTTTCGGCCCTTCCTCGTCTATTCGCTGGTCGCGCTGATCTATTTCGCGCTCTGCTATCCGCTCTCGCTCTACGCGAAGCATCTGGAAGGACGCTTCAATGTCGCTCGTTAGCATCAAGGATGTGCGCAAGAATTTCGGCAACGTCGAAGTCTTGCGCGGGGTGTCGATGGAGGTGGCGCAGGGCGACGTTGTCGCGATCATCGGCCGCTCGGGCTCGGGCAAGAGCACCCTGCTCCGCTGCATCAACGGGCTGGAGACCTACGATTCCGGCTCGATCAAGGCCGACGGCATCGAGGTCGGGGCCAAGGACACCGACCTTCGCATGCTGCGGCGGAATGTCGGCATGGTGTTCCAGCAGTTCAATCTGTTTCCGCATCTCACCGCGGAAGAGAATGTGATGCTGGCACCGAAGGTGGTGAACAAGGTGAGCGACCACGAGGCGAAGGCGCTCGCCGCCGAGACGCTGGCCAAGGTCGGCCTCGCCGAGAAGGCGAAGAGCTACCCCTCGCAATTGTCCGGCGGCCAGCAGCAGCGCGTCGCCATCGCACGTTCGCTCGCGATGCGTCCGCATGTGCTGCTCTGCGACGAGATCACCTCGGCGCTCGATCCGGAACTCGTCAACGAAGTGCTGCGCGTGGTCGAGCAGCTCGCCAAGGAAGGCATGACGCTGATCCTGGTCACCCACGAAATGCGCTTCGCACGCGACGTCGGCTCAAAGCTCGTCTTCATGCATCACGGCAAGGTGCACGAGGAAGGTCACCCGAAAGAGGTGTTCGCCGCGCCGAAGACGCCGGAGCTGCAGAATTTCATCGGGTCGATCGGGTGAGTCACCAAGGCCTACGCTGTTCGGCCTCCAACAATGCCAAGCTTGATCCATCGCTCCCTATTGCTTGTATTCCGTCTTCGGCGTGTTCGCGATCTTAATGAGGTTTTCTGCGGCCTTGCGGTCCTCTTTCAGGAATTGAACAAAACCTTCAGGCGTCGTCGGCGCGGGAACAACAGATTGCTTTTCCAGAAAGACGACGAATTTCGGGTCTAGAAAGAGCTTCCCGAATTCAGCGCTGATCCTGGCAATGGCCGCGGCCGGCGTTCCCTTTGGGGCCACGAGCCCCCACCAGCCCTGACCCGGATAACTCAGTCCCGCTTCCGCGTAGGTAGGCACGTCGGGAAGATGCGGCGATCGCTTCTCGGCATCGACCGCCAGCGCCTTCACCTTGCCAGCCGCGATCGCGCCCATGAAGTTGCCGACACCGAAACGGGTCAACTGCACCTCTCCGGCGGCCAGCGCCTGCGCGGCCGGACCGCCACCCTTGTAGGGCACGCCGACGATCTTGGTATTCCACTGGTTGTTCAGCCAGACGCGGAACAGATCGGGAAAGGAGCCATTCCCAAGCGTGGCGAAGTTCAACGCCTCAGGTTTAGTTTGCGCGAGTGCCTTCAATTCCGCCACCGAATTCACGTTCAGTCCGCTCGATACGAAGAGCCCTTCGGTCAGAAGAAACAGCCGCGCCACCGGCGAGAAATCCGTATCAGCGTCATATGGCAGTCTGTCGAACAACAGCGGATTGTAGGACATCGTCGAATGATAGACGACGCAGAAGGTATAGCCATCCGGCGTGGATTGGGCGCAGGCCTGACCTGCGAGAATTCCGCTGGCACCGCCCTTGTTCTCGATCACGAGTTGCTGCCCGAGCCGTGGTGACAGTTCGGTCGCAGCCGCGCGCATAATGACATCTGTTACGCTGCCGGCGGCGATGGAGACGATCAGCCGGATCGGCCGGTCGGGGTAGGCCTGCGCATTGGCTGTGGTCGAGGCGCCAATGAGGAGCAAACTAAGGAGTGCCGCGCGCACTCCCGGTCCGTATCGTGTCATGCTGTTTCCTTCCCTGCACGTTTATGCCCCCTGAATGGTCTTCGTGTTGTGACCTTGAGCCTCAGTCTGCGGACCTACAGGCGCCGTTCAAAAGCGTCGGTTATGAACTGATCGAGCAGCCTGTAGCTCTGCCGCGCCGCCGGATCGTTATATTCAGCAATGCCAGGAACATGAGTTTCGGTTTCACAGAACGAATGCAGCAAACCGCCGAACACCAGCATTTGCCACTTCGCCCTGACTGCATCCATCTCCGCTTCAAATGCGTCGCGCTGGGTTTTGTCCGCTGCGGGATCGGCTGAGCCGTGCAGCACAAACAGCGCCGACTTGATGTCGCCGGGCTTGGGCGGCGGCGCCTTGGTCGTGAGGTCTCCATGCAGACAAACCGTGGCCTGGACATCGGCGCCACTGCGGGCAAGTTCCAGCACGTTGCCGCCGCCGAAGCAGAAACCGACGGCCGCCTTTCGCTTCGTGTCGCCGATGCCGCGTTTCTCGCTTTCGCTCACAAGCGCGGCCAGCGCGGCCGAAATCCGCAACCGCCGCTCCGCCGGGTTCTCGCGGAGCGCGTTGGCAAGTTCGGCTGCTTCCGACGGGCCGGCTGAAATCTTCCCGTCGCCATACATGTCGGCGACAAAACCGATATACCTGCTGCCGGTCATCATCTGCGTGCGCCTGATCGCATCCTCGGTGACGCCGAGCCAATTCGGCGCCATCAGCATCAGCGGACGCTGCTTGCCGCCAGCCTGCTCGTCGTAGATCAGCGCACCGATGAAGGTCTTGCCGCCCGCTTGGTATGTGACTTTCTCAACTGCCACGAAATGCACCTCGTTATTGGGGAATGACTTCGCCGATGAAGCCGGCGTCGAACGCCGTAAAGAACAGCCGGCCGTCCGGCCAGGCGCAGATGCAGCGCGCTCCGGCATGCTCAACCGGGATCGGATACTCCCCGACCATCGTGCCATCCGGCTTCATGCGTCCAATCTTGTTGACAAAATTAGCTGTAAACCAAAGGTCTCCGTCCGGCGCCACACAAACGCCGCGCAACGAAGATTCCGGCGTGCTGACGGGATGCTCGGTGATACGTCCATTACCGTCGATGCGCCCGAGCGCATTGGTGCTGGTTTGAACGAACCAGATGCTGCCATCCGGATGGGCTGCCATCGCGCGCGGCTGGCTGTCATGACTGGGAATAGGAAACTCTGTCACCTCGCCATCCAGCGTGATGCGGCCAATACGGTTGCCGGAGGCCTCGCTGAACCACATCGCGCCGTCGCGCTCGGCGATCGACAATGGACGAGAGCCGGGTGTAATCCCCGTCCTGAATTCGGTGACCGTGCCTTGCGGCGTGATGCGACCGATCTGGCTGACATCGGATTCGGAAAACCACACATTGCCATCTGGACCGACCAGTGTGCCATCCGGCCCTGCATTCCGCGTCGGAACGTCGAACAACGTGATGTCGCCCTGCATCGTGATGCGGCCGATCTTGTTGGCTTTCTTGGCGCAGAACCACATGTTGCCGTCAGCGCCCGGTGTGATGCCGATCGGCATCGCATTCGGCTCCGGCAACGCGAATTCCGCAAACGTGCCGTCATCGACATGGAGCCGGCCGATCTTCGACGCGCCGCTTTCGCAGAACCACAGATTGCCATCCGGACCTTCTATGCAGATGTAAGGTTCGCTCCTTGCGCTTGGGATCTTGTGGACCTTCATCAGCGGCGCGCACCCGCCAGACGATGTTGGCCGCAGCGCGCCTCTTGCATTGGTCATCGTCCCTCCCGCGTATCGTATGGCGATACACCTGTATTGTTAATCAGGATGCTGCGACAGATCGTTTGAGGCGTCAACGGCGACCCGAAGAATCGCACGCAGTAGCAATTGACGAGTCCGCAGGGGTAAGGCCAGCCGAAAAGGTCTTCGCCGCGCGAAAGAGCCCGAAGCTTCAGAATTTCATTGGTTCGATCGAGCGAGTTGGAGCAAGCGAACCCAAGTTAGCGAAGTCGAACAATTGCCCTACGCACGTCGAGCATGCCCCAGATAAAGAGGAACAAAGATAGCAAGGAAAACTGGAACTGG
>Ga0209172_10003457_pt1 | contig 24056 bp, 30 predicted proteins | sample LarsenN4metaG_FD_184113 | JGI IMG/M metagenome (GOLD analysis project Ga0209172, IMG submission 184113) | Hot spring sediment bacterial and archeal communities from British Columbia, Canada, to study Microbial Dark Matter (Phase II) - Larsen... ... | reverse complement strand
GAGAGCGCCCTGAACGACCAGCACACGAACGACAGCGCGAACTGCATCGTGTCGATCCAGGACGAGTCGAAGGTGCCCTTCGAGAAGAACCTGTGCATCAACCCGGAGGCCCAGCGAGCCGCCGTCGACGAGTTCCTCGACGGGAACCTCGCGAACAAGCCGAACCCGACCGACAGGGTGGAGCTGGGATGATCGCCGCCGAGAGCTGCATCGGGTTCGAGATCCCGTGCGAGACCCTGATCAAGGGCGGCCTCACCACGGTGATGGCCTTCGTCCTGTTCGTCGGCAGCGTCCTGCTGCTGCTCTCGGCGGTCTTCGGGCGCCGGATGGGCTACCTCGTCCTCGCGGTCGGGTTCTTCGGCTGGATGGCGATCCTCTCGGCGCTCTGGCTGTTCGGGTTCTGGTCGCAGGGCCCGGACACGCCCGTGAACCTCGGGCCGCGCGGCGCCGAGCCCTCCTGGGTGGTGGAGGCGATCGGCACGAGCCCCCAGGCCGTGCGCGAGGCGTTCGCCAGCTTCCCGGACGGGGAGCCGTGGCGCATCCCGGGCTCGAACGACAGGGACACCTCCTCGGTCCAGTCCGTGACGTCCTCGGCCCAGGGGTTCCTGGCCCGCCGGGCCAACGAGGAGCTGGGTCTGGGGATGCACGACCCCGGCGCGGTGCAGACGGCCGACTTCGTGGTCCAGGACATCCGGTTCGCCGTCGACGGCGACACCTCGCTCGCGGGCGCGCGCGCGTACTTCACGGGCGGCGGGCCGGTGCTCACGCTCTACATGCGGCACGACCCCGGCAGCGTCAACCGCTACTCGTGGATGTTCCTGATCGGCTCGCTGATCGGGCTCGCGATCCACGTGCCGCTGCTGGACCGGGCCGAACGCAAGCGCAAGGAGATCCTGACGGGCGGGACGGCACCGCCCTGGTACGGACCCGCCTAGGAGGGACGGATGCTCGCACAGGAAGCCGCTCGACTGCTCGACCAGGGTTCCGTGCAGTTCATCCTGTTCGGGGTGATGGTCCTGGTGGTCTTCGTCGCGCTCTGGTTCACGATCGCGAAGTAGCCGCCCGGACACGCCGACCGGCGGGCCGGGTCGACCGCTCCACCTCGACGGTTCCCAGACCGGCGAGCGCGGCGTCGCGCTGCTCGTAGTAGGTCAGGATCTGGAGCTCCACGGCGAGATCCACCTTCCGAACCCGGACGCCGTCGGGGACGGCGATTGCGACCGGCGCGAAGTTCAGGATCGAGCGGATCCCGGCCGCGACCATCGCCTCGGCCACCTGCTGGGCGGCCGCCGCCGGGGTGGAGATCACGCCGATCAGGGCCTCGTGCGCGCGAGCGACGGCCGGGAGCTCGTCGAGCGGGCGGATCGCGATCGCGTTCACCCGCTGCCCGATCTTCGCCGGGTCCGCGTCGATCAGGCCCGCGATGCGGAACCCGCGCTCGGGGAAGCCGCGGTAGTTGGCCAACGCGCGCCCGAGGTTGCCGACACCGACGATCACGACCGGCCAGTGCTGGGTGAGCCCGAGCTCCCGCCGGATGTGGTGGATCAGGTAGGCGACGTCGTACCCGACGCCGCGCGTCCCGTAGGAGCCGAGGTGGGACAGGTCCTTGCGCACCTTGGCCGAGTTCACGCCGGCGGCCTCCGCCAGGTGCTCGGAGGACACGGTGGTGGTCCCCGCCTCGGCCATCTCGACGAGCGCCCGCAGGTACAGGGGCAGGCGGCCGACCGTCGCCTCCGGGATCGCCCGCTCGCTCACGCGGCGCTCACGGCCCCAAGCCTAGCGCATCGCCCCGCGCCGTTCACGAATGCACGAGCCTAGCGGCGCAACGCTTCCCGGAAGCGGCGGGGCTCGACGCGGACCTCGAACAGCTCCTCCCCGTCCACCAGCACCACGGGGATCCGCAGGCCGAACTCGCGCTCGAGCGCGTCGTCGAGGGAGACGTCGACCTCCTCGAACGCGAACGGCGTCCGCGCGAGCTCCGAAAGGATCACCTCCCGGGCCTCGTCGCACAGGCCGCACCCGGGCCGGGTGTAGAGCACGACGGAGGTCCGCATCGGACGGGCATCCTACCTGGCGCCGCCCCTGCGGCCGTGTGGTAGGAACGGGACCGTGCGGGAGGGGGACGGGCTCGACCTCGAGCTCCATCGACGCCTGTCGGCGGGGGACCGCGAGGCGTTCGAGCTGCTGTACCGGAGGTACGCGCCCTCGGCGCTCGGGCTGGCCACTCGGGTGACCCGACAGCAGGCGCTGGCCGAGGAGGTGGTGCAGGAGGCCTTCCTCGCGCTCTGGCGCGCCCCCGAGGCCTACGACCCGGCCCGCGGGTCGTTCCGATCCTTCTTCCTGTCGCTGGTGCACCACCGCGCCGTCGACACGGTTCGGCGCGAGGAGCGGCTCCGGAACCGGACCCAGCGAGCACAGAACCTCGAGCCGGTTCGTGGCGAAGATGTTGCGGAGGACGTGGTCGAGGACGCGTACCTGCGCGTCCGCCGCGAGGAGGTCCGCAACGCCCTCGGGACCCTCCCCCCGGAGCAGCGGCAGGTGATCGAGCTGGCATACTTCGGCGGCTCCACGCAGGCGCAGATCGCGGAGGCGCTCGGCATCCCGATCGGGACCGTGAAGACGCGAACCCTCGCCGCGATGCGCAAGCTGCGGCGAGCGCTGTATCCGGAGGGAACCGCGTGACCGAGGAACACGACCGGATCGAGGAGCTGCTCGCGGGCTACGTCCTGCGCTCGCTCTCGGGGGAGGACGCGATCCGCGCCGATCGGCTCCTCTCGGAGCACGTGCCCTCGTGCCCGACGTGCCGCAGAACGTTGGCCGAGCTCCGGGAGCTCGCCGGCGAGCTCGGTCTGGCCGCCGGCGCATCCTCGCCGCCCACCCCGCTGCTCCAGGGGATCCGCCGCCGGATCGACGGGGTGGCTCGACCGTCCCGCCTCCCGCGCCGGGTCGGGGCCCTCGCGCTCGCCGCGAGCGTCGTCGCGCTCGCGATCACCTCTGGGCTCTCGGTCTCGCTCGGCAGCCGCGCCCGGGAGGCCGAGGCGCAGCGCGGCACCGCCCTGGAGATGCTGTCGCTGATGGGCCTGCCCGGGACCGAGCCGGTCGACCTCGACCCCCAGGGCGGCACACCCGACCGCGCGCGGTTCGTCCAGGTCTCGGCGCCCCAGGTCCGCCGGATCTACCTCGCGGCCCGGGAGTGCCCGGACCCCGCTCCCGGGCACGCGTACCAGCTCTGGCTCGGGAGCGGCGGGACGTTCGTCCCCATCGGGGAGATGTTCCGCCCGGTCGACGGGGTGGTCCTCCTCACCCTCACCCTCGACGTGTCCCGCTACGACGAGATCTGGATCACCGAGGAGCCCGTCGGCGACCCGCCCCCCAGCCCGAGCCCGGATGGCCGCTCCTGGCGCGCCGAGCTCTGATCGGGCTCAGGGGCGCGCCGGCGTCGGGCGGGACGCCCGCCGGAAGCCCCAGAACATCACGCTCACGCCGGCGAGCAGCGCCACCGAGAACCACAGCAGCTCGCCGAGCGCCGCGAAGGCCGACCCGAACCCCGCGATCACGGTCGCGCCCAGCGCGATCAGGAGCGTCCCCACGAAGCGATCGCGCTTCGTGGGGTCGCCCCGCAACCGCCAGGCCGACCACAGTGCCCCGAAGACCAGGACCAGGTAGGCGGGGATCGAGACCACCTGCGGCAACCGGTGCGCCGGCGTCCCGTCCCCGAACACGTGCTTGCCGGAGGGGAGGCGCTCCGCCAGGGCCTCCGCGTCGATCCCGGCGGTCCGGACGCGTGCGATCGTGTACGCGGTGACGAAGGCGAGCAGGACGTACAGCGCCCACCGCACCCCGCGGTTGCGGATCAGCAGGTCGAGCTCGCCCTGGGCGAGGTAGGGGACGTTCAGGACGGCGCCGAGCGCCCAGTAGACGCGGAACTCCGCCGAGTTCCACCCGTCCAGCGCCCCGAGGAAGACGACGAACGAAGCGACCGCGTACATCGCGAGGGCGACCGCCCACAGCGCGTGGTAGGAGCGGCGCCGGGCCCGGAACTGGGCCGCGAGGACCAGGGCGAACGCCCCGGCGACGGCGGCCGCGGCCAGCGGGAAGATCCACATCGGGTCGGAGCATAGCCGCGGGCCGGCGCGGGCCGGCGGATCCCCGATGGGGTCGACGGGTGTCTGCTAGCATCGCGGCCGTGCCTTCCCCGTCCGCCCGCGGCGCGCCGGAGTTCCTCTGCTCGACCGTCTCCCTGTTCGGCATGGCGCTCGACCGGGCGTTCCCGCTGATCGCGGAGGCCGGCTTCGACGGCGTCGAGGTGATGGTCACCAAGGACCCGGACACGCGGGATCCGGAGCGGCTCCTGGAGCTCGCGAACGACCATGACCTGCGGATCGAGGCGGTCCACGCGCCGTTCCTCCTGGTGACCCGGAAGGTCTGGGGGACCGACCCGGTCGGGAAGATCGTCCGCTCCGTCGAGCTGGCCGGGCGGGTCGGCGCGCCGCTCGTCGTCGTCCACCCCCCGTACCGCTGGCAGGCCTCCTACCGCCGGTGGCTGGTCGAGGGGGCCGACGAGCTCGTCGCGTCCTCGGGCGTGCGGATCGCCGTCGAGAACATGTTCCCGCTGCGGATCCGCGGGCGGAAGCTCGCGAGCTTCCACGCGCGCCAGGCGCTCGAGGACCTGGAGCGGTACCCCCACGTCGTGCTCGACACGAGCCACGCCGCGGTCGCCGGGCTCGACCCCTTCGCGGCGATCGACCGGCTCGGCGAGCGCCTGGCCCACGTCCACCTCTCGAACAACGCCGGCAGGGGCTGGGACTCGCACCTCCCGCTCGACCAGGGCGTGCTCCCGATCCCCGAGCTCGTCCGGGCGATCGCGGCCGGGGGTTCGGCGCGCACGATCGCGCTCGAGCTGGATCTGCGCACGCATCGGGGCGACGCGGCGGCGCTCGGGCGTGAGCTCGCGCGGAACCGGGAGCTCTGCAGGTCCCTACTCACCCTGGGCGTCTGACCCTCATCCTCCGGCCGGGGGATGGGGAACCCCTCGATGTGCCGGAGCGTCGCAGGCATAGGATGCATCCCGAGGGGGTGGTTCCCGTGCGAACCCCGACCGCCCGTCCGCGGCGCGCAGCGCCAGCGCTCCTCGCCGTGGGAGCGCTGATCGTTTCCCTGGTGGCCGCCGGCCCCGCGCCCGCCTCGACCCCGTGCTCCACCCCCCCGCCGACGTTGCCCACCGCCCAGATGCGGCCCGGCATGACCGGCGTCGGCTACACGGTCCTGCGGGGGGACACCGTCGTGCCGTTCGACGTCGAGATCCTCGGGGTGATCCCGAACGCGATCTACCTGGGGGTCGACGTGGTGGCCGCCAGGATCACCGGCCCGATCGCGTTCCTGAACCAGACGGGCGGGGCCGTCGCCGGGATGTCCGGATCCCCGATCTACGTGGACGGGAGGCTCGCCGGGGCCCTCGCCTGGGCGATCGCGATGGACCGGCAGATCTTCGGCATGACGGCGGCCGAGGACATGGTCGGGATGTTCGGCCTGGGCCGGGGCGCCGCGGTTCGGATCCCAGACCGGGTCGCCCTGACGCCGCAGATCCTGCGGGCGGCCATGGCGAGCGGCGCGGACCTCTCGTCGACGGCGACCCTGGAGGCCCTGCCGATCCCGCTCGGCGTCTCGAGCGCGAGCGGGCGGCCGCTCGGCGAGATCGAGTCGATGTTCGCCGACCGCGGCGTCCGGGTCCTGCCGTTCCGTGCCGGGACGGTGGCCGTCCCCAGCGGCGCCACGCTCGAGCCCGGGCCCCTGCGGCCCGGCGAGGGCTTCGGCGCTGCGCTCTCCTACGGGGACATCTCCTGGTACGGGTTCGGCACCACGACGGCCGTCTGCGGGAGCACGGCGATCGCCTTCGGGCACCCGATGTTCTGGGGCGTCGGACGCGTGTCGCTCGGGATGAACGAGGTGGACGTCATCGCGATCGACAACGGCGTGCTGTGGGGGACCAAGATCGGGGTGCTGGGCGACGCGCGGGGCGCGGTGACCCAGGACCGGTTCGCGGGGATCGCCGGGGTGTTCGGCGAGCTTCCGACCCTGATCCCGATCACGAGCGAAGTCTCGAGCCCCGACACGGGGTACCGGCGCACGGGGCGGACGGACGTGGCCTGGGACGAGGACTGGTTCGTGGCCGAGGCGACGTTCGCGCACGCCTGGTCGAACCTGACCTACGTGGCGCAGCAGGACGGTCCCGGGACCCTCGGGCTCGCCTGGACGATCGAGGGGACGCGCGCGGACGGATCGGCCTGGACGGTCTCGAACCGCCTGATGGATCACGACCCCCACAGCGCCACCTCCGAGGCGTGGCGCATGACGGACGTGCTCCAGACCCTGGCTTCCCAGGAGTTCGAACCGATCGGGTTCACCTCGATCGACATGGAGGGGACGATCACCGAGGAGGACCTGACCTCGCCGATCGTCCGGATCCGGGTCTCGAGCCCGCTCCAGCCCGCGCTGAAGGACCGCTGGATCGTCCGGGCCGCGCACGGGGACCGGCTGCGGGTCGAGGTCACGCTCGCCCCGGTCGAGCGGGACTCCGTCGTGATCGCCGAGCTCTCGCTCAGGGTCCCGCGCGGCGCCCGGGGGCAGGAGCGGGTCACGATCCGAGGTGGACGCGGCCGCCTCGACTGGTGGCGCGTGGGGCCCGGGTCGCTCGACGACCTCCTGTACGCGATGAACGCGGGCGAGGCGCGGAACGAGCTGATCGTCAGGGGGCTCGGCCGCACCCTCATCCAGGTCCAGGACGTGATCGTCACCGGACGGGCGGGCTTCGTGGTTCAGGTCGTGCGGTGAGCGCGGGCGGGGCGCCGGGCCGTCCACGGCGCCCCGCCTGCTAGCCTCGGGCCCGTGCGGCGGTTCACCCTCCTGACGCTCGTGGTGCTGTTCGTCCTGCTCACCGCCGCCGCCGTCTACCAGGTCGTGCTCGCGGCCCGGGGCGGCGTGCGCTACCCGGGCCCGGTCCCCGGGACCCCGCTGCCGACGGCCGTCGCCACCCCGTAGCGCGGCGTCTACGCGGGCGCGAACTGCGCGAGGTAGGTCTCGATCAGCCGCCGGAGCACCTCGCCCTGTCCGCCCGAGAGGAGGTCGGTCCCGTGCCCGTCCGAGGGCAGGATCTCGACGCGCTTGGGCTGCGGAGCGATCTGGAACAGCGCCTCGGCGTCAGCCGCGTACGGCGCGTCGCCGACGCCCGCCACGAAGAGCTTGGCCGCCGAGACCCTCGCCAGCACGTCACGATCGACCACGAGGCCGTCGATCGAAGCCGGCGCCGAGAGCGTGATCACGGCGTCGACGTTCGCGCCCTCCTCCGCGGCCGCAACGAGCGACGCGGTGCCGCCCATGCTGGCACCGATCAGCGCCACCCGAGTCGCCCCCCGGGTGCGGACGAACGCGATCGCGCCCCTGACGTCGTTCCCCAGGGCGGAGATCTCGGTCTCGCCCTCGGAGCACCCGCCGTCCGTCCCGCCCGGACAGTAGCCACGGAAGTTGTAGGTGAGGACCAGGTAGCCGGCGCCGGCCAGCCGCCCGGCCACGTCGAACCACGACCGCTGGTCGGCCGGACGCATGTGGGAGAGCACGATCGCGGTCGAGCCCTCGCCGAACACCCGCCCCTCCAGCCGCACCCCGTCGGCCGAGGGGAACGACACCGCCACCGAGCCGGAGGGATCGGCGGCCCGCTCCTGCCCGCCGCAGGCCCCGACGACCAAGGCGAGGGCCACGAGCCAGCCCAGGACGCGGGCCGGTCCGGGAGCCAGCGCGGGCGCCGGCGCCGTCCGGCCCGCCGCGCGCATCGCCCGGCCGCCTCTAGCGGCCCTGCTGGCGCCGCTGCCAGCGCGTCTTCTTGAGCAGCTTCTTGTGCTTCTTCTTCCGCATCTTCTTGCGGCGCTTCTTGATCAACGACGGCACGCGTGGTCCCTTCTCGATCGTCCCGGCCCGATCATCCCGAGCCGAACAGGTTCCGGAGGTCCACGCGGCGCGCGCGGAAGCTGTCCTCCAGACGGACGGAGCCCAGTCTAAGCGCCTTGGGGCCCTCTGCCACGGGCGAGATCAGGCGCAGGACGCCCTCGTCGGGCGCGTGCTCCAGGTACCCGAGCCCGGTCGTCTCGCCCGCCCCGTCCGACAGCCCGACGAGCAACCGATGGAGGCTCGCGAGGTCGAACAGCGGCGGCAGGGCGGGCATGAAGACCGTCGGCTTGACGCGGAACCGGTGCAGCTCGTCGCCGAAGTAGCGGGCCATCGCCCGCTCGCGGTTCTCGGCTCGCTGGTCCACGCTGGTGGGGACGACGCCCGGATGGACCCCCAGCGGCACGACCTCGGTCGCGAAGAACCGCTGGATCACCCCGAGGAGCGGCAGCAGCTCCTCCCCGCGCTGGAGCCCCACGACGAGGTCCGGTCGCAGCATCTCGACCTTGTGGTACTTCAGGATCTGGCCGTACACGCCGGAGACCAGGCCGGAGGTGTCGACGACCACGAAGTCGACGCCCGACTCGCGCGCACGCCCGTACAGGGTCGCGGCCCCGGTGACCACCGGCAGCAGGTGCCCCTCGGGCGAGGTCGAGCCGACGAATGAGATCGCGTCGGCGCGATCCGCGTCGGCCGCCTCGAGATCTCCCGGCCCGCGGTACAGCTTCAGGGAGACCGTCGCGGGCGGGCCCACGGACTTCTGTCCGACGTCTGCGTCCAGCAGCGCCGACGGTCGGCCGGCCTCGAGGGCCGCCTCCAGCAGGGCGCGCGCGAGCGTCGTCTTGCCGGTGTCGAGCCCGCCGATCAGCAGGACGGTGCGCTTGGTCCGAACCGCCTGATCGACGAGCGCCTCGTGCTCGTTCACCTGCTGCCTCCGGGTTCCCGCCCCGGAGGCCCGCTCCGCACGCGTGCGTGCCGCTCCTTAGAGGGCCGGATCCTCCGTCCAGCCGGTCGTTCGTCGATCGCCGGATCTCGTCACCGGGCCTCGGCGGGCCCGTTCACGCGCTCGAACCGTGCCTCGTGGGTGGGGCGTGTCGTCCATCGTGTGGGTCCATCCTACCGGCGGGACAGCCGCGGGAGGCCGCCGTCAGGGGAGGCGGGAGACGATCGCCTGGAAGCAGGGCCAGTAGGCTTCGGGCGCGACGTGGTCGTCCATCACGATCACGAGCTCGGTCCGTCCCTGGGCCCGGGCGACGAGCAGGGCCGGGTCGTTCACGTCGGCGATCGAGACCGTCTCCACGCCGCGCTCGATCGCCGCCCCCGCGAAGCCATGGTCGGCGAACACCAGATCGGGCCGTTCGCGCTCGAGGATCCTGGCCATCGCGTCGGGGCTGTGCGTGTGCCGGGGTCGCTGGTCGTCCGTGAGCACCGCCACGCCGTCGAGGTAACGGATCCGCCACGGGTGTGGCCGGTCCGGGTCTCGCCAAGCCACGCCGTCGGCCGGGGAGTGGAGCCGGACGCCGCGGGCGCGCAGCTCCCGCGCCAGCTCGACGTACAGGTGGGCGAGCCCGACCGGGTGGCCGGTCGCCAGGATCACGCGCTCGCGCCGGCGAACGGCATCGGCCAGCCGGTCGCCGGCGCGCAGGCACGCCTGCAGGACGAGCTCCGGGTCGATCGGCACCGGGCCGACCCGCGCGCGCGGGTCGGGCGCGAAGCCGGCCGCCTGCCCCACCAGCGCCAGCGTCTGCTGCGGCGGCATCGTCTCCACCCCGCTCAGCCCGAAGAGCTTGTCCGGGTCGCCCTCGTGCAGGAGGTGGATGTTCCGCAGCACGTTGTCGAGGGGGTGGCTGACCTCGGGGCCGGCGATCCGCCCCTCGAGCAGCCCGCGGAGGATCTCCTCCCGCGGCACGGCGCGCGGGATCCAGCGACCGTCGATCGCCGGGAGCTGGGCGACGTGGGATCCGATAACGTCCACGGGTTCACCCATGCTACGGGAGCCGCTCATGTTCGAAGGATGGCTGCAGGACCGCGTCGCGATCGTGACGGGCGCCGGCCGCGGCATCGGCCGCGCGATCGCGCGGGCCTTCGCCGCGGCCGGCGCCCACCTCGCCGTCGCCTCGCGCACGTGGTCGGAGCTCGCCTCGTTGGTCGAGGAGCTCGAGACCGAGGGCGTGCGGGCGATCGCCGTGCCCACCGACGTGCGCGACGAGGAGGCGGTGCGCGCCCTCGTCGAGCGCACGCTCTCCGAGCTCGGCACGCTCGACGTCCTCGTGAACAACGCGGGGGCCGCCCCGTTCCTGGCCACGTTCCTGGAGACGCGGCCCGACGGCTTCCGTCGCTACTTCGACGTGAACTTCCGCTCGGTCGAGTTCGGGATGCGCGCCGCCGGCCCGCACCTCGTGGCGAAGGGGTCGGGCTGCGTGCTGAACGTCGCCTCGATCGACGGCTTCATGGTCGAGCCCCAGCTCGCCTACTACAACGCGGCCAAGGCCGCGGTGATCTCGCTCACGAAGTCGGTGGCCCTCGAGTGGGCTCCGCTCGGCGTGCGCGTGAACGCGATCGCACCGGGCTGGATCGACACGCCGATGAACCAGGCCGAACGTGATGACCCCGAGGCCGAACGCCGCATCCTCGCGCAGATCCCGATGGGTCGGTGGGGTCGGCCGGGAGAGATCGCGAACCTCGCGGTGTTCCTGTGCTCGGACGCGGCCTCGTTCGTGACCGGCGAGGTGGTCGTGGCCGACGGCGGTCAGACGCTCACGAGCGCGCGCGAGGGCTGAGCGTGGACCTCCGCGGCGCCGTCGTCGTGGTCACGGGGGCCTCGGCGGGGTTCGGCGAGCTCGCCTCGGTCCGGTTCGCGCGCGCCGGCGCGCGGGTCGTGCTCGCCGCGCGCCGGCTCCCGCGGCTCGAGGCGATCGCCGCGTGGATCGAGCGCCGCGGCGGGCAGGCGCTGCCGGTGCGGTGCGACGTCACGGACCTCGCCTCGCTCGGAGCGCTGCGCGACCGCGTCCTGGACGCGTGCGGCCGCTGCGACGTGCTCGTGAACAACGCCGGGGTGCCCGGCGGCGGCCGCTTCGAGCGCCAGGGGGAGGAGGACATCGAGCGCGTGCTGCGGACGGCCTGTGGGGGTTGATCCACGCGACGCGCCTGTTCCTGCCCGGCATGCTCGAGCGCGGCCGAGGGCACGTCGTGAACGTCGCCTCGCTCGGCGGGCGGTTCGCGACGCCGGGCGCCGCGGTCTACGGCGCGACCAAGCACGCGGTGGTCGCGTTCACCGAGGCGCTGTACCACGAGGTGGCTCCGCGGGGCGTGCTCGTGACCAGCGTGAACCCCGGGCTCTCGCGAACCGAGGGCTTCCGGCAGGAGGGCGTCCCGGACGCCTTCCTCGTCGACCCCGACCGGGTGGCCCGGAGGATCGTCGACGTCGTCCGCCACGACCGGGCGCCCGAGGTCTCGATCCCGAGGGCGTTCGCGCCGTTCCAGCTCTTCCGGATCCTCACGCCCCGGGTCTACCGGTGGGGCGTCCGGACGGCCACCCGCCGGCTCCTGCTCCGGGCGCGACCGGAGCGACCGTGAGGGCGAGCGCATCGGGAGCGCCGGATCGCACCCGGAGCGGCTACCGGACCGCGGCCCCGATGTGGTGGACCTTCAGCATGTTCGTCGTCGTGCGCCCGGCCGGCGAGGAGGCGGCCATCACCACCGACTGGCCGGGCTCGACGAGCCCGGCCACGCGCAGGCCCTCGTCCATCCCCGCGATCATCTCGTCGGTGTCGGTCGGCTCGGGCATGGCGAGCGCGCGGACCCCCCACCGCAGCCCGAGCGAGCGCCGGACGCCCGCCTCGGGGGCGAAGGCGTAGATCGGCACCCGCGGCCGCTCCGACGAGAGCAGCGCGGCCGTCCGGCCCGTTCCCGTGAAGCAGGCGATCGCGACCACGGCGCGGTCGTCCTCGGCGATCCGGGCGGCAGCGTGGGCGACGGCGGCGGCTTCGTCGTCGTGCGCGCGCGGTTCGTGCCCACGGCCGAAGGACGCTGCCGACCGTTCGGCCACCTCCGCGATCCGGACGGCGGCGGCGGCGGCCTCGACCGGGTAGTCGCCGATCGCCGTCTCGGCCGAGAGCATGATCGCGTCGGTCCCGTCCAGGACGGCGTTCGCGACGTCGGTGGCCTCCGCCCGGGTGGGACGGGGTGCCCGCGTCATCGACTCGAGCATCTGGGTAGCCACGATCGCCGGCTTGCCCGCGGTCCGGGCCGAGCGAAGGAGCTCCTTCTGGAGGATCGGGATCTCCTCGAGCGGCAGCTCGACGCCGAGATCGCCGCGGGCGACCATCACGGCGTCCGCCTGCTCCAGGATCGCGGCGAAGTCGTCGATCGCCGGACGCGTCTCGATCTTCGCGACGATCGGCACCGGTCGCGACCCCATCAGCGCGCGGAGGCCGATCAGGTCCGCCGCCGAGCGAACGAACGACTGGGCGACGAGGTCGGCGCCGGCCTCCAGGGCCCGCTCGAGCGCCTCGCGATCCCGATCGGTGATCGCCGGCAGGCCGAGGCGTTCGGCGGGGACGTTCACCCCGCCTCCGGACCGGACCCCGCCCGAGCGCACCACCTCGGTGACGACCTGCCCGCCGTCCGCGGACACCACCGTGAGCTCGACCGCCCCGTCCGCGAGTAGGACCCGATCGCCGGGCCGGACGTCCCCGGCGAGGCCCGGGTAGGTCGTCGTCGCACCCTCGGCGCCCCCGACACCGCCGTCGGGCCTGAGCACGAACCGTGAGCCGGCCTCCAGGCGGAGCGGATCGGGGTCCACGGGGCCGAGCCGGATCTTCGGCCCCGGGAGGTCGGTCATCACCGACAGCTCGCGCCCGACCTGGTCGGCGACGGCGCGGACGTGCGCGATCAGCTCGGCGTGCTGCTCGGGCTCGCCGTGGGACAGGTTCACGCGGAAGACGTCGGCCCCGGCCTCGGCCAGCGCGCGGACGGGCTCGCGCGTCCCGCTCGCGGGGCCCAGCGTGCAGACGAGCTTGGTCCTGCGCATCACGACGGCGACAGGCCGAAGAACGGGAAGCAGAGCTCCTTCACGAGGCGGATCACGGACGTCGTCTCCTCCCCGACGCGGTCCTCGTCGATGGACGGCTCGCTGAAGGTCGACGGTACCGCGCGGCGCACCTCGAACTCCACCGTCTCGATCCAGGACTCGGGCAGGCCATCCGGCAGGTCCGCGTCGCACATCTCGGCGAAGTACAGGGTCCACGCCCGCGGGACGACGCTCGCCCACTGGTAGCCGCCGCCGCCGGTCGCGACCCAGCGGCCGCCCGCGACCTCGTGGGCCAGCGCGTGGAGCGCTCGCGCGGTCTCCCGGTAGGCCCGTGTCGTCAGGCGCAGGTGGGCCAGCGGATCGGTGGCGTGCGTGTCGCACCCCAGCTGTGTGACGAGCACCCGCGGGCCGAAGGCCCGCACGATCGGGGGGACGATCTCGCGGAAGGCCCTGAGCCAGGAGGGGTCGCCGATCCCGGGCGGGAGCGGGACGTTGACCTTCGTCCCCTCGCCGCCAGCCATCCCGCGCTCGTGCACGAAGCCCGTGCCGGGGAACAGGTACTCGCCCGACTCGTGCAGGCTGATCGTCAGCACGCGCGGCTCGTCGTAGAAGATCGCCTGCGGCCCGTCCCCGTGATGGACGTCCACGTCGACGTACGCGATCGGGTGCTCGCCCCGTCCGAGCAACCACGCGATCGCGATCGCGGGGTCGTCGTACACGCAGAACCCCGATGCTCGCGAGGGCATCGCGTGGTGCAGCCCGCCCGCCGCGTTGAACGCGTGATCGACCTCGCCCTCGCGGACCGCCCGTGCCGCCTCCAGCGACGCCCCGGCCACGAGCGCGCCGGCCTCGTGCATGTCCGGGAAGATCGGGTTGTCCCCGGGGCCGTACCCGAACCGCCGCCAGTCGCCGTCCTCCCCGTGACCGGCCCGGCGGGTGGCCTCGATGAAGGCGTCGGTGTGCACGAGGCCGAGCTCGGCGTCCGCCGCCGGGCGGCACGGCAGCGTGAGGACGTTCGGGCGCTCGAGCAGACCGCAGGCGGCGATCAGGTCCCAGGTGTAGAGCACGCGTTGGGGACGGAGTGGGTGCTCGGGGCCGTGGTCGTAGATCCTGGCCTGGGGGCACAGGACGAGTCCGGCCCTGCCCCCCACGGACCTCAGGCCTCGGGGACGGCCGCGATCGCGGCGGCCGTACGCTCGACGGCGAGGTCGACCTCCTCGTCCGAGATCACGAAGGGCGGCCCCAGCATCACGAGGTCCCCGTCGCGCCCGTCGACGTGCCCGGTGCTCGAGTACAGGAGCAGGCCGCGGTCGCGCGCCGCCGCGACCACGCGCTCGGTGACCCGGGCCTGCCGCGGGAAGGGCGCCTTCGAGCCGCGGTCGGCCACGAGCTCCACGCCGACCATCAGCCCGATCCCCCGGACGTCGCCGACCGTGGGGGCATCGGCCAGAGCCGCCCGGAGGCCCTCGACGAGCCGCGCGCCCTGCCGGTCGCTCGCCGCGATCAGGTCGCCGTCCCGCAGGCGGCGGAGCGTCGCGTGCGCGACGGCCGCCCCGACCCCGTTGTGCGACCACGTGAAGCCGTGGACGAACCCGGTCGGACGGATCGTCTCGAACACCTCGGAGGAGCAGGCGGCGAACCCGAACGGCCAGTACCCGCTGGTCGAGCCCTTCCCCGCTGTGAGCACGTCGGCGAGCGCGCCCCAGTGATCCAGGCCGAACCACCGGCCCGTCCGGCCGAACCCCGTCATCACCTCGTCGGCGATCACCAGCACGCCGTGGCGCCGGCAGACCTCGACCACCGCGGGCCAGTAGCCGTCGGGCGGCACCGCCGCGGCCAGGGTCGCCCCGCCGACCGGCTCGGCGATGAAGGCGGCCACGTTCCCCGACCCCAACCCGCGGATCAGCGCGTCGAGCGCGTCGGCGTGCCAGCCGCCGCATCCCTGCGGATGTCCGGGGTTCGGGCACCGGTACTCGTCCACGGCCTCGATCTGGCGGAAGCGCCCGAGCCAGGGCTCGTACGGCGCTTTCAGGGCTCGCTTCCCCCCTACGTCGAGCGCCCCCAGGGTGTTGCCGTGGTACGACGACATCCGCCCGATCACCAGCGTCCGGTCCGGCTCACCGCGCGCCAGGTGGTAGGAGCGCGCCAGCTTCAGCGCCGTCTCGACCGCCTCGCTCCCGCCGGAGACCGGGTAGATCCTCGGCTCCTCGAGCGGGAGGAGCGGCGCGACCTCCTCCGCGTAGTCCTCCAGCGCGTCGGTGGTGAACATCGTGCCGTGCACGTACTGCACCTTCGCGGCCTGTTCGGCCATCGCCGAGAGCAGCGCGGGATCGCCGTGCCCGACGTTCACCACGACCGCGCCGCCCGCCCCGTCCAGGTAACGGCGCCCCTCGGCGTCCTGGACCCAGACGCCCTCGGCCCGCACGGCCCGGGGCAGCTCGCGCGTCAGCACGCGGTGGAAGACGTGGCTCACGCGCGCGGACCCCTGCCCCGGCTCACGAGGTGTGCACGCCCTCGGGGTCGAGCTCCTCGCGGAGGATCCGGAGCTCCTCCTCGGTGGGCGGCGGGGTCTCGCCGAGGTCCGGCGAGACATTCGGGTCCCATCCCATGTTCTCCCTCACCTGTTCGAGCGTGACGCCTGGGTGCAGGGTGAGCAGCGTCATCTCGCCGCTCGTCTCGTCGAACCCATAGCTCCCCAGGTCCGTCACGACGCTCGTCGGCCCGCTCCCGAACCATCCCCGAGCCCGGTCGTGCTCGGGGTCGCCCGAGTGGCCGGGCGAGGTCCGGAAGTGGAGCTTCTCGACGAAGGACCGCTGGGCCTGCCGCATGATCACGAGCACCTTGCGCGCGTGGATCGCGATCTCGCATGCGCCCCCCGAGCCGGGCAGCCGCACCTTCGGCTGCGCGTAGTCGCCGATCACCGTCGTGTTCAGGTTCCCGAACCGGTCGATCTGCGCGCCCCCGAGGAACGCGGCGTCCACGAGCCCGGCCTGGAGGTAGAACGCGAACAGCTCGAACATCGACGTCACGGCGGTGGACCCGGAGACGAGGGTCGGATCGCCGATCGACAGCGGGAGCCGCGCCGGACGGGCGCCGAACACCCCGGACTCGTACACGAGCTGCAGGTCGGGCGCCACGGTCCGCTGCGCGAGGTTGCAGACGATGTTCGGCAGGCCGACCCCGACGAAGCACACGCGCTCGCCCGCGAGCGTCCGCGCGCTCGCCGCGATCATCATCTCGTTCTTCGTGTAGCCGGCCGCGGGGACGCCTCTCCTCCGCCCGCTCGCTCCTCGGGACCCCGCGCCCGCGCTCACGCGTACTCCCCGTAGTTCACCTGGCCCGAGGGCCGCTCGCCCGGCCGCAGGCGCTCCCACCGCCCGGGGCCCATCTTCTCCACGTACTCGGCATGGCTCCCGAGCCCGTAGACCCAGTCCTTCAGCCACGCGTCCAGGCTCTCCGGATCCTTCGAGATGCCCTCCCACTCCATGTAGAAGGTGTTGTCGCGGTCGTAGTACCCCTGCGCGTAGCTCGGGTGGCACCCGAACGGCTCGTGCACCACGGCGTCGACCACGATGCCGGGGATCACCGTGCGGTTCGGATCGGCGCGGACGACCTCCTCGGGCACGATCTCCTCGCACACGACGATCACGCGCTCGGCCGCGAAGGCCGCCTCCTTCTGGCACCCGAGCAAGCCCCAGATCTGCGTGTCGCCGTCCTCCGTGGCCCGCTGGGCGTGGACGATCGTCACGTCGGGCCGCAGCGGCGGGACGACGTACACCTCGGTCCCGTCGTAGGGGGAGCGGACCGGCACGATGTTCGGGTTCACGCTCGGGATGTCGCTCTCGTAGTAGCTGCGGATCGGGAAGAACGGCAGGTTCGCCGCCCCGGCCGCGTACCGGCAGACCATCCCGAAGTGCGAGTACTCCTCGAGCTCGAGCGGCTCCGGATCGTGCTGCTCGACCCGGCGCCGGACCGAGTGCAGGTGGCCCACGCCCGGGTTCCCCAGCCAGCTGAAGATGAGCTTCCTCGCCACCCCGGCGCCGATCATCTGGTCGTAGATCACGTCGGGGGTCATGCGCGCGAGCGTGAGGTCGCGGCGGCCCTGGCGGACGATCTCGTGCCCGGCCGCGAAGCAGATCAGGTGCGTGAAGCCCTCGATCGCCACGGTGTCGCCGTCGCGGACGAGCTCGGCGACCGCGTCGCGCATCGTGGCCAGCTTGCTCACTGGCTCCACCCGTGCTCGGGCCCTCGCAGGACGCAGGACTCGTTCCCCTCGGGATCCTGCATCACCGTCCAGGAGCCGCCGCCCTCCTCGACGTACCGGAGCTCGGGGGCGCCGAGGGCCTTCAGCCGCTCCACCTCCTTGGCCATCGCGTCGCTCGGCCGCGGGTCGAGGTGGACGCGGTTCTTGAGACCCTTGGGCTCGGGGACCACCTGGAAGTGGATCCCGAGCCCACGCTCGCCCGCGACGTACTCGCCTGCCTCGTCCGCATCTCCGACCCGGAGGCCGAGGGCGGCGCACCAGAGGTCCGCGAGCGTCTGCGCGTCGGCGCAGTCGACCGTGATCGTGTCGAGCGTCGACGCCATCCGAGCGACCCCCCTCAGGAGCCCGCCTCGACCTCGGCCACGGCCTCCTCGAACACCTCGAGGGCCGTCTGGGCCTGATCGCGCCGGAACACGAGCGGCGGGGACATCCGGATCGCGCTCTCGCCACAGCCGAGCATCAGCAGGCCCCGGCGGAACGCCGCGTGCTCGACGGCGACCATCCGGTCGTGGTCGGGCAGCTCGATGCCGATCATCATGCCCAGGCCCCGGACCTCGCGGATCGACGGGCGCCGCTCCCGCAGCCGCCGGAGCCCGTCGATCAGGAACCCGCCGACCTGGCGGGCGTTGTCGATCAGCCCCCGCTCGATCAGCTCGATCGTCGCCAGGGCGGCCGCGCACGACAGGGGGTTGCCCGCGTACGTCGAGCCGTGTGCCCCCAGCTCCCACGTCATCAGGTCCGCGCGAGCGACCATCGCGCCGAGCGGCATGCCGCTCGCGATCCCCTTGCCGGCGAGCAGGATGTCCGGCTCGACGCCGAACTGCTCGATCGCCCACATCTTCCCCGTACGACCCATGCCGGTCTGCACCTCGTCGGCGACGAGCAGGATGCCGTGGCGGTCGCAGAGCTCGCGCAGGTACGGGAACCATCCATCGGGCGGCGGCACGTACCCGCCCTCGCCGAGGATCGGCTCCACGACGATCGCGGCGACCTCGTGCGGCGCCACCAGGTGTTCGAACAGCACCCCCTCGATGTGCTCGAAGTCGCCGAAGAACGTGTGATGGATCCCCGGCAGCATCGGGCCGAAGTCGGCGCGGTACCTCGCCTTGCTCGCCGTGAGCGACACGCTCCCGTACGACCGGCCGTGGAACGAGCCGATCATCGCGATCACGTACTGCCGGCCCGTCGCGTAGCGGGCGAGCTTGATCGCGGCCTCGACCGCCTCGGTCCCGGAGTTCGTGAGGAAGCTCCGGGCCGGCCGCGACATCGGGGCGATGCGGTCGAGGACCTCGCAGACCTCGGAGTAGATCGGGAGGTAGAAATCGCTGGCCGAGTAGTGGATCAGCTCGGCCGCCTGCCGCTGGATCGCCCCGACCACCTCCGGGTGCGCGTGCCCGGTCGAGGTCACGGCGATCCCGGCGTTCACGTCGAGGAACCGGTTGCCGTCGACGTCCTCCACCACAGACCCGGAGCCGCGTTTCGGCACGAACGGATAGGCGCGTGGGAGCGAGGGGCTCGTGACCCTCGCGTCGCGCTCGATCACGGCCCGGGCCGACGGGCCGGGGATCTCGGTCAGCAGGCGCGGCGCCCGAGCGTTCGCGAGGTCCGAGCCCTCCTCCACGCCCCGCACGCGCTGGGCGCTCACTCCTCGATCACCGTCCGCGACTGCTCGCGGAGGTACTGCTGCACGTAGTAGGGGCCGCCCCCCGCCTTGCCGCTCGTGCCCGAGCCCTTCCAGCCGCCGAACGGCTGGACGCCCGGCCAGGCGCCGGTCGTGGCGCCCGCGCGGCGGTTCACGTACACGACCCCCGCCTCGATCGAGTTCAGCCACCGGTCGATCTCGGCGCGGTCCTCGCTGTAGAAGCCGGCCGTGAGCCCGTACTCGGTGTCGTTCGCCTTCGCGATCGCCTCGTCCAGGTCGTCGTACGGCGCGACGGCGACGAGCGGCACGAACAGCTCCTTCTTCCAGATCCACGAGTCCTCGGGGACCTCGACGATCGTCGGCTGGACGAACGTGCCCTTGGCGAACGGGCCCTCGGTGAGGCGCTCGCCGCCCGTGATGATGGCGCCGTTCTTCCTGGCCTCGTCGACCGCCTCCTCGAAGGTAGCCACGGCGTTCCCGTCGATCACCGGCCCGAGGTTCACGTCCTTGTCCAGCGGGTCGCCCACCTTGAGCTTCTCGGTCTTCTCCCTCAGCATCCGGACGAACTCGTCGTAGACGCTGCGGTGCACGTAGACCCGCGAGCACGCCGAGCACTTCTGCCCGCCGAACCCGAACGCCGAACGCAGGACGCCATCGGTCGCCGTGTCCAGATCTGCCCTGTCGGTCACGATCGTCGGGTTCTTCCCGCCCATCTCGCAGATCACCGGCTTCGGGTAGTCCTTGGCGAAGTTCTTGTAGATCCCCATCCCGACCTCGTAGGACCCGGTGAAGGTGATCCCGGCCACGTCGGGGTGGTTCACGAGCTCGTCGCCGACGACCGAGCCGGGGCCCGACAGGTAGTGGAAGACGCCCGCCGGGACGCCAGCGGCCATGTAGACCTCGTAGAGCTTCAGCCCCGTGAACACGCCCAGGTGCGCCGGCTTGAAGAGGACGCAGTTGCCGGCCACCAGCGCGCCCGAGGACGGGCCGGCGGCGAGGGCCATCGGGAAGTTGAACGGGCTGATCACGACCCACACCCCGTACGGCCGGAGGACGTCGTAGTACTCGCCCGGTGAGCCGAGCGACTGCATCGGCTTCGTGAAGCCGTCGTTCTTCTCCATCTCGTTGGCGTTCCAGCGCAGCAGGTCGGCAGACTCCTCGACGTCGCCCAGCGCCTCGAGGCGGTTCTTCCCGACCTCCATCGCCATCAGGGCGGCGAGCTCGTTCCGCTGCTCGGTCAGCAGGTCGGCCGCCTTGCGGATGATCGCGACGCGCTCCTGCCAGGGACGGTTCGCCCACCCGGGGAACGCGGCCTTGGCTGCGGCCACGGCATCGCGGACGTCCTCCCGCGTGGCCTGGGCGAACTCGCCGATCAGCGTCCCGTCGATCGGCGAGCGCGCCTCCGCGTAGCCGGAGCCCTCGCGCGCCTCGCCGTTCACGTAGAAGGGGTGCTTCTGACCGAGCCAGGAGCGAGCCACCTCGATGCCCTGGTCGTAGAGGCGGTGGAGCTCCTCGTTGTCGGCCGACATCGTCGCGTAGGTGATGCGGAAGCCCTGCTCAGCCATCGGGTCGCCTCCCTTGCTGACCTCCAGCTTGCCCGGCGCCCATCGTAGCCGGACGGCCGAAGGTCCCCCAAGTCCGGGGACCGGCCCAACTGACCCGCGGATGGCCTCGAAACCGACCGGCCGCGGGCGTATCATCGGCCTCCCTTGAGGCTCGTGACCTTCGACCGGAGGGGGCACCGGCGACTGGGGGCGCTCCTCGAGGGGAAGGTGGTTGACCTCCCGGATCTGGTGGGCCACCCCGCCTTCCCCGACACGATGGAACGCCTGGTCACACGGAACGGGGGGACGGTGCTCGACGCCGCCCGGGCCGCCCTCGAGCGCGGCGAGGCAGAGGCCTGCGTCGTGGACGGTGCGCGCCTGCTCGCCCCGATCCTGCCCGCCGCCCTGCGCTCCGCCGACGCCTCCGAGAGCTCCCACCCCGTGATCGGCCCGAGCGAGGAGATCCCCTGGCCGGCGGGCGCCGGCTGGCTCGAGCTGCGGCCGAGGGTCGCGGCGATCCTTCGCCGCCCGATCGGGGCGCCGCTCGCGCCGTCGGAGACGCCCGAGGCGATCTTCGGCTACACGCTGGTGGCTGACTGGCGGGCCCGCGACGCGAGCGGAGACCCCATGCCCAGACCCGACGGGGTCCCGATCGCGATCGGTCCGTGCGTCGTGACCGCGGACGGGATCGACCCCCAGACGACGTTCGTCGCCGTGCGCGTGGATGGGCGCGAGTGGGGCAAGGGGAACCTGAACGGCGCCGCGCGGGAGCTGCTCACCGAGGTCGCCGCGGCCTCGCGCACCGAGCGCCTGAGGGCCGGCGAGGCCTTCGCGGCCGCGCCGTTCGAGCTCGACGCCTTCGACCAGCGGGTCTGGCCCGGGGCGCTCGTCGAGATCGAGGCCGAGGGCATCGGCGTCCTCTCGAACCGCCTGGGCCGCCCGACCTGACGCCTACGCCTCCCGGGCGGCCTTGCGCTCCTTCCCCCGTTCCGCGGCCTTCCGCTTCTCCGCTTCCTTCTTCTTCCGCTGCCGGTCGCGCGCCCACCGCACGCGGGCGCGATCGCCGCGTCCCATCCGCGTCGCCTCCCTCGCTCGAGGTCCTACCTGAGCTCCTCGTCCTCGTCCCCGCCCTGGGCGAGCTCGGCGCTGCGATGACGCGCGGCGTCGATCGCGTTCAGGAACGCGGCGCGCACCCCCGCCTCCTCGAGGTGACGGATCGCGGCGATCGTGGTCCCACCCGGCGAGGTGACCATCTCGCGCAGCTCCACCGGGTGCTGGCCGGTGTCCCGGAGCATCTTCGCCGAGCCCAGCATCGTCTGGATGATCAGCTCGGTCGCGACGTCGCGCGAGAGCCCGAGCAGGATGCACGCCTCGATCATCGCCTCGGCCAGCAAGAAGAAGTACGCGGGCCCGCTCCCACTGGTGGCCGTGATCGCGTCCAGGTGCGTCTCGGCGAGGCGGAGGACCTTCCCGACGTAGCCGAGCAGCTCCTCCGCGACCGCCAGGTGCTTGTCCTCGGCGTGCGCACCGGCCGAGACGACCGACATCGCCTCGTCCACGAGCACCGCCACGTTCGACATCACGCGCACCACCGGGACCGACGGCGCGAGGTGCTTCTCCACGAACGAGGTGCGGATCCCGGCGGCGAAGCTCACCACGAGGTGCTCGGGGGTGACGGCCTCGGCGATCTGCTCCAGGAGCATCTCCATGTCCTGGGGCTTGACCATGAGGACGAGCGTGCCCGCCGAGGCGACCGCCTCCGCGTTCGAGGTCGTCGCGGTCACCCCGTAGCGCTCGACGAACTCGCGGCAGCGCTCCTCGCGCCGACAGGTCACCACGATCTCCTCGGCGCCCCGTCCGCCGGAGCGGATCAACCCGGAGACGAGGGCCTCGCCCATCCGGCCCCCGCCGAGGAACGCCACCTTGCGATCGGTCGTCATCTCCCCACCCTCACCAGGTTCGAAAGGAAGAACCACATGTTGGCAGGCCGCTCGGCCAGGCGTCGAGTCAGGTACGGGTACCACTCCGTCCCGTAGGGCACGTACACGCGCACCGGGTCGCCCCGCCCCGCGAACCGCGCCTGCAGGTCCCGGCGCACGCCGAGCAGGAACTGGAACTCCACGCGGGAGCGCGACAGGCCCCGACGCGCGGCGTAGGCTCGGGCCCCCTCGAGGAGCCGCGGGTCATGGGTCGCGACGTGGACCGTGTGCCCGGCCGAGAGCAGCGCCACCACCAGGTGGGCGAACGCCCGATCGACCCCGCGCCGCTCCTCGATCGCCACCTCCGGGGGCTCGAGGTAGGCGCCCTTGACCACCCGGACGATGGATCCCGGGGGCAGAGCGGCGGCGTCCCGCGGCGTCCGGTGCAGGTAGGACTGGAGGCAGAGGCCCACCCGGTCGCTCCGCTCGCGCAGGTCCCGGAACACCTCCAGCGTCCGGTCGACGTAGACGCTCGACTCCATGTCGATCATCACGAGCCGACCGCCGGCCGCCTCGACCACGCGGCCGAGGTTGGCGGCGGCCAGGCCGGTCGAGAAGTCCAGCCCGAGCTGGGTGAGCTTGACCGAGATGTACGCGTCCAGGGAAAGCTCACGATCGATCCGCTCGAGCGCCTCGACGTAGGCGCGGACCGCGGCGTTGGCGTGCTCGGGCTCGGTCACGTTCTCGCCGAGGTGGTCCAGCACGGCTCCGATCCCCCGCCGCCCCAGCCCGTGCGCGACCTCGATCGCCCCGTCCAGGGTGTCCCCGGCCACGAACCGCGAGGCGACGAGCCACCCGAGTCGCCCGGTGGCGAGACGCCGGAACCACGCGGCCCGCGTGAGCCGCAGCACCGGGGCGCGGAGCAGGGGCCCCTTCACGGGCCGGACCCGCGCGCCGCGATCCCCGTCCGCAGGATCTCGAGGAACTCCCGGATCCGCGCCTCCCTGCGCTCCGGCGTGAACGGCTTGCGGTGGACCAGCCCAGGATCCAGCTCCTCGCTCCCCAGGGCGTCCTGGAACCGCTCGGCGGCCCAGTCGAGCATCGAGGCGATCATCTCGGCGTCCACGTCGTCGCGGACCTCGCCGCGACGGATGCCGAACTCGACGAACTCGAGCGTGCCGTAGGGGTCCTCGCTGCGCATGAACCGGTCGATGGGCCGGCGCAACCGCATGCCCGTGTCGTACCGACCGATCATCGCGACCCGGTTGGCCACCCACTGCTCGGAGAGGAACTCCTCCGTCCGCTCCAGCCAGTGATCCAGCACCGCCCAGAACCCGCGCTCGACGACCTCTCCCGGCGCCTCCAGCCACGCCGGGAGCTCGCGCACCGCCCGCTGGTAGGCGGCCAGGAACAGCCCCTCCTTGCTCCCGAAGTGCAGGAAGACGGTCCCCTTGGCCACGCCCACCTCGGCCGCGATGTCCTCGACGCGCGCGCCCCGGTAGCCGTGCTCGGCGAAGTGTCGCATCGCGGCCTCGAGGATCCGGTCGTGCCGCCGGTTGGTCTCGTCCGGGGGCATGCTCCGGGAACGGTATCCAGTGTCCGACGGCCCCTCAACACCTGTCCGACGGGCCCTCAACACCTGCAGGCGCACCGGAGGGGGCGAAGAAGAACCCGAGGGACCTCCGGCTCGCCGGAAGCCGAAGCCTCCAGCCACCGT
>Ga0209172_10003455_pt1 | contig 24061 bp, 18 predicted proteins | sample LarsenN4metaG_FD_184113 | JGI IMG/M metagenome (GOLD analysis project Ga0209172, IMG submission 184113) | Hot spring sediment bacterial and archeal communities from British Columbia, Canada, to study Microbial Dark Matter (Phase II) - Larsen... ... | reverse complement strand
GTGGCCGACGATCGCCGGCCCCACGACCCGCGACCGCACCACCTTCGCCCCCGCCTCGACCACGACCCGCCCCTCGACCTCGGAGGCCGGGTCGACCTCGCCGTCGATCCGCGGCTCGAGCACCGAGAGCATCATCCGGTTGGCCTCGAGCAGGTCCTCGGGCCGGCCGGTGTCCTTCCACCAGCCCGTCACGAGCTCGGCCCGGACGGTCCTCCCGTGGTCGATCAGCCACTGGATCGCGTCGGTGATCTCGAGCTCGTTCCGCCAGGAGGGTCGGATCCCCCCGGCCGCCTCGAGGATCGAGTCGTCGAACAGGTACACCCCGACGAGCGCGAGGTCCGACAGGTGCTCGCGCGGCTTCTCCACCAGGCGCACGACCCGGTCCCCGTCCAGCACCGCCACGCCGAACCGCTCGGGCTCGGGCACGCGAGCGAGGAAGATCTGCGCGTCGGGCCCGTGGCGCTCGAAGTTCTCGACGAAGCGCGAGATCCCCTCGAGCAGAACGTTGTCGCCCAGGTACATCACGAAGGGCCGCCCGCGGACGAAGTCGGCAGAGGCGAGGACCGCGTGCGCCAGGCCGAGCGGCGCCTCCTGGTGGATGTAGGTGACGTCGAGCCCCCAGGCCGAGCCGTCGTCGACCGCGGCCTTCACCTCGGCGGCCGTCTGCCCGACGACGATGCCGACCTCGGTGATCCCCGCGTCCCGGATCGCGCCGAGGACGTGGAACAGGATCGGCGTGTTGGCGACGGGGATCAGCTGCTTCGCGTTCGTGTGCGTGATCGGGCGGAGCCGGGAACCTTCCCCACCGGAGAGGACGAGCGCCCTCACGGGCACTCCACCGGCGGCTCGGTCGCGGGTGGCGGGATCTCGTAGCGGGCCGTGACGATCACCGCCACGTCCTGATCGGCGGGCAGCGTGCCGGGGGGCGCGGCCACCCGCTCGAGGTTCCGGAAGTACGACCCGACCACCTCGGCCTTGGCCTCCTCGCCCTCGCGGTAGACGATCACCGCGCCCTTGACCGGCGCGTCGATCGCTGCGGCGTCGACGATCCCGGGGGCGGTGTTGAACCCGCCCTCGGTGAGCACGTTGAAGACGTTCGCCGCGACCGTGCCGGCGGACCGATCGTAGACGGCCACGACGATGTTCGCCGGCGACGGCGGCGTCTGCGAGAGCTCGGTCCCCAGGTCGCCGAGCGCCCGGCCCTCCCGGATCCGACGGAACAGCGTCCCCGCGTCCGGCTCGACCATCCGTACGATCGACAGGTACCGGCCGTCCACGGTGATCCCCGCCGGGACCGTCGGGACGGAGCGGAAGTCCGCCGCCCCGGTGTTCACGCCGTTCAGCTGCCCGGCCAGGTACACGAGCTCGGCGGGGTTGCGGAGGCCCTCGTCCACCACGAGGTTGTCGAGCAGCTCCGGCACGAGCGAGGGCAGGCGCAGCAGCTCGCCCGGCTGGAGGAGCTTGGAGATCACCGCGCGCAGGAACTGCTGCTGGCGGGCGATCCGCGCGAAGTCGGGCACGGTGTCGCACGGCTGATGGCGCGTCCGCACGTACGCGAGCGCCGTGAACCCGTCGAACGTCTGGCAGCCGGCGGGGATGTCGAGCCCCGTCAGCGGGTCCTGCATCGGATAGGGGACGCACATCTCGACGCCGCCGAGCGCGTCCACGAGGCCCTTGAACCCGGCGAGGTCCACGTAGAGCACGTGGTGGATCTGCATCCCGGTGAGCTGCTTGACGGTCCGGGCCACCCGGAGCGGTCCCCCGCCCTGGATCCCGCCCTCGAAGGCCGTGTTGATCTTCCCCATCCCGATCCCGGGGATCTCGACCCACAGGTCGCGGGGGAAGGAGAGGAAGACGGCCTCCTTCTGGTCCGGCTCGGTGTGGATCAGGATGATCGTGTCGGCGCGGTTCTCGCCGCCGATGTCCTCGTCCGTGCCGAACGCGACCTGCTCCTCCGGCGTGAGGCCCTCGCGCGAGTCGCTGCCGAGCAGCAGGTAGTTGCACGCGCGCTCGGCGCACCGTCCAGCGACGTCGGGCGCCGGGGTCCCGGTCGCGCCCTCGGCGCGCGGTGGCGGGTCGGGGATCTGGAAGGTCTCGATCTGGCCGCGCGTCCAGAAGTAGGCGCCCATCCCGACCGCCGAGACCAGCATGACCAGCGCGGACAGCCCGGCGCTCGCGGCCAGGAACGCCCGGCGCACGCCGGGGGCGGAGCGACGGGGGGGCTGCACGGCGGCGTCGTCGGCCATACGCTTTCCGACGGAGAAGCCTACCCGGCAGGCTCCGCAAGGGACCGGAGAGCGCCCGTGACGATCGTGTGGCGGCCCACCGAGGGATACATCGAGCGCGCGAACGTGACGCGCCTGATGCGCGCGCACGGCATCCGGACCGAGGAGGAGCTGATCGCCCGATCCGTCGCGGACGTCGCCTGGTTCTGGGACGCCGCGGTCCGCGACCTCGACCTGCGCTTCCTCCGCCCCTACGAGCGGGTCCTCGACCTCTCCCGGGGCATCGAGTGGGCGACGTGGTTCGGGGGCGGCGAGGTGAACCTCGCGCACGCGTGCGTCGACCGGTGGGCCGAGGCGACGCCCGACGCGATCGCCGTCGCGTGGGAGGGCGAGGAGGGCGCGGTGCGGAAGCTGTCCTACGCCGACCTGCGGCGGGAGGCGGACCGGCTGGCCCACGGCCTGGCCGAGCTCGGGATCGGCGAGCGCGACGCCGTCGGGATCTTCCTGCCGATGGCCCCCGAGACCGTCGTCGCGGTGATGGCGTGCTCGAAGCTCGGGGCGATCTGGCTCCCGATCTTCTCGGGCTTCGCGGCCGACGCGGTGGCCACGAGGCTGCGGGACGCAGGGGCGAAGGCGCTGATCACGGCGGACGGCTTCCCGCGCCGCGGGAAGGTCGTGCCGATGAAGGAGACCGCGGACGAGGCGGCGGCGGCGTCCCCGAGCGTCGAGCGCGTGGTCGTGTGGTCCCGGCTCGGGCGGGACGACGCGCCGTGGACGCCGGGACGCGACGTCGCCTGGGACGAGCTCGTGGCGGGGCGGCCCGAGCCGTTCGAGACGCGCGCGCTCGACCCCGAGCACCCGCTGTTCATCGCGTACACGAGCGGGACGACCGGGCGGCCGAAGGGAGCGGTCCACGTCCACGGCGGCTTCCTGGTCAAGGTGGCGGCCGAGGTGGGGTACCAGACCGACGTCCACCCGGGCGAGCGGCTGTTCTGGTTCGCCGACATGGGCTGGATCATGGGCCCGTGGGAGACGGTGGGCGCGACGGCGCTCGGCGCGACCGTGTTCCTGTACGACGGGGCCCCCAACCACCCGGGCCCAGACCGGATCTGGGACCTGGTCGAGCGGCACCGGGTCACGCACCTCGGCGTCTCGCCCACGCTGATCCGGGCGCTGATCCCGGCCGGCGTCGAGCCCGTCCGCCGTCACGACCTCTCGAGCCTGCGGATCCTGGCCTCGACGGGCGAACCCTGGAACCCCGAGCCCTACCGCTGGTACTTCGAGGAGGTCGGAGGCGGTCGCCTGCCGATCATCAACATCTCCGGCGGCACCGAGGTCGGGGCATGTTTCCTCTCGCCGCACCCGATCAGCCCGCTGAAGCCGTGCACGCTCCGCGGGCCGGCCCTGGGGATGGACGTCGCCGTCTTCCGCCCCGACGGCACCGAGGCCGGGCCCGGGGAGGTCGGCGAGCTCGTCTGCCGCCAGCCCTGGCCGGGGATGACCCGGGGGATCTGGGGCGACCCCGAGCGCTACCTCGACACGTACTGGCGGCGGTTCCCCGGCGTGTGGTGCCACGGCGACTGGGCGAGCGTGGACGAGGACGGCTTCTGGTTCCTGCACGGCCGGAGCGACGACACGATGAACGTGGCCGGCAAGCGCCTGGGGCCGGCCGAGGTCGAGAGCGTCCTGACGCTCCACCCGACCGTGACCGAGTCGGCCGCCGTCGGCATCCCCGACGAGGTCAAGGGCGAGGCGATCTGGTGCTTCGTCGTCCCGCGGCCGGGGACCGAGGCGGACGACGCGCTCGCCGGGGAGCTCCGCGACCTCGTCGCCGAGCATCTCGGCAAGGCGTTCCGACCCGCGCGCGTGGTGTTCGTCCCGGAGCTCCCGCGGACGCGCTCGGCCAAGATCCTGCGGCGCGCGATCCGCGCGGCGGCCACCGGCGGCGAGCCGGGGGACCTGTCGAGCCTGGAGAACCCGACCGCGCTCGAGGCGATCCGCGCCGCGACCTCGGGCTAGGCTTGCGCCCATGGGTTCCGAGCTCCGGGTGCTCGCGGTCGGGTTCGACCCGGGCGAGCTCCCGGGCTGTCGCGTGGAGATCGCCGACGACCTCCTCGGCGCGCTCGCCACCGTCGCCGACGGGGACGTCGACGTGGCCGTGGTCTCGCTCGACCTGCCGGAGGGCGTCGAGGCCGTCCGCGCGCTCCGCGAGCGCGCCCCGGCGGTCCCGCTCCTCGCCCTCGGGGCCGAGGAGCCGGATCCGGGGAGGGTCCGCGAGGCCGGCGCCCGCGACGCGCTCCCGGCCGACGCCGGCCCGGACCTGGTTCGCCGGGCGATCGCCTACGCCGCGGAGCTCGCTCGACTGGAGACCGAGCTCGACCGAGCCCGGATCGTCGACGAGCGCACCGGGCTGCCGAACGCCCGCGGCCTCGAGCACCTGGCCGAGCACCACCGGCGACTCGCCGACCGGAGCGGGACGCCGCTCCATCTCGTGCTGATCCGCCTCGACCCCCCGGACGACCGCGCCCTCGAGCCGGAGGGGCGCGAGGCGTTCGTCGCCGAGACGGCCGAGGTGCTGCGGGGCGTCGTCCGCGGCTCGGACGTCCTGGCCCGGGTCGACGAGGCGGCCTTCTGCGTGCTGCTCGCCGGCGGCGTCTCGGGGTCGGAGCCGCTCGTCCTCTCGCGCCTGGTGGAGGCGGTCGCCGCGAGCAACGCGGGCCGCAGGGAGGAGCTCTGGCTCTCGGTGGGCACGGCGACCTACGACCCGGCGCGGCCGGTCGGGATCGACCAGGTCATGGAGGAGGCCGGGCGGCACAGGCGACGGCCGGGCGCGTAGCGGCCCCGACCGCGCCCGGCGCGCGAGCCCGAACGACCGACCTCAGCGGACGACCAGCACCGGCACCTCGGCCAGGTGCACGACCTTGTGGGCGACGCTGCCCATCAGCAACCGGCCCCAGTCGGAGAGGCCGCGGGTGCCCATCACGATCAGGTCCACGCCCTCGTCGCCGGCGACGTCGAGGATCGCCCGCGGGGTCTGCCCGAGCGGGACGCGCACCACCTCGCCCCGGGCGTTCGTGTCCTCGTCCTTCAGGGTCCTCACGATGCCGTCCACCAGGTCGATGGCCTCGTTCGGCGACTCGACGTCGACGTCGCCGGCCCACCCCAGCTCGTGCTCGCGGACGTGCAGGACGATGACCTCGCCGCCATAGCGCCGGGCCAGGTCCCCGGCCACCGGAACGGCCTTGGCGCTGTGCTGGGAGCCGTCCACCGCGAGGAGGATCCGCTGGAACATGCCGACCTCCTTCCCTCCCGACCAGCATGGACGAGGGGCCCGCCCGCTCGGAGGGCCCCGGGGACCGCTCCCGCAGGGCCGAGCGGCCCGAGCGCCCGGGCTAGGATGGCTGCATGGGTGAGGGCGCCTACCCCGCGCATCTCTCCTCCGACGTGGCGCTCCGCGACGGCTCGACGGTCCGGATCCGCCCGGCGCGCCCCGCGGACGCGACGCGCGTCGAGGACTACCTGATCGGCCTGTCGCCGGAGACGCGGCGCCTGCGGTTCTGGTCCCAGGCGATCGACGTTCGCGAACTCGCGCGGAAGATCGTCGACGTCGACTACCACGACCACCTGACGCTGCTGGTCCTGCACGGCGGCGACGAGGGCCGCATGATCGGCGGCGCGCAGTTCATCCGCATCGAGGGCGGGCGGGCCGAGCTCAGCCTGTCGGTGACCGACGAGTTCCAGGGACGCGGGATCGGCTCGATCCTGCTCGGGCAGATCGCGCAGGCGGCGGCCGAGCAGGGCATCACCACCCTCGTCGCCGAGGTGCTGCCCGAGAACCACACGATGATCAACGTGTTCCGCCAGAGCGGGTTCCCGGTCTCGATCCGAGCGACGCCCGGCACGATCGAGGTCGAGTTCCCGATCCGGCTCACCGAGGAGGCCGTCGCGCACTTCGAGCAGCGCGAGACGGAGGCGGCGGTGAACGCGATGCGCACCTTCCTCGCCCCTCGCTCGGTGGCCGTGATCGGCGCCTCGAGGGACTCGACGACGATCGGCGGTCGGCTGTTCCACAACCTGCTCACGACCGAGTTCCACGGGCCGGTCTACCCGGTGAACCCGAAGGCGGAGGTCGTGCACGGCGTCGTGGCGTACCCGAGCGTGACCGCGGTCCCGGGCCCGGTCGACGTCGCCTTCATCGTGGTCCCGGCGCCCCACGTCGCCGCCGTCGCGCGCGAGTGCGGGGAGAAGGGCGTGCGCGGGCTGGTCGTGATCTCGGCCGGGTTCGGCGAGGTGGGCGGCGAGGGCGTGGAACGACAGGAGGAGCTGATCCAGATCTGCCGCGGCTACGGGATGCGGATGATCGGCCCCAACTGCATGGGCATCGTGAACACGGCCGAAGACGTCCGGCTGAACGGGACGTTCGCCACCGTCTACCCGCCGGCCGGCCGCGTCGGCTTCCTCTCGCAGTCCGGGGCGATCGGGATCGCGGTGATGCAGTACGCGACCGACCTCGGGCTCGGCCTGTCCTCGTTCGTGTCGGTGGGGAACAAGGCGGACATCTCGGGCAACGACCTGGTCGCCTACTGGGACCAGGACGAGGGCACCGACGTGATCCTCCTCTACCTCGAGTCGTTCGGCAACCCGCGCCGGTTCGCCCGGCTGGCGCGGGAGGTCGGGCGGCGCAAGCCGATCGTCGCGGTGAAGTCCGGGCGCAGCGCCGCGGGCGCTCGGGCCGCCGCGTCCCACACCGGCGCGCTGCTCGCCTCCTCCGACATCACGGTGGACGCGCTGTTCCGGCAGGCCGGCGTGATCCGCACCGACACGCTCGAGGAGATGTTCGACGTGGCGCGGATCCTCGCGAGCCAGCCGCCGCCCAAGGGCGACAGCGTGGCGATCGTCACGAACGCCGGTGGGCTCGGGATCCTGTGCGCGGACACGTGCGAGGCGAACGGGTTGCGGGTCCCGCCGCTCGCGGAGGAGACGGCCCGGGAGCTCCGCGGGTTCCTGCCCGCCGAGGCCTCGGTGCACAACCCGGTGGACATGATCGCCTCGGCCACCGCCGAGGACTACGAGCGCGCGATCCTGACCGTCGCGGGCGATCCGGAGGTCGACGCGATGATCGTGATCTACATCCCGCCGCAGGCCACGATGGCCGTCGAGATCGGGCGGGCGATCGTGCGCGCGCTCCGGCAGGTCGGCGACCGGATCCCGGTCGCCGCGACCTGGATGTCGACCAAGGGCCTCCCCGAGGACCTCCGGGAGCCAGGCCGGCAGATCCCGTCCTTCCCGTTCCCCGAGCAGGCGGCGATCGCGATGGCCCACGCCGGCGCCTACGGCCGCTGGCGCGAGCGGCCCCAGGGGTCGGTCCCGCGCTACCCGGACGTGCGCCCGGACGAGGCCACGGCGATCCTGGCCGGCGCGCTCGCGAGGGGCGAGCAGGCCTGGCTCGACGCCGAGGAGGTCGAGCGGCTGCTCGCCTGCTACGGGCTGCCGAGCGCCCGCTCGGAGCCCGCGGGCACCCCGGAGGAGGCGGGCGAGGCCGCGGCCAGGATCGGACGGCCGGTGGCCCTGAAGGCGTTCGGATCCGACATCGTCCACAAGACCGACGTCGGCGCGGTGCGCCTCGGCCTGCCCGGAGGGCCCGAGACCCGCGACGCGGCGCGAGAGATGGCCGGGACGATCGAGGCGGCCGGGATGCGGGTCGAGGGCTTCGTGGTTCAGGAGATGGTCGAGGAGGGCGTCGAGATGCTGGTGGGCGTGGCCCACGACCCGCTGTTCGGGCCCGTCGTGGCCTGCAGCGCGGGGGGCACCACCGTCGAGCTCGTGCGCGACGTCGCCGTCCGCGTCACCCCGATCACGGACCTGGACGCGGCCGAGATGGTGCGCTCGCTTCGGACCTTCCCGCTGCTCGACGGCTTCCGCGGCGCGCCGAAGGCCGACGTCGGCGCGCTCGAGGAGATCATCCTGCGGGTCTCGATGCTCGTCGACGCTCACCCCGAGATCGCGGAGATGGACTGCAACCCCGTGATCGTGCTGCCGGAGCGGGCGGTGATCGTCGACGCCCGGGTCCGCGTCCAGGAGGCCCCGCCGCCGCGCCCGCTCGCGGCCCGCGCGATGGCGGGCTAACCCTCGCGCGGCGCCCGCACGACGAGCACCGAGCACGGAGCGTGGATCGCGCAGTGCTCGCTCACGCTGCCGAGGAGGATGCGGGCGACCCCCCTCACGCCGCGGTGGCCGACGACCAGCAGGTCCACTTGCTCGCGAGCGGCCACGGCCACGAGCGCGTGCTCGGGGCGGCCCATCGCCATCTCCCGCACCGCCCCCACCCCCAGCGAGGCGGCCGCTCGCACCGAGGGATCGAGCTCGGGCGGGCTCTCCTCCTCCTCGCGGAGCGTCCATTCGCGCTCGCCGCCGCGGAAGACGGGGATCACGTGCAGGAGGCGGAGCTGCGCGCCGGTGACCGACGCGAGCCGGGCGGCCAGCGTCGCGGTCTCGACCGAGGCCTCGGACCCGTCCACGCCACAGAGGATCCGTCGCGGGAAGTCCTCGCCGTCCGGCCGGGCGAGCAGGACCGAGCACGGGGCCTCGCGGAGCACGTGCCCGGCGACGTGGCCGACCCGGAACGCACCGCCCAGGAGGCCGGCGTCGGGTCCCACGCAGACCAGGCCCGCCTCGGCGGCCTGGGCGACGAGCGCGTGCGGGGGGTCGCCCGCCACGAGGCGCGTTTCCGGTTCCGCGCCCGCCGAACGCGCCAGCTCGGCCGCGCGCGCGAGCGCCGCCTCGGCCTCGCGTTCGACGTCCCCGTCGTGGGGGCGGCCCGTGTCCACGACGTGGACGATGTCGAGCTCGGCGCCGGTCGCGACGGCCAAGCGGGCGCCCTGTCGGGCGGCCTCCTCGGCGCGCGCCGAACCGTCGGTGCCGACGAGCACGCGATGGAAGACCGGCTGGGCCTCGGTCAAGGACCGACCCTCGGCGCGAGCGAGGTCCACGGGAGCGGCAGCTCCGATGGGCGCGCCGAGTCGTCGGACAGGTAGGTGAGCTCGTCCTTGACCGCCACGACGCCCTCGACCGCCAGGGCGAGGCGCTCCACGAGCGGGAGCAGGCTGCGGCGTTCGAGCTGACCCTGGAGCGTCACGACCCCGTCGTGCACCATCACGCGGATGGTATCGGGTTCGATCCACAGGGTCCGCCGGATCACGTCCTCGCGGATCTCACTCGCGATCTCGGCGTCGTCGCGCAGGAACACCTTGAGCAGGTCCGCGCGGGACACGATCCCCACGATGCGGCCCTCCGCGTCGACGACCGGCAGACGCTTGATCGCCTTCCGGTGCATCAGCCGGGCCGCCTCGCCGAGGGTCGCCTCGGGGCGGACCGTGATCGCGGGGGCGGTCATGAGCTGGCTGGCGACGAGCCCGGCCGCCTTCGAGCGGTCCTGACGCCGCTGCATCCCCTCGAACAGGTGCGCCGAGCCCTCCAGCTCGGGGTCCTCCTTCAGGATCAGATCCCCCTCGGAGACGACGCCCATCACGCGGTCGTCCTCATCGACGACCGGCACCGCGCTCACGCGGTGCTCCTGCATCGTGCGCACGATCTCCTTGAACGGCGCGAACGCGTTCACGGCCACGACCCGCTCGGTCATCACGTCGGCCACGATCCGCTTCATCGGGTCTCTCCTCCACCGAACCCTCGCCCACACCGTAGGCGCCTTCCCTCGAGGGCCCCACGGCCGACCGGCCCGCTCCCTCGGGTACCGAGACCTACCCGCGGCGGGTCGGTCGTCCCGCGGCCGGGTCACCGGTCCCGCGGGGCCGGGGCCGTTCGGCCGCGCTACGCTTGGTCCGACGTGGATCGACGGGAGCGGCTGATCCGTTCGGGTCTGGCCCTGGCCTCCGAGCTCAGCCTGGAGGCCGTCCTCCAGCGCATCGTCGAGCTCGCCGCCGAGCTCACCGGCGCGCGGTACGGCGCGCTCGGCGTGCTGGGCACCGACGGGCGGATCGCCGAGTTCATCACCACCGGGATCTCGCAGGAGCAGCGGGCCGCGATCGGCGACCCTCCCACCGGCCACGGGATCCTCGGGCTGCTGATCCGCGAGGCCCGGCCGCTGCGGATCCCCCGGATCGCCGAGCACGAGGCCTCGGTCGGGTTCCCGCCGAACCACCCGTCGATGACCTCGTTCCTCGGGGCCCCGATCCTCCTGCGGGGCGAGGCCTTCGGGAACCTCTACCTGACCGACAAGGAGGGGGCGGACGCCTTCGACGAGCAGGACGAGGAGGCCCTCGTGGTGCTCGCCACGCAGGCGGCGATCGCGATCCAGAACGCGCGCCTGTACCAGGAGGCCCGGACGCGCGAGCGCTGGTTGGAGGGTGTCCGCGAGGTGGGCAACGCGATCCTCTCGCGCGCCCATCCCGACGAGGCCCTCCAGCTCATCGCTTCCCTGGCCCGCGAGCTCGTGGGGGCCGACCTGTCCTGGGTCGTGGTCCCCGAGTCGCCGGGCAAGCTCCGGGTCGCCTTCGCCGACGGCGAGGATGCGGCGAAGATCCTCGGTATGACCCTGCCGATGGACGACTCGATCTCGGGTGAGGTCGTGCGCACCGGCGAACCGGTCGTGGTCCGGGACGCGATGGTCGACCCGCGCGCGTACCGGCCCCTCGCCGAGGCGGTGCCGCACGGCCCGACGGTGCTCGTGCCGCTCACGTCGCATGGGCAGGCCTTCGGGACCCTGGCGGCCGCCAACCGCTCGGGTGGACCGGCCTTCGATGCGGAGTCCGTCCATCTGCTCCAGACCTTCGCCGGCCAGGCGGCGCTCGCGCTCGAGTACGCGAAGGCGCAGCGGGAGGTCGAGCGGCTGGCCGTGATGGAGGACCGGGAGCGGATCGCCAAGGAGCTGCACGACGGGGTGATCCAGGCCCTGTTCGCCGTGGGGATGGGCCTCCAGGGGACGGCGATCATGGCCGGGGACGAGGAGCTCGCGAGCCGGATCGAGGGAGCCGTCGGCGAGCTCGACCGCGTGATCCGGGACCTGCGGAACTACATCTTCGGGCTGCGCCCGGGGATCCTCGCCGACCGGCAGCTGGACAAGGCGCTCCGGGCGCTCGTGGAGGAGTTCCAGAGCAAGACGGGCGTGGTCACGATCATCGAGATCGACGAGGAGATCGCCGCCCAGCTCTCCTCGATGGCGAGCGACCTGATCCAGCTCACGCGCGAGGCGCTGTCCAACGTCGGGCGCCACGCCGAGGCCGCGACCTGCCGCGTCTCGCTCCGCCGGCGCAACGGGGCGGCGGTGCTCGAGGTCGACGACGACGGTCGGGGGTTCGACCCGGCGACCGCCCGCCGGGGGGACGGGCTGACGAACCTCGAGCAGCGGGCCGAGGCCCTCGGCGGGAACGCGTCGATCACGTCGGCCCCCGCCGAGGGCACGACCGTCCGGGTCGAGCTGCCCTTGTAGCCGACCGCTACTGCACCACGAGGGCCGTCACCATCCCGAACATGCCCTCGGGGCCCTCGACGTGGGGCAGGATGTGGCAGTGGTAGGCCCACACGCCCGGGTACTCGGCCTGCACCACGATGTCGAACCGCTGGCCCGGGGCCACCATCAGGGTGTCGGCCATGTACGGCTGCTCCAGGACGAAGCCGTCCTCGGCCACCACCTCGAAGTGGTAGCCGTGCAGGTGCATCGGATGGATCTGCGCCCCGTCGTTCGACAGGTGGATCAGCACGGTGTCCCCGACCTCGGCGACGATCGGGTCGGTCGCGGGGAACCCCTTGCCGTTCAGCACGTACCCGGTGGGACCGTCGCCGAGGAACAGCGTGTGCTCGACGTCGATCCGCCGGTCGTAGACCCCTCCCCAGTCGCCGCCCTCCGGCTCGATGTAGAACGCGCCGTACATCCCCCTGCCCACCTGCTCGGTGGAGTTGAAGTGCGAGTGGTAGACGTACATCCCCGGGGGATCGACCACCTCGAACTCGTACGTGAAGAACCCGCCCGGCATGATCGGGTCCTGCGTGATGTACGGGACGCCGTCCATGCCGTTGGGGACCGTGACCCCGTGCAGGTGCATCGTCGTGGGCTGGGACATCTCGTTGCGCACGACGATCCGCACGCGGTCCCCGGGGTTCACCCGCAGCTCCGGTCCGGGCACGGTGCCGTTGAACGCCATCGCGTCGACGAACACCCCGGGCTCCGTCTCCCAGCGCACCTCCTTGGCCACGAGCTCGAAGACCTTGACCCCGTTCTCGATCGCGGGCTCGAGCCGCTGGTTCCCGACGGCCTCGGTCTCGGCGGGGAAGGCCTCGACGCCGGCGGCGTGCCCGTCCAGCATCTCCTGGACCGAGACGCCCTCGTGCGCCCCCGCCGTGTGCCCCGCCGCCCCGGTGGCCCCGGTCGCGCCCGCCGCGGTCCCCGCCGCGACGGCCGCGTCGCCCGAGGTTCCCCCACCCACGCCATCGCCGGAGCACCCGGCGGCGACGAGCATCAACACCACGGCCGCCGCACCGACGGCGACCCCGCGCAGCCGAACCCGCATGATCCGCTCCTCTCCTCTGCTCGGTACGTGTGGCTCTGCTCGGTACGTGTGGCCGGACATGGAACGAGACGCGAGCCGGGGCACGCAGGGCCGAACGGCCCGGTGGGGTCAGGACCCCGTGCCCGCCTCGGAGCTCCGCGGAGGGGCGATCAGACCTCCGACCGCCTCCAGGAGCGCCGCGCGCCCGGGGTGGCGGGGGAGTCGGCGGAGCTGCCCCGGCACCTCGCCGCCCGGATGCGAGCCGAGCACCACGACGCTCTTGGCCGCCATCAGGTACAGGCCGAGGAGCTCCTCGGCGGCGGTGCCGAGCATCACGGCCTCGCTGTCCAGGCTCATGTCCAGCACCACGACGTCGGCGTTGGCCGCCAGGGCGCACGTGCCACCGCGCGCCCACACGCACGTGTAGTCCGGCTCCGTCGGCCCGGGGCACTCGAGCACGTCGAAGCCCTCGGCCTCGAGCCACGAGCCCAGGCGCCGGCGCTCCTCCGGATCGGCCTCGACCACGAGGGCGCTGACGCACCGCGCGCTTCCGATCACATCGGCAGTGTGCCGAGGCGCGGGCCGCCCCGGCGCCTGCGGAAGGTCCCCGGCCGGCAGGGCCGTTCGGCCCTGCGTGCCTCCCGCGACCCCCCGCATCCTGAACCGCATGTTCCTGCGCTACTACCTGGACCTGGCCGCCCCGTTCGATCAGGTGGAGTCGGCGTTGCTCGCCGACCCTGACGGCTGGGTGCCCGGCCTGCTCCGCGACGCCGAGGACCGCGGCGAGCGGTTGCTCGCCGAGGTGGGGTTCGAGCTCGACCAGCGGAGGATCCGCAAGGAGGTCCTGGTCCAGCTGGGCGATCCCTATCGGAGCCCCGGGAAGACGCTGCTGCCGATGACGTGGACGGCCACCGGGCCCGAACGCCTGTTCCCGCAGATCGAGGCCGACATCGAGGTGGCGGCGCTCGGCGAGCGCCGGACCCAGCTGTCGATCAGCGCGCGGTACCGACCCCCGATGGGCATCGTGGGCCGCGCGCTCGACCGCGCGTTGCTGCACCGCGTGGCCGAGGCGACGATCAAGGACTTCCTCGACGGGGTGGGCGAGGCCGTCCGCGCTCGCATCCCGGCCGCCGGGTGAGCGGTAGGATTCCTTCGATGGAGAAGGGCTCCAAGCAGCCGCCCCTTCGTGTCCTCCTGGTGGACGATCACGAGGTCGTTCGCAGCGGCGTGAAGGCGCTCCTCCAGGCCACCGACGACATCGTCGTCACCGCCGAGGCGGGGACGATCCGCGAGGCGGTCGACGAGGCCGACCGCACCCGCCCGGACGTGGTCGTGATGGACGTCCGCCTGGCCGACGGGAGCGGGATCGAGGCCACGCGCGAGATCCGCGCCAGGCATCCGAAGACCCAGGTGGTGATGCTGACGTCCTTCGCCGACGACGAGGCGCTGTTCGCCTCGATCATGGCCGGCGCCTCCGGGTACGTCCTCAAGCAGGTCAAGAGCGGCGAGCTCGTCCGGGCGATCCGGACCGTCGGCAAGGGCGAGAGCCTGCTGGACCCCGCCGTCACGAACGCGGTCCTGGACCGCCTGCGCAAGGGCAAGCACCTGATGAAGGACGAGAAGCTCGCCCGGCTCTCGCCGCAGGAGGAGCGGATCCTCTCCCTGGTCGCCGACGGCAAGACCAACCGGGAGATCGGCGAGGAGCTCAACCTGGCCGAGAAGACCGTCAAGAACTACGTCTCCAGCATCCTGTCCAAGCTGGAGGTCGCCCGCCGGGCCGAGGCCGCGGCCTACCTCGCCCGCCACACCACCACCCCGGGCACCCAGGGCTGAGCCCCGGCGGCCTCCGGGACCCCGGCGGGGCCGATCGGCACGCTCGGGGCGGGCCCTACGACCCGCACCGGACGTGACCCGACGCACAACGATGGAGGCGGGGCGGAGACCCCGCCTCCAACGTCGTTCAGGGTCGGGGTGAAGGCGGATGGCGCGCACGGCACAGCTCATCACGGTCGACGGCAACGAGGCGGCGGCACGCGTGGCCCACCGCCTGTCCGAGGTGATCGCGATCTACCCGATCACCCCCTCCTCGCCGATGGGCGAGCACGCGGACGCCTGGTCGGCGGCCGGGCGGACCAACCTGTGGGGGGCCGTCCCGCAGGTGATCGAGATGCAGAGCGAGGGCGGGGCGGCCGGCGCGCTGCACGGGGCGCTGCAGGCCGGAGCGCTCTGCACCACGTTCACGGCCTCCCAGGGCCTGCTGCTGATGATCCCGAACATGTTCAAGATCGCCGGTGAGCTCACGCCCGCCGTGATCCACGTCGCGGCCCGGACCATCGCGACGCACGCCCTGTCGATCTTCGGCGACCACAGCGACGTGATGGCGGCCAGGTCGACCGGCTGGGCGATGCTGAGCTCCTCCGACGTGCAGGCGGCCCAGGACCTGGCCGCGATCGCCCACGCCGCGACCCTGGAGTGCCGCGTGCCGTTCCTCCACTTCTTCGACGGCTTCCGGACCTCGCACGAGGTGAACGTGATCCAGGCGCTCCCCGACGAGGTCCTGCGGGAGCTCGTGGACGACCACCTGGTCCGCGCCCACCGCGAGCGGGCCCTCTCGCCCGACCGCCCGGTCCTGCGCGGCTCGGCCCAGAACCCCGACGTGTTCTTCCAGGCCCGCGAGGCCGCCAACCCCTTCCACGCGATGGTGCCGCAGGCGGTCCGGTGGACGATGGACCGGTTCGCCGAGCTCACGGGCCGCCGCTACGGCCTGTTCGACTACCACGGCGCCCCGGACGCCGAGCGCGTGGTCGTGCTGATGGGCTCGGCCGTGGGGACGGTCGAGGAGACCGTGGACGTCCTGCTCGAGCGCGGCGAGAAGGTCGGCGTGCTGAACGTGCGGCTCTTCCGCCCCTTCTCCGCCGCCGACCTCGTGGCCTCGCTCCCCCCGACGGTCCGGTCGGTGGCGGTGCTGGACCGCGCGAAGGAGCCCGGCGCCGTCGGCGAGCCCCTGTACCAGGACGTCGTGACGGCGTTCGCCGAGCGTGTGGCCGCCGGGGCCTTCCCCGCGATGCCCCGGGTGATCGGGGGGCGCTACGGGCTGTCCTCGAAGGAGTTCGACCCGCCGATGGCCAAGGCCGTCCTGGACGAGCTCGCGAAGGACGAGCCGAAGAACCACTTCACCGTGGGGATCGTGGACGACGTGACGCACACCTCGCTCGAGGTGGACCGGTCCTTCTCCACCGAGAAGGAGGGCGTCGTCCGGGCGCTGTTCTATGGCCTGGGCGCCGACGGGACCGTGAGCGCCAACAAGAGCTCGGTGAAGATCATCGGCGAGGACGCCGAGCGGTTCGCGCAGGGCTACTTCGTCTACGACTCGAAGAAGGCGGGGTCGGTCACGGTCTCGCACCTGCGCTTCGGCCCCGAGCCGATCCGCTCCTCCTACCAGATCCGTTCGGCGAGCTTCGTCGCGTGCCACCAGTTCCACTTCCTAGAGCGGATGGACGTGCTGGCGGCGGCCGCCCCGGGCGCGACCTTCCTGCTGAACAGCCCCTACGGCCCGGACGAGGTCTGGGGCCGTCTGCCCCGCGAGACGCAGCGGGCGATCGTCGACAAGGGCCTGCGTTTCTACGTGATCGACGCCCAGAAGATCGCCGACGAGGTCGGCCTGGGCGCGCGGGTCAACACGATCCTCCAGACGTGCTTCTTCGCCCTCGCCGGGATCATGGACCGCGAGGAGGCGATCGACCGCATCAAACACGCGATCGAGAAGAGCTACGGCAAGCGCGGCCAGGCGATCCTGGACATGAACTACGCGGCCGTCGACCGGGCGCTCGACGGCCTCCACGAGGTGGAGGTCCCCGAGGGCACCGAGAGCGACCTGCACCGGCTGGCCCCGGTCCCCGACGACGCGCCCGACTTCGTCAAGAAGGTGACCGCGATGATGATCGCCGGGCAGGGGGACCTCCTGCCGGTCTCGGCGCTCCCGGTGGACGGCACCTTCCCGACCGGCACGGCGAGGTACGAGAAGCGCTCGATCGCCCACGAGATCCCGATCTGGGACCCGGAGATCTGCATCGACTGCGCCAAATGCGCGCTCGTCTGCCCGCACGCCGCGATCCGGATGAAGGTCTACGAGCCGATCGCGGCCGACCACGCCCCGGAGCCCTTCCAGCACAAGGAGTGGCGCGACCGCGACAACCCGGGGATGTGGATGACGATCCAGGTGGCGCCCGACGACTGCACCGGCTGCGGCGTCTGCGTGGACGTCTGCCCGGCCAGGTCGAAGGAGGTCGTCAAGCACAAGTCGATCAACATGGAGCCCAAGCTCGAGCACCTCGAGGCCGAGCGGGCGAACTTCGACTTCTTCCTCACGATCCCGCCGGCGGACCGCCGCGAGGTCAAGGTCGCCTCGATCAAGGGCTCCCAGATGCTCGAGCCGCTGTTCGAGTTCTCGGGGGCGTGTGCGGGCTGTGGCGAGACACCGTACCTGAAGCTGCTCTCGCAGCTGTACGGCGACCGGATCCTGGTGGCCAACGCCACCGGATGCTCGTCGATCTACGGCGGGAACCTGCCCACGACCCCGTGGGGCAAGGACGCCGCCGGGCGGGGCCCGGCCTGGTCGAACTCGCTGTTCGAGGACAACGCGGAGTTCGGGCTGGGGATGCGCCTCGCGCTCGACCACCAGGCCGCCTTCGCGCGGCAGCTCCTCGAGGCGCTCGCCCCATCGGTCGGCGAGGAGCTCGCCCGGGCGATCCTGGACGCGCCCCAGGAGGACGAGGCGCAGATCGCGGCCCAGCGCGAGCGGGTGGCCGAGCTCGAGGCGATCCTCGAGGCCCGCGAGGACGACGAGGCGAGGAACCTCCTGGCGGTGGTCGGCGCGCTCGTGCGCAAGGGCGTGTGGATCGTGGGCGGCGACGGGTGGGCTTACGACATCGGGTTCGGCGGGCTCGACCACGTCCTCGCCTCGGGCCGGGACGTGAACGTCCTGGTGCTCGACACGCAGGTGTACTCGAACACGGGAGGGCAGGCCTCGAAGGCGACCCCGCGCGGGGCGGTCGCGAAGTTCGCGGCCGCGGGCAAGCAGATCGGCCGCAAGGACCTGGGCCTGTTCGCGTCGCAGTACGGGAACGTCTACGTGGCGCAGATCGCGCTCGGGGCGGACAACGCCCAGACCGTGAAGGCGCTGGCCGAGGCCGAGTCCTGGCCCGGCCCCTCGCTGATCGTCGCCTACAGCACCTGCATCGAGCACGGGATCGACATGTCGACCTCGATGACCCACCAGGGCGAGGCGGTCAGGTCGGGGTTCTGGCCGCTGTGGCGCTACGACCCGCGGCGCGCCGAGGTCGACGAGCACCCGCTCCAACTCGACAGCAAGGCTCCCACGCTGCCGCTGAAGGAGTTCCAGGCCAAGGAGGCGCGGTTCGCGATGCTCGCGCGCTCGCGCCCGGAGGAGTTCGCCGAGCTCCAACGCTTGGCGCAGGCCGACGCGCAGGAACGCTGGCGGCTGTACGAGCAGCTCGCGGGCGTCGAGCGCCACGTGCCCGGTAGCGTGAACGGAGACGGGGACGCACCGGCGGACGAGACGGGGGAGGAAGGGACATGAGCGTGGACCTGCGCACCAGCTACCTCGGACTCGAGCTCGAGAACCCGTTCGTCCCCTCGGCCTCCACGCTCTCCTCGCGGATCGACAACCTGAAGCGGATGCAGGAGGCGGGGGCGGCGGCCGTGGTGATGCAGTCGCTGTTCGAGGAGCAGATCGAGCACGAGGAGGTGGAGCTGCACCGCGTGCTCGAATCGGCCACCGAGAGCTTCGCCGAGGCGCTGACGCACTTCCCCGAGCTCGAGGAGTACAACACCGGCCCCGACGAGTACCTCCGGCACCTCGAGCGCACCCGGGACGAGCTCGAGATCCCCGTGATCGGCTCGCTGAACGGGGTCAGCCCGGGCGGGTGGATCCGGTACGCGCGGCTGATCCAGGAGGCGGGGGCCGACGCGCTCGAGCTGAACGTGTACTTCGTGGCGGCCGACCCGGACGAGACCGGCGAGCAGGTCGAGCGCCGGTACCTCGACCTCGTCGCCGCGGTCCGCGAGACCGTGACCGTCCCGCTCGCCGTCAAGATCGGCCCCTACTTCTCCTCACCGGCCAACATGGCGCGCCGCCTCGTCGAGGCCGGGGCGGACGGGCTGGTGCTGTTCAACCGCTTCCTCCAGCCGGACATCGACCTCGAGACGCTCCAGGTGGACCCCACCCTGCGCCTGTCCACGAGCGAGGAGCTCCGCCTGCCGCTCCGCTGGATCGCGATCCTGCGGGGGCGGGTCGGCTGCTCGCTCGCCGCCACCACCGGCGTCCACACGGCCGAGGACGCCGTCAAGCTGATCCTCGCCGGCGCGGACGTCACGATGGTGGCGAGCTGCCTGTTCCGCAACGGCCCCGAGCACCTCCGCGGGCTGATCGACGGCGTCCGGGACTGGCTCGAGGAACGCGACTATGGCTCGCTCGAGCAGGCGAAGGGGAGCGTGAGCCAGGAGAACGTCGCCGACCCCGTCGCGTTCGCGCGCGCGAACTACATGGAGATGCTCGTGAGCTACTCGAGCCCGTACGACTGGCGCGGGATCCCGGGCAGCCCGGTGGCCTGAGGCGGCTCAGGTTCGGCCGGCGAGCATCTGGCGGAGCACCATCTGCAGGATCCCGCCGTTCCGGTGGTACTCGACCTCGGCCGCCATGTCCACGCGCACGAGGACCTCGAACGCGACCGCCCTCCCGTCCTCGCGCCGGGCGGTGACCCTCGCGGTCTGGCGCGGGCGGATCCCGCCGGCCAGTCCCTCGACGTCGTACGTCTCGGTCCCGTCGAGCCCGAGCGAGGCCGCCGAGTCGCCGTCCCGGAACTGGAGCGGGAGCACGCCCATCCCGACGAGGTTGCTCCGGTGGATCCGCTCGAAGCTCTCGGCGATCACCGCCCGGACGCCGAGCAGCGCCGGACCCTTCGCGGCCCAGTCTCGGCTCGAACCGCTGCCGTACTCCTTGCCGGCCAGCACGATCAGCGGGACCCCCTCGTCGCGGTAGCGCAGAGCCGCGTCGTAGATCGTCATCTCCTCGCCGCTCGGCCGGTGGGTGGTCGACGGTCCTTCGGTGTCGGGGGCGAGCTCGTTCCGCAGCCGAACGTTCGCGAACGTGCCGCGCATCATCACCTCGTGGTTCCCGCGGCGCGCGCCGTAGCTGTTGAAGTCGCGCTGCTCGACCCCGCGGTCGATCAGGTACCGCCCGGCGGGTGAATCCGGCTTGATCGAGCCCGCGGGCGAGATGTGGTCGGTGGTGATCGAGTCCCCGACCTTGACCAGGCAGCGCGCCCCGACGACGTCGCCCGCGGCCTGCGGCTCCGGCCCGAGCGAGACGAAGAACGGCGGCTCCTGGACGTAGGTGGACGACGCGTCCCACGCGTACATCGGCCCGCCCGGGGACGGGAGGGCGTTCCAGTGCTCGTCGCCCTCGAAGATGCGCCCGTACTCGCGCTCGAACTGCTCCGGCGAGATCGAGGCCTCGATCGCCTCTCGAACCTCATCCGGGCTCGGCCAGACGTCCCGCAGGTAGATGGGCGTCCCGTCCGCCGTGTGGCCGAGCGGGTCGGCGGTGAGGTCGACCTCGATGTGCCCGGCGATCGCGTAGGCGACGCAGAGCGGCGGCGACGCGAGGTAGCTCGCGCGCACCTGCGGGTGGATCCGGCCCTCGAAGTTGCGGTTGCCCGAGAGCACCGCGACGACCGCCAGGTCGTGCTCGGCCACGGCCCCGGCTACCTCGTCCGGCAGCGGGCCGGAGTTCCCGATGCAGGTCGTGCACCCGAACCCGACGAGCGAGAACCCGAGCTTGTCCAGGTACGGCTGGAGCCCGGCGGCATCCAGGTAGTCCGTGACGACCCGCGAGCCCGGCGCGAGCGAGGTCTTCACCCACGGCTTCGTCTCGAGACCGGCCTCGACCGCCTTCTTCGCGAGGAGCCCGGCCGCGACCATGACGGAAGGGTTCGAGGTGTTCGTGCAGCTCGTGATCGCGGCGATCACGACGGAGCCGTGGCGGACCACGCCGTGGTCGAGCCGGACCGGCTGCGGGTCGGCCTCGGGGTCGACGGTCCTCGACGTGTCGACCGCCGGCTCGGTCGCCCCGGTCTGCGCGCCCCCCTCCTCGACGAAGTCGGAGACCTCTTCCGGGGAGGGGTCCGGCTCCAGGCGATCGCGGAAGGCCTCGACGAACGAGCTCCACACGCCCGACAGCGGGACGCGGTCCTGCGGCCGCTTCGGCCCGGCGAGCGAGGGCTCCACGCTCGACAGGTCCAGGTCGAGGACCTCGTCGAAGGTGGGCTCGGGGTCGCCGTCGCGGCGGAACAACCCCTGCTCCTTCGCGTAGCGCTCGACGAGGTCCACGCGGTCGCCGCGGCCGGTGAGGCGGAGGTAGCGCAGCGTCTCGTCGTCGACCGGGAAGAACGCGGCGGTGGCCCCGTACTCCGGGCACATGTTCGAGAGGGTCGCGCGGTCGGCGAGCTCGAGCGTGGACAGGCCGTCACCGAAGAACTCGACGAACCGCCCGACCACGCCGTGCGCCCGCAGCATCTGCGTCAGCGTGAGCACGAGGTCCGTCGCCGTGGTCCCCGGCGGGAGGGCCCCCGCCACGCGGACCCCGAGGACGTTCGGCCAGGGCAGGAACATCGGCTGGCCGAGCATCGCCGCCTCGGCCTCGATGCCGCCGACGCCCCACCCGAGCACCCCGAGGCCGTTGATCATCGTGGTGTGCGAGTCGGTCCCGATCAGCGTGTCGGGGAACGCGACCGCGTCGCGCTCGGCCACGACCTTCCCTAGGTGCTCGAGGTTCACCTGGTGGCAGATCCCGGCGCCGGGCGGCACCACGCGGACGCCGTCGAACGCTTGCTGGGCCCACCGCAGGAGCGCGTAGCGCTCGCCGTTCCGCCGGTACTCCCACTCGATGTTGGCCTCGTAGGCCCGGGGCGACCGGAACAGGTCCACCTGGACCGAGTGGTCGATGATCAGGTCGACATCCACGAGCGGGTTCACGCGCGCGGGGTCGCCGCCGGCCCGGGCCATCGCGCTGCGCATCGCGGCGAGGTCGACGATCGCCGGCACGCCGGTGAAGTCCTGCATCAGCACGCGGGCGGGCATGAACGCGACGTTGGCCTCGGGCGCGGGGGTGGGCCAGGCGGCGAGGGCCCGGACGTCCCCGTCGGACACGTCCCGGGTGCCGGCGCGCCGCAGGAGGTCCTCGAGCAGGATCTTCACGGTATGCGGCAGGCGCGCCGGGTCCCCGATCCCCTGCTCGGCGAGCCACCCCAGGCGGTGGATCTCGACCGGTCCGCCGGCCGTCTCGAGGCGGCCCCTCGCGCCGGCGAGCTCCGTGGTCATCGCGTGCGCTTCCTCCTTCGGTCTCGCCCCCCCATGGTCCCAGACGGGCTCACCCGGTCGGGGCCGGGGGCTCTTCGCGGGCCCGGTGGTCCGCGATCGCCTCCCGGTGCGCCAGCCGCGTCCGGCGCCGGATCTTGGCCTCGCGCCGTCGGCGCTCCTCCACCGGCGTCTCGGCGATCAGCGGCGGCACCGGACGGGGCTTGCCGTCCTCGTCGAGGGCCACGAAGACCAGGTACGCGCTCGAGGTATGCCGGCGCTCGCCGGTGATCACGTCCTCCACCTCCACCCGGGCTCCGATCTCGAGCGAGGTGGTCCCCACGTCGTTCACCGAGGCCCGGACGGTCACGAGGTCGCCGACGTGGACCGGGTACAGGAAGGACATCTCGTCGATCGAGACCGTCACGCACATCCCGCCGGCGTGCTTGATCGCCGTGATCCCCGCGGCGGTGTCGACGAGCTTCATCACCTCGCCGCCGTGGACGATCCCCGCGATGTTCGCGTGCCCGATCTCCATCAGCTGGACGAGCGTCGTCTGCGACTCCGCCACGCGCTTGGGCTCGAGCGACGGTTCCCCGGATGCTGCCCCCACGGACACGGATGCTAGCCGGTGGCGGGAGCCACGGCCGACGGCCGATAGCATGGTCCGGTGCGGCGCCTCGTCCTGATCTCGCTCCTGCTCCTTGCGGGGGCGGCGTGCGAGGGCGAGGACCGCGCGGGACCGGCGCCCTCGCCGAGCCCGCGCGGCGCGGCGCCCACACCCTCGGCTTCCCCCCCGCCGAGCTCGCCGACGCCGACACCGAGCCCCCGGCCGATCCCGCCCGCGTGGGCCGAGCCGATCGAGGAGGACCTGACGCCCGCCGAGGTGCCCGACGCCGCGCTCGTACCGCCGGACGCCGAGCTCACCGGTCGGACGGTCCTGCCCGCGGCCGGTGGGCTGCCCGACCAGATCGCCGTGACCTACGCGATCGGGCCGGACCCGTTCGCCCGCGAGCACGGGTTCGCGCTCTGGGAGCGGTTCCCCGAGCCGCCGGCCTGGAGCGTCGTGCTCGCGTTCGTGGACCCGCCCGATCGCGGCGTGCTCGGGATCCGGCTCGGGTCGGGCGACCTGACAGGCGATGGACACGACGACGTGCTCGTCTTCGAGGAGACCGGCGGGACCGGGGCGTGCGGCACGTGGCGGGTGGTCACGGGCGCCGGAACGGACGCGGGCGCGGTCTTCGGGCGGAAGACCTGCGACGCCGAGCTCCTGATCCGCGGCGGCGCCCTCGAGCTCCGCGAGGCCGTGTTCGAGCCGGGGGATCCGCACTGCTGCCCGAGCGCGTTCCGCTACGCGACGCTCGAGTGGAACGGGCGGCGCTTCGTGGAGACGGCGAGCCGGCTGGAGCCCGTCGACGGGTAGGGCTCGCTACCCGCCCACGACCTCCACGCCGAGATCGCGCAGCTGCCGCGTGTGCGTGGCGCACAGCGCCAGCTCGCGGACCATCGGATGCCCCGGTCTGCCGATGCGTGTGGACTTGACGCGGATGCGCACGATCGCGGGCCGCGTGCGCGTGTGGTCCAGATCGCACCGGATACGCTCTGCCATCGGCCTGGATTCTAGCGGGAGCCTGGCTCCCATCGCTTCAAAGGGGCCGCGACCTCTCGATCGCGGAAACCCCCAACTCGACGGGTTTGCCCACCCCGAAGGGAAGGCTTCAAAGGGCCGCGACCTTTCGATCGCGGAAACCTGTCGCCCGGCAGAAAGTAGGGACCACCTGAGCCTGGTTTCGCCAGGATCTTTCCTGGGGTGTGACCAAGATCACTGACACGCGAACACATGTTCGATAGCGTCGCGGACTATGCCATTGCCCCGCAGGACTTGCGTCGGCCGCGACTGTTTCAGGCGGCGGTAGCGTAGGCCGCAGGGAACCGGTGGTCGTGCACGGAGATCGCGGC
>Ga0209172_10003448_pt1 | contig 24145 bp, 22 predicted proteins | sample LarsenN4metaG_FD_184113 | JGI IMG/M metagenome (GOLD analysis project Ga0209172, IMG submission 184113) | Hot spring sediment bacterial and archeal communities from British Columbia, Canada, to study Microbial Dark Matter (Phase II) - Larsen... ... | reverse complement strand
GAGCGTCACGGCGGGCAGGTCGAGGCCCTTCGCGACCATCTGCGTGCCGATGAGGATATCGGCCTCGTGGGCGAGGAACGCAGCCAGGATCTGCTCGTGCGCGTGACGGCCGCGTGTGACGTCGCGGTCCCACCGCAGAAGGCGCGCGTGCGGGAACGCGCGTGCCGCCTCCGCTTCGACCTTCTCCACGCCGGCCCCGACGAGCCGTACTCGCGGGCTGGCACACTGCTTGCACACCGGCGGCAGCCGCTGCTGGCGGTTGCACTGGTGGCAGACCAGCCGGTCGTACTGGCGGTGGTACGTCAGCGCGACCGAGCAGCTCGGACACTGCGGCACGTACCCGCAGTCGCGACACTGGACGTGCCCGGCGAGGCCGCGGCGGTTGAGGAAGAAGATCACCTGCTCACCGGCGGCGAGCGCCTCATCCGTGCGCAGCTTCAGCTCGCGACTGAACATGCTCAGGTTCCCCGCGTGCAGCTCGTCGCGCATGTCGACCACAGAGATCGGCGGCATCGCCTGCGTGGCGCGCGGTCGCGCGACGTTGTCGGGCCCCAGGACCGGCCGCACGCGCTCGGGTAGCTCCAGCAGCCGGAACTCACCGCGCTGCGCCCGCTGGAAGGACTCGACGTCGGGCGTGGCGCTGCCGAGGACGACCGCCGCGCGCTTCAACCGGGCCAGCTCGACCGCGACGGTGCGCGCGTGGTAGCGCGGCGGCGGGTCGTGCTGCTTGTACGTCCACTCATGCTCCTCATCGATGATGATGAGCCCGAGATCCAGCTGCGGCGCGAACACCGCCGAGCGCGACCCGATGACGACGTCGAAGCGGCCGTCGCGAATGCCGTGCCACTGGTCGAACAGCTCCCCTTCGTTGAGGCCGCTGTGCAGGACGGCCACGCGCTCGAAGCGCTCGCGGAAGCGGCGTACGGTTTGCGGCGTGAGCGCGATCTCCGGTACGAGGACCGTGGCGCGCTTGCCGCGCTCGATGCAATGGGCAAGCGCGTGGAGGTACACCTCCGTCTTGCCGCTGCCCGTCACGCCGTGCAGCACGAACGTCTCCGGGCGGGCATAATCGATCGCGCGGCAGATCGCCGTCGCGGCGTCGGACTGGGCCGGGAGGAGATCGGCAGGACGTCGCGGCACAACTGCCATGTGCGCCAGCGGGTCCCGCTCCACGGGCTGCTGCGCGAGCGTGATGGCGCCGATGTCGGCCATCCAGTGAATCACAGCCGTATCGACCCCGAGTGACGCGCGCAGCTCCGGCAATGGCTGCGCGCCGTCGCGTTCGAGCGCGCGAGCGACAGCGATCGCTTGCTCGGCACGTTTGGTGCGGCGCATCGACGTGATGCGCTCCTCCGCCTCGGGGCGGGCGAGCGCAAGCTCGATCGCGTCGCCGTTGCGGTCGAAGCGGACATCGCCCGACCGCAACAGTCGATCGAGATTGGCGCGGCTGCCGGCGAGCCGCTGCGCCTCCGCCGGCGAGATCGCGCGGCGCTCCAGCAGGCGCTCGAGCACGGCGGCGCGCCGCGACGGTTTCGGTGGCTCCGTGGCGTCGATCCGCCGCAGCGCCTCTTCGAGCGGCAACGCGAGCGCCGCCACGTCGACGTACTTCGCGGTCACCCGAGGTCGCGCGAGCGTGTACTCGCGCGCAATCAGCTCGCGGCGCTCGAGCTGCGCGACGATGGGGTCAACCGGGAAGTCGAGCCTGCGACGGAGCGTGTCGATATCCCCGGCCTGCAAGGCTGCGATCGCGTCGAGCGTCTCGCGCTGCCGGTCCGAGAGGCCAAGCCCGCCGATCTCCTCGCGCTCGACGAGCGGGCGGACCACGGTGATCGGACGGCGCTCGAACCCCGGCGGGAGCATCAGGGCGACGGCATCGAACGCGGGCGCCAGGTAGTAGTCGGCGATCCACTTCGCCAGCGCGACGCGGTCGTCATCGAGTAGCGGTCGGTCGCCAATGAGCGAGCGGAGCGGCCGGATCTTCTCCGGCTCCGAGAACACCGGTGTGTCGTGGACTTCGAGGATGATGCCCTGCAGCGTCAGACGCCCGAACGGGACGTACGCGGCGTGCCCCGGCCGTGCGTCCATCCCCTCAGGGATCGCGTAACTGAACGTCTGACGGTGCGGGAACGTCGAGTTGACGGCGACCTCGGCGAAGAGTTGGGGCATGCATCCGCCAGAAAAGCAAGACAGGAAGGCGTACTGCCTTCCCGAATCATACTGTCGTGGCGCGGTCTTACGCCGTCGGGCGCGCCTTCTCCTTGATGCGCGCGGCCTTGCCGGTGAGGCCGCGGAGATAATACAGCCGCGCGCGCCGCACCTTGCCCTGCCGCATCACCTTCACCTTCTCGAGCCGCGGCGAGTTGAGGTTGAACGTGCGCTCGACGCCCACGCCGTGCGCGATGCGCCGCACGGTGAAGTTGGCGCCGGCCCCGCCGTTGTTCCGGCGGATGACCACGCCCTCGAACACCTGCGTGCGCTCGCGTTCGCCCTCGACGACCTTGGCGCTCACGCGCACGGTGTCGCCCGGGCCGAAGGGCTCGATGTTCGGGTTCTCGGGAAGCTCGATGAGGTGGCTGACATCCATGGCCGCAGCAGGATATCGGAGCATGCGCGGAATCGCAATCAGCGTGCCGCCGAGGGCGCGAAGGGCACGATGAAGCCGGCCCCGAGGGCGTCGAGATCGATGCAGGCATAGCCCGGCATCGGCATCGTGCGCCAGACCTCAAACGGGTCCTCGATCCCGACGGCGCGCATGAGCCAGGCGGTCAAGATGCGCCCGTGCGAGACGAGGGCGGCGGGGAACGGACCTTGTGAGATGAGACCGATGCCGCCCGCGAACCGGTCGGCGGCTGCCCCGGCAGTCTCCGCGCCTCTCGGGGCCGCTGACGCCTCGACGAGGATAGCGCGGACCGCATCGTTGAACTCGTCCGCGTTGCCGATCCACTGCGGGATGCGCAGCTCGTCGAAAGCGTCGACGACGTTCACGTCGAGTCCCACTGCGTCCCCGATGATCAGCGCTGTGGTGCGCGCCTTCGGTTCGCTGCTGCTGTAGAGCGCGCTGAGATCCCACGACCGCGCCGTGACCGCGAGCGCGTTCGCCTCTTCGACCCCGCGCTCGCCCAGCGGCCAGTCTCGAGCCGGCGTGTCGGGCTGCACGACGGGCGTGGCGTGGCGAATCAGGTAGAGCAGGCGCATCGATGCAACGCTCAGACCGGAACGCCCGTGAGGAAGAGCAGTCCCCGCGCGAGCACTTCGCCCACGAGCACGGCGCCGACGGCGATGTAGAGCAGCCCCGTCGCCGACATCATCGCCATCTCGTTCTGCGGGTACCCCTTGCTTGAGACGTACGCCATGTACGTGAGCGCGCCCGCGAACAGCAGGCCGATGCCGATGCGCAGCCAGAACGCCGGGTTCGCGCCCAGATCGGTCGAACCGAGGAAGGCCGTAGCATCGGGCGCCTCCCGGACCGGGATCACGACGTTGATGATCAGGAGCAGCGCCTGCAGACCGAGGGCGGCGAGGAGCAGCAGCGTCATCTCCTGCAGCGGCTCCTTGGCCAGCCGCGGCGTGACGAGGTACCAGTGCCCTAGCGTCATCGCCAGCACGACGCCGCCCACCGAGAGCGTGCCCGCGGCGATGCTCAACAGCACGCCGGCGAAGCCCCACGTCGGCAGGCTGACGTAGTACGCCACGAGCACGATCAACCCGACGCCTGCCGCGACCGCGACCGCTCCGCTGATCATCGATGCGCGCTTGTCCTCCTTCGTCACGAACCAGTTGTATGGCAGCGTCGTGAGGAAGAAGACGACACTGGCGGCACGCACCCACGGATTGAGGCCGTCCTCGAGCCGGTAGCCGCCGATGACCGAGCGCGGGTCGAGCGCGAGGGCGTTGAAGATGAGGACGAGCGCGCCCACGGCCACCATGCCGGCGCTGAACTTGACGAAGCTCTGCGCGACGTCGTCGCGGCGGTCGGCAAGCATGCAGACGAGCAGGCTGCCGACGCAGAACTCAGTCAGGACGATGAATGACGTATACGGGAGGGCGTCGAGATTCATCCGTGGTTACGGTACAGCGTAGCCAGCCGCAGCCGCTGGAGCGAATCGCAGCGAAGCCGCGCCCAGACGGCCAATGATGGCGCCGAGGCGGCGCCAGTCGTCGCGTTGAAGCGCGTCCGGGCGATGGAGCGTCGACTGGCGGCTCGGGTGGTACATCGCGATGAGAGCGCGCCCGTCCCACGGCACTACACGCGCGATGTCCCGCGGCATCTCGCCCTCATGCGGCGCGACGGCGCGCAGCGCCTCGAGCGCCACCCGGCCGAGCGCGACGACGATGGGCGCATCGACGATGTCGAGCGTCCGCGCGAGGAACGGGCGGCAGCGCGCGATCTCGCGCGCCGACGGCGTGCGGTTGCGGCCGCGCTCATCGAGAGGGTTGCAGAGCACTGCGTTCGTGATGAAAACGTCGCCCCGGTCGATGCCCGCGAACGCCAGGAACTCGCTGAACCGCTTGCCCGACTCGTCGCGTGTCAGTGGCACGCCCGTCATCGCCCCGCCTCGCCGGCCCACCGCCTCGGCGACGACGAGCACGCGCGCGTTGAGGCGCCCGTTTGCGGCACCGAGGACGTGCGCATACGCCATGCGCTCGCAGGCGGTGCAGGCGCGGACGTCACGCACGAGTGTGCTGAAACGGTGCTGCTTCGGAAATCGCGCCGTCACGGCGGGCATTGTAGCCCCGAAATTCGGGGGTTGTAGCGCTCGCTCGATGATCGTACGATCGCGAATGAAGCTCCGCCTGATTCGAGGTGCGATATGCGCCCGGTCCCCGAGTACGACGCCAAGAGCTGGCTGCTGAAGGCGCTGCGCGAGACCGCGCACGCGATGGAGTCGCTCATCTGGAACGTCGATGACGATGCGCTGACCCGACGCCCGGGCGAGGACGAGTGGTCGTGCAAGGAACTGGTGCTGCACATGACTGAGATGGAGCGCCGCTACATCGACCGCCTCGAGCGCATCGTGCGGCTCGATGACCCCCACATCGACGCCTTCGACGCCGACTCCATCGAGCCCGACGAGCGCGCGGCGGAAAGCCACATCTTCGACCTCATGGACGAGTTCGGCGTCCTCCGCCGGCAGTCGGTCTACCTGCTCTGGTCGCTCGATGACCGCGACTGGGAGCGAGCGGGCGTCCACCCATACCTGGGCCCGCTAACGGTCACGCAGGTTGCGCGCGAGATGAACGAGCACGACCTCGCGCACCTCTGGCAGCTGCGGCGGCTCGCCGATACCTTCGAGGCCGCATCGGTCTAGGTGCGGCGGCGGTCTCAGGTCCGTCTGGTAGCATTTCCTGCGAGGTGAACTGCTGATGGGCATCCTGCCGATCCGGATCGCGGGCGACCCCGTGCTGCGCGCGAAGGCCAAGAAGGTCAGGAAGATCGACGCGTCGATACAGAAGCTGATCGACGACATGATCGATACGATGCACGCGGCGCCGGGCGTGGGCCTGGCGGCGCCCCAGGTGGGCGTGTCCCTGCGCGTCGTCGTCATCGACACGCCGGAGGACGGTCTCATGGCGCTGATCAACCCGGAGGTCGTGAAGTCCTCCGGCGAGCGGCGCGTGGTCGAGGGGTGCCTGTCGGTGCCCGGCTATCAGGCGGAGATCACGCGCTCGCGCCAGGTCACAGTGAAGGCGCTCAACCGCGAGGGCAAAGAGATCCGCCTCAAGGCCGTCGATTCGCTGCTCGCGCAGGCGCTCGAGCATGAGATCGACCACATCAACGGCATCCTGTACATCGACTACCTCGCGAGCGCGGATGAGCTCATCCCTGTGCGGCCGTCGGTGGACGAAGGACAGCCGCAGGAGGCGGAGGTCGGGCTGGCGTAGCCCGCAGCCGCGGCGAAGGAGACGGACGGGGGAGCGCGGCTCCCCCGACGTGTTTCTATGGCGACCTTTCACCCGCCGTCATCGCTGCAAGAACTGATCGGCGTCGTCGAACGCGAGGCGCGCGAGTCCCGACGCGAGGCGTACGTTGTCGGCGGCACGGTGCGCGACGTGCTGCTCGCCCGCGAGACGCGCGACCTCGATGTCGCCGTTGACCGCGAGGCGCTGGCGTTCGCCCGTACGCTCGCCGACGCGCTCGACGGCAGCTTCGTCGAGCTTGACGAGGCTCATGCGATCGCCCGCGTCGTACTGCGCGACGGACGATACGTCGACGTCGCCGAGATGCGCGGTGGCCTCGAGGCGGATCTGCGCCGCCGCGACTTCACCCTCGATGCGATGGCCGTGCGTGCCGGCAGGGCGGAGGTGATCGACCTCGTCGGCGGGTTGCGTGACCTCGACGGTCGGATCGTGCGGATGACCTCGGCGGCTGCCTTCGACGACGACCCGCTGCGGCTGCTGCGCGCTGTTCGCATCGTGAGCGAGCTCGGGTTCACGATCGAACAGGAGACGGCGCGCGCGATTCGCCAGCGCGCTTCGAAGGTCAACGAGGCCGCGCGCGAGCGGCGGCGCGACGAGCTGGCGCGCATGTTCGAGCTGGAGGACGCGTACGGTGCGATGCGCTCGCTCGACGCGCTTGGATTGCTCGACCAGACACTGCCGGAGCTCGCGGAGGGGCGCGGCGTGTCGCAGCCGCCAGAGTTCCACGTCTACGACGTGTTCGAGCACAACATGCGCACGCTCGAGGCCATGGACGTGATGCTCGCGCCGTCGCAACCCTCGTACGAGCGGGCGTGGCTGCGGGAGGAGCTGTGGGACGTGTTCGGCGACGACGCGCGCCGACAGTACGACGCCTACCTCGACGCGCAGCCGGTCGAGGGACGCTCGCGCCGCGGCCTGCTCAAGCTGAGCGCGCTGCTGCACGACGCGGGCAAGCCGCGCACGCGTACGGTCGACGCCTCGGGGCGCATTCGCTTCTTCGGCCATGCCGACGAGGGCGCGCGAATCGCCGCGAGCATCATGCGCCGGCTCCGCTACGCCGGACGCGAAGAGCGCTTCGTCACGTTGCTCGTTCAGGAGCACCTGCGGCCGGTGCAACTTGCGCAGAAGGGCGAAGCGCCGACGCGTCGCGCGCTGTACCGCTTCTATCGCGATTTGGGCGAGGCCGCGCCTGCTGTGTTGCTCCTCGCGCTGGCCGATGGAGCGGCGTCGGCGGGCTGGCGCTTGACGCGCACAGGCTGGCGCCGCCAGGTGGCATACATGGCGGGCCTGCTCGTGCGTTCTCAGGAGGAGGAGGGTATAGTAAGGCCGCCTCGGCTCCTGACCGGGCGCGACATAATGCGCGAATTGGGAGTGCCCGAGGGCCCGCATATCGGCCGGTGGTTGGAGGCGCTAAGGGAAGCGCAGGCGGCCGGCGAGGTCACCGACAGCGAGAGCGCGCTGGCCCACGTACGGACACTGGCGGCGCAGGAGCATCTGCAGGAACGGCAGGGCGTTGAACGCGGCTGAGATCAGCTTCCTCGTCATCCTGGCGATCATCATCGCGTTCTACCTCATCGTGCTGCGCCCGCAGCAGGTCGAGCAGAAGCGCCAGCGCAAGGACATCGAGAACCTGCAGGTCGGCGATGAGGTGCTGACCACGTCTGGCTTCATCGGCACCGTGAAGGACGTCTACATCCCGGAGCAGGGGCCGGTGCAGATCGTGATTGATTTGGGAACGGCGTGGTCATCAACGCCGTCGCCTCGGCGATCCAGCAGCGCGTGGCGAAGGGGCAGACGCTACATTCGGGCGCGCTCACGGCGCACCGGGAAGAGGGGAAGTAGATGCGCAGGTGGTGGGACACGCTCTTCGTCGTCGGGATTATCGTGCTGGCCGGCCTGGCGATCTACGCCGTCTGGCCGGACGAGCCAGACCGTTACCTTCCAGACTGGATGAACCTCCCCTCTGGCCAGGGCGTGCCAAGCAAGATCGGCCCGATCGAGCTTCCCTGCCGCAGTGAAGACGAGACGAACACGACGCCCTCGGCCGATTGCAAGGGCATGACGCTCGGCCTCGACCTGCGCGGCGGCTCGCGGACGATCCTGCAGGCCGACCCGCAGGGACAGGAGGTGAACCTCGATGACGCCCTTGACGCCGCCAAGGAGATCATCGAGAGCCGCATCAACCCGTTCGGCGTCTCCGAGTCGGTAGTCCAACGCGCCGGCGAGGACCGGCTGATCGTCGAGCTACCGGGCGTGAGCGCGGAGACAGCGCGCGACGTCACCCGTCCTGCCGTCCTGATGTTCTGCGAGCCGTTGCAGCAGGACGGCCAGCGGGGCACCAGGGCGAACTCGATAGCGCTCTCGCAGCAGGCGCAGCAGGTGTACTACAAGCCCGGCACGTGCGAGCCCGACGTCGACGAAGAAGGCAACGTCGCGCTCAAGAGTCCGGATGGATCGATCGCCACGAACGAAGACGGCACGATCCGGCGGATCACGCCGACGTACCAGGGCTTCGTGCGCGAGACGATGGACACCGAGACGATCATCTGGATGCCCGCCGCAGCTGACCTCAATGGCGCCGAGACCATCTTCACCGGGACGTTCCTCGAGTCGAACGTCGAGATCCAGTTCGGCAACCTGGGCGAGCCGTACCTCTTCTTCAAGACGACCGACGATGGCGAGGAACTGCTCGGTAATCTCACCGAGCGCATCGAAGGGCTGCCGCTCGCCACGTTCCTCGACGGCGAGCCCGTGCGCGGCCAGAACGACCGCGTGATCGCGCCGGTGGTGCAGGGCCAGCTCACGAACGAGGGTGTCATCAGCGGCCTGAGCCTGAGCGAGGCGAAGCGGCTGCGGACGTTCCTCAACAACGGCGCCTTCCCGGTACCGCTGCGTGTGATCCAGCAGCAGGACATCGATGCGTCGCTCGGCGACGAGGCGGTCCGCTACTCCGTCCAGGCCGGCCTCGTCGCGATGATCATCATCATGGCCTTCATGACGCTCTACTACCGGCTGCCCGGTGTCATCGCGAGCCTCGCGCTCGTCGTGTACACGGCGATCGTGCTCGCCATCTTCAAGATCGGCATTCCCGGATCCGGGCCGGTGACGCTGACCCTCGCCGGCATCGCCGCGTTCGTGCTCAGCGTCGGCATGGCCGTCGACGCCAACATCCTCATCTTCGAGCGCACGAAGGAGGAACTGCGCAACGGGCGTAGCCTCATCCCCGCGGTGGGGGCGGGCTTCGACCGGGCGTGGTCGTCCATCCGCGACAGCAACATCTCGACGCTCATCACCTGTGCCATCCTCTACTGGATGGGCAACGCATTTCAGTCGAGCCTCATCAAGGGATTCGCGCTTACGCTCGCGATCGGCGTGGTCGTCAGCATGTTCTCGGCGATCACCGTGACCCGCTCGTTCATGCGCGTGACCACGTCGACGCCGCTGCGTCGCTGGCTGTGGCTGTGGACGGACGATAAGCCGGAGGAGATGCGGCCGTCGCCTGCCGCGCCTGTCGTGCCGGCGGCGGAGGTGGCCGATGCTTGATCTCGTCTCCCGGCGCAATTGGTTCTTCCTCGCCTCGATCGTCATCATGATCCCCGGCCTCATCTCGCTGGCCATCCCGCCGCGGCTGAAGCCAGGCATCGAGTTCACCAGCGGCACCACGTTCGCGTTCACGTACAAGGAGGACGTCTCGACTGACCAGGTCGAGCAGCTCCTGGACGAGCTCGGCTACCCGGACGCCCACATCCAGCGCACCGGCGACAACGCGTTTCTCGTCCGCACCGACGAGATCGAGGGGTCCGAGAGCACGCCGCCTGTCGGCCCGTCCATCCCCTCAGAGCGCGAGAACCTCGAGGTGGCGCTGAGCAGCGAGTTCGGCGGCTTCGTCGACCAGGACGGTAATCCGACGAGGCAGTTCAGCGAGTTCAATTCTGTCTCCGCGGCCGTGTCCCGCGAGATTGGCCGGAACGCGGCGATCGCCATCGCTATGGCTTCGCTTGCCATCACGCTGTACATCGCGTGGGCATTCCGTAACGTGCCGAACTCGCTGCGCTACGGCATCTCTGCCATCGTCGCCCTGCTCCACGATGTCGTCATCGTCATCGGGATCTTCTCCATCCTCGGGAAGTTCGCGAACATCGAGGTGGACACCTTCTTCATCACGGGCCTGCTGACGGTCATGAGCTTCAGCGTCCACGACTCGATCGTGGTGTTCGACCGCGTGCGCGAGAACGTGTCCACCGGCGCGTTCCGCAACTTCCCGGACGCCGTCAACCACAGCCTGCTGCAGACCATCGGCCGCTCGCTCAACACGTCGTTGACACTGATCTTCGCGATCCTCGCGCTGCTGCTCCTCGGCGGCGAGAGCATCCGCGACTTCCTGCTGGTCCTGCTCATCGGCGTGTCCACGGGCGTCTACAGCTCCGTCTTCATCGCGGCGATGTTCCTGGTGTCGTGGGACCAGGGCGACTTCGCGAGGCTCTGGCGGCGAATCACCGGCCGCGGCGGCCTGCGCGTTGCAGGTGAGGCGGCCGCCGCCGACTAGCCCCACCCAACCAAGCTTCACCAAGCGAGGCCGGCCTTCTCGCCGGCCTCGCCGCTCTCTCGATACCGCCCGGCCCCTCAGCGAAGGACGCGCTCGTCGCCGACGCGGCGCGTGAGCCTCGAGCGATCCATGTGTTCCAGCAGCGCCTGCGCGTGCTTGCGGCTCGTGCTGAGCAAATCGCGTGCCTGCGCGAGCGTGATCGAACCGTTGGATCGGATGTGCTCAACCACGCGGTCGCGCATGGAGGTGTACGCCTCCGCGTAGAAGATGATGCCGTCGCCCGCGTCCACGATCAGGCCCCGCTCGACGAGGTAGGCGGCGACGTCGGACGAGAGCGTGACGGTAGGCGGGTGTTCGGGCGCGGCGCGCAGTGCGGCCAGGCAGCGCTCGATCTCCGCCTGATGCGCGGGGGACGGCGCCGGCTCGAACGCCGCCAGCGAGACTGCGCTCCCGTGCGCCCGCAGCGACGCCGACGAGGCCAGGAGCGCCTCGAGCTGACGCGCGTCGAGCCGGAGCCGCGAACGCATCTCCTCGGCCGGCATGCCGGGACGCAGCGGGTGCGCTTCGTGATACGCGCCGACGAGCGCCGTCGCCGCATCGTCGAGGCCCCGCAGCGCCTCGCGGCGGGCGAAGAGCTGCGTGCCATTGACATCGATGCGTGCGATGACGTCTCTCTCGGCCAAGCCTTCGAGGACAGCAACGGCCGTCGTCAGCTCTACGCCACTGACCGCCACGATCGTCCCGGTGTCGACGAGCGGCCGGCTGTCGAGCGCCCGCAGCACGCGGTCCTCGGGGTTCTCGGACAGCAGACGCTCGAGGTCGGCAAGCATGGCCTGGTCGCGGCGCCTGTGCCTGCGCGGCGCAATGTCCACCGCCACCCCGCCCGCCACCGTATCGTCGGGCGTGCGGAGCACAAACCGGTCGCCCCGGACGAGCGCGAGATCACGGTCGAGCTTGATCTGCGCCCACGACTCGCCGCCGGGCGGCAGCGCGTCGTCCTCGAGCAGGCGGAGCTGCGCGGACGCTTCGGCGGCGCCCGCGTGGATCATCAGGTGCGCGTTGTGCGGCAGGGCGCGCTGCGCGACGGAGCGTACGCGGGCGTCGAACACGCGCGTCGCGCGGAGCCAGCCGGGCGTCGTGAGCACGAGGCCGCGCGACAGCTCGTCCTTCGCCACGCCCGCGAGGTTCACGGCGGTGCGCATGCCGGGCGTCGCCACGTCGATGCGGTCGCGGTGCGACTGCAGCCCGCGGATACGAGCGCGCAGGCCCCCGGGGAGGATCTCCACCTCATCGCCGGTGCGGAGCTCGCCGTCGAGCAGCGTGCCCGTTACCACCGTCCCGAAGCCGCCGATCGTGAACACCCGGTCGATAGGCAGACGGGGACGCCCGGTGGTTCGCCTCTCCGGCAGCCGGTCGAGCGCGCAGACGATCGCTTCCGTGAGCGCATCGAGCCCGCCGCGCGTGACGGCGGAACAGCGGACGATCGCCGACCCCGCGAGCGACGTCGGCGCGATGAGCTCGGCGATGTCCGCCTCGACGAGCGCCAGCCACTCGGCGTCGGCGAGGTCGATTTTCGTCAGCGCGACCACGCCGTGCCGCACGCCCAGCAGGTCCAGGATGGCGACGTGCTCGCGCGTCTGCGGCATCACGCCGTCGTCCGCAGCGACCACCAGAAGCGCCAGGTCGACGCCGCCGGCGCCCGCGAGCATGTTGCGGATGAAACGCTCGTGGCCGGGCACGTCGACGATACTCACGGAGCGGCCGTCGGGCAGCGTGAGCCACGCGAAGCCGAGATCGATCGTCATGCCGCGCGCCTTCTCCTCCGCGAGGCGGTCCGGGTCGATGCCCGTGAGCGCTTCGACGAGCGCCGACTTCCCGTGGTCGACGTGGCCAGCCGTGCCGATGACGAACATGCGATCAGCTTGTCAGCTTGCGCCCATGGCGGCAATCGGCCTGCCGCGCCCGCCACGCTGCGGGTACGCTTCCGGCGATGTCCGTCGGCTTCATCTACGACCCGATCTTCCTCGAGCACGACACCGGGGCGCACCCTGAGAACCCGGGCCGCATGACGGCGACGCTGGCGCTGCTCGAGGGGAGCGGCGTCCTGTCACGGCTGGAACGCCTGGCCGCCCGCGACGCCACGCCCGAGGAGCTGGCATTCGTGCACGACCCGCGCTACGTCGCCGGCGTCGAGCGCGTCGCCGACGAAGGCGGCGGCTGGGTCGATCCTGACACGCTGATCACGCCCCGGTCGTACGACGTCGCGCGGCGCGTCGTCGGGGCCACGCTGGCCGCGCTCGACGCGGTGATGCGCGGCGATGTCGCGTCCGCGTTCTGCCTCGTGCGGCCGCCCGGCCACCACGCGCGGCCAATGCAGGCGATGGGCTTCTGCCTGTTCAACCACGTCGCCGTCGCGGCGGAGTATGCGCGACGCGTCCACAGCCTGGAACGCGTCGCCATCATCGACTGGGACGTGCACCACGGCAACGGCACACAGGACGCCTTCTACGACGACGGGGGCGTGCTCTATGTCTCGACCCACGAGTACCCGTTCTATCCCGGCACCGGCGCCGCGGAGGAGACGGGCGAGGGCGCCGGTCGCGGCTGCAGCGTGAACATCCCCATGCCGCACGGGTCCGGCGACCCCGAGCACGCGCGCGCGTTCGAGGAGGTTGTCGTGCCGGTCGTCCGCCGTTTCCGGCCCGAGCTCTTGCTCGTCTCCGCGGGCTACGACGCACACTTCGCCGACGAGATCGCCCTGCAGCGCGTCAGCGTCGACGGGTACGGCGCCATGGCATCGATGGTGAGGGAGTTGGCCGGCGAGCTCTGCGGCGGCCGCCTCATCGTCGCGCTCGAGGGCGGCTACCACATGGTCGCGCTCCCGTGGTGCGTCCGCCGCACGATCGAAGTCATGCGCGGCGGCGAGCCTGTGCCCGATCCGCTCGGGCCCGTTCCCACAGGCGACGTCGCCGGATTCGACGCCATGCTCTCGCGCGTGAAAGCGCTGCACGGGCTGTAGCCCCTCGGCTACGACGTGCAGCGCAAGGCCGATACACTCGACCCATGGCCGACGTCCGCACACGATACGCCCCAAGCCCGACCGGCGTGCCGCACGTGGGCAACCTGCGTACGGCGCTCTTCGACTACCTGCTGGCGCGCCACCACGGCGGGCAGTTCATCCTCCGCATCGAGGACACCGACCAGACTCGTTACGTCCCGGACGCGATCCAGGGATTGCAGGAGAGCCTGCGGTGGCTCGGCATCGATTGGGACGAGGGCCCCGACAAGGGTGGGCCGTACGGCCCGTACGTCCAGTCGCAGCGCCTCGACGGCTACCGCGCCGCCGCCAACCGGCTGCTTGCGCAGGCCGACGCCTACGAGTGCTGGTGCTCGTCCGAGCGGCTGGATGCGGTGCGCGCGGAGCAGGCGCGGCTGAAGCAGCCGCCCCGCTACGACCGCCGCTGCCGCAGCGAGGAAGGCCGCGCCCAGGCTCGCGCTGAGGCTGAGGCGGAAGGGCGGAGCGCCGTCGTCCGCTTCAAGACGCCGCTCGACGGCGAGATCGCCTTCAGCGACGCGATCCATGGTGAGACGACGTTCGACCTCTCGACCATCGACGACTTCGTGATGCTCAAGTCCGACGGCTTCCCCACCTACCATCTCGCGTACATCGTCGACGATGAGGCGATGCGCATCACCCACGTGCTGCGTGGCGACGAGTGGATCCCGTCGGCGCCGCGCCACATGCTCATCTACCGCGCGCTAGGCATCGAGCCGCCGGTGATCGCGCACCTGCCGCGTGTGCTCGGCCCCGACGGCGCGAAGCTCAGCAAGCGGCACGGCGCGACGAGTGTGTTCGAGTATCGCGACCAGGGATACCTGCCAGAGGCATTGTTCAACTTCCTCGCCCTGACCGGTTGGTCCCTCGATGACAAGACGGAGATCCTCTCCAAAGACGAGCTCATCAAGCACTTCACGCTCGAGCGCGTCGTCAAGAGCCCGGCGGTGTTCAACGTCGACAAACTGACGTGGATGAACGGCGTCTACATCCGCGACATGGACGAGGCGCGCCTGACGGAGCTGGTGGCGCAGCGGCTGGAGCAGGATCTGCCGGCGCGCGTGCCGCGGCCGATCGATCGGACCCTCGTGGCGCGCATCGTCCCGCTGATCCGCGAACGCATCAAGCTGCTGGCGGAGGCGGCCAGCTACTGCGACTTCTTCTTCGTCGATGACATCCGCTACGCGCCCGACGAGTTGCTCGGGAAGGCCTACCGCGACCGGCCCGCCGACGCAAAGATGGCCCTCGAGCGCGTGGCGGCCGCCGTCGATGGCATACAGCCATGGGCGCACGGGGCGTTGGAGTCGTCGCTGCGCGCTCTCGCCGACGAGCTCGGCGTAAAGGCCGGCGATCTCTTCTCGCTCGTCCGCGTCGCGGTCACGGGGCGGCGTGTGACGCCCCCGCTGTTCGAGAGCATGGAGATTCTGGGCAAAGGTCGCTGTATCAGCCGCTTGCGAAGCGCCGCGGAATCGCTGTAAACGTGATCGGGACCGGATTCTGGTCCGTTGTCGGCCTCAGAACGTCGATGCTAAAATGGCATAGCGTTTTGGGGATTCGTCTAATGGTAGGACAGCGGACTCTGGATCCGTATGTGGGGGTTCGAATCCTCCATCCCCAGCCAGGTGGCGCATTCGTCTAGCGGCCCAGGACACCGCCCTCTCAAGGCGGAGATCGCGGGTTCGAATCCCGCATGCGCTACCAACAAACGAAGGCTCGGGCCCGGCACATGCCGGGCCCTTCCGTTTAACGACGCGCTCACTCCCGTCAGACGAGCGGCGTGTCCACGAGCAGCAGCTCGCTTGCCTCATCGGCCCGCACGGAGAAATCGCCGCTGCCCAGGATCTTCGCCGCGTCACCCGTCGCAAGCGCTTCGCCGTTCACCGACGCCGCGCCTTCGATGAGGTAGAAGTACCCGCCGCGCCCCTCGCCGAACGCGTGCTCGACCCCAGCCCCGGGATCGAGCTTCGCCACGTACATGTAGGCGTCCTGATGCACTGTGACGCCATCGCCGTCCGTCCCGGCCGGCCGCAGGATCTGCAGCAGGCGGTTGCGGCGGTCCTCCTCCGTGTACTGCTTCTGCTCCAGCGATGGCTCGATGTTGCGCTCCCAGGGAAGGATCCACATCTGGATGAACTGCATCGGCTCCGTCTCCGAGTGGTTACGCTCGGAGTGCATGAGGCCCGAGCCGAGCGTCAGGCGCTGGACCGCGCCCGGATAAAGCACGCCGCCGTTGCCCGCGCTGTCCGCGTGCTCGAACTCCCCCGCGACGACCCAGGTGATGCCCTCGACGTCGCGATGGGGGTGCATCGGCCAGACGGCCCCCGGGCGGAGCGTGTCGTGATTGAAGACGCGCAGGTAGCCGACGTTCATGTTCTTCGGGTCGTGGTAGTAGTCGAAGCTGAAGTGCCAGCGCGCGTGGAACCAGCCGCCGTCGGTCTCGAAGATCTCGGCGTTGCGGCGCACCTGGAGCGGGGCGAGGGTCGGGGCGGTCATTGGGCGATCCTTCCCGGGCAGGAGAACCCTGAACGAAGGTCAAGCGTGGCGAGCGACGCGGTAGCGTCCCGCTTGCACCGTAGGTGCTGCCCCGCGCGATGTCAACGCAGGCGAGTCCGTCACCCGGCGCGAGCAAGCAGCGAGCGGCGCACCAGGTCGGGGAAGTTGCTGCAGATGCTGTCCACGCCGGCATCGATCACGCGCTCGATGTCGGCCTCGTCGTCCACTGTCCACACCATGAACGTGAGCCCGCGGCGCTGGCCCTGCCGCACGAGCTCCGGCGTCGCCCACGAGTGGAAGACGCTGACCCCCTGCGCGTTAAGCGAGAGGGCGAATCCGAAGAAGTCCTGCCACTCGACGACGCGCCGGCCGTCCGTGAGGAGGGCGGCTGCCATGCGTGGCTCGGCGGCGCGCATGCCCTGCACGACCTGCGGCCAGAACGAGTGCACCTCGCAGTCGTTGACGGCGCCGGCCTCGCGGACGACGTCGGCGACTTGCCGTTCGATATCGAGCTGCTTGACCTCGATCTGCAGCAGCGCCTTCCCCTTGGTCAGGTCGAGCGCCTCGGCGAGCGTGGGGATCGGCGTCCGCTTGAACTGCGGCACGAACTGCCGCGCGCCCGCGTCCAGCGTCCGGGCCAGTTCGAGTTTCATCTCGCGGATGTCACCAGCGCCGTCCGTCGTGCGGTCGACCGTGTCGTCGTGAAGCAGGACGGGCACGCCGTCGGCGGTGCAGTGGACGTCGATCTCGATCGCGTCGGCGCCGAGACGTAGCGCTGCCTCGATGCCCGGCAGCGTGTTCTCGGGCGCGTGCCCCTTGCAGGCAGCGTGCGACGTGACGAGCGGGAGCCTCACGTCGCCTCCTGCGCATGCGGGATGATCGAGAGCAGCCGGTCCGCCAGCGTCGAGCCCGCACGGCGGCCGAGAGAGACGGATTCCTCGTAGTTGTTGTTGCGCCCCGTCATCCACTCGTCCTCGGGCACGAAATAACCCAGCGTGTCGTGCGCCAGCCCGAGGAACAGCCGGTGCCTGCCGCCCAGCGACCCGCGAAGCGGCAGCGCGAGCCGCGTCAGCACTTCGCCCGGCGCCGCCATGCCCTCGACGCCACCGATGCGCAGGTGCGCGCACCGCGTGCGCAGGTAGGTCCGCCCGTCGCGCGGGATGAGGCGGCGCTCCGACATGCCCGCAACCGCCATCGCCGCCTGCGCCAGGTCGGCGCGGCCAGCGGCGTGCAGTGCGCGCGCGGCGGCCCGCATGCCGCCCGCCTTCGAGAGCGCGGCGATCGCGAAGCCCGCGCGTCCGATGGCGCCGCTCACGCGCTCGGACAGGCGCTCGATGTTCACCGCGATCTCGAGCGGCTCCGAACGAAGCGAGAGCGCGCCCGTGACGTCTTCCTCCGAGCGGAGCGCGTCGATCGCCGCCTGGGCGACCGCCTCGCCGAGACGTTCGGCCGCGTCCAAGCCACCGCTTTCCGCTGGATTGACGTCGCCGATAGCGCCATTGACGTAGATCGCCGTGCCGCCCAGCTCCCGCTCGACGGCGTCGACCGTGTAGCCGCACCAGTCTCGCGACACCTCGGTGTTCTCGCGGCCGGATGCGGTGGGATGGCAGGCATAGTTGACGAGTGTCGCGACGGTCGAGCCGTCATCGGGGGCGAAGCGCACGGCGGTGAGCGCGGTGTCCGTTTCTGGCCAGCCGCGCCGGTTCCGCACCATGCCCGCGAACGCCCTCGATGCGGCGAGCGCGCGCACCGGTCGCATCGCCCGCTGCGCCTCGTAGATGGCGCTGCCCGCGCGGTGCGCGACGTGCGTGCGATAGGCGTTGGGGACGCCGCCCCAGAGGTCCTGCGTGTCCGGGCTGGCGTGGCTGTGCGTGCATGTGAGGAGAATGCGCTCCTCCGCAAGGCCGGTGAGGCGCGCCGCGTCCGCGCGGATCGTCTCGAGCAGCGGCCCGGTGGCGCCGACGAGGTCGAGCGCGGCGAGCACGAACGCGCTGTCGCCGTCGCTCAGCGCGAGCGCCCGGCAGTACGGCTCGTCGTGGATGCCCGTCGCGCGGCGCGCTCGATACGACCCGAAGCCACCGAGCCAGACGCCCGCGCGCAAATCTGACGCGCGCGGCGCGACGGATACGGTGGCGGCGCCGGCGCGCAACTCGCTCATTCGAGCTGGCCCAGATGGAACTCGACCACGTTGCGCGGCGTAAGCAGCAGGAACAGCGTCAGGCCACCCGCGATGACGAGCAGGTCATCCAGCTGCCCCGCGAGCGGGATGTCATCGGGCATGACGTCGAACGGGAACATCAGATAGGCGACGACGACCGGCAGGATCGCCTTCGGCAGCATGGGCACGTCGCGGTCCCGGAAGATGCGCCAGACGAGCGCGATCTTGCCACGGAGCGACAGCGCCAGGATGCGGCGGCTGAGCTCGCGGTTCACTGAGCGGATTATAGGTTCGAGACTCGGCCGCTGGAAACCGTCAGGCGGCAGCCGTCCGCTGCGTATATCGCAGCCGGAGCGACGGCAGGACCCGGGCTGCCTGCCACGAGACGAGGATCACCAGCCCGCCCAGCGCCATGTCGATGAACAGGTGGTTCGCGCTCGCGACGATCGCCCACGTCATCAGCGCCGTAAGGCCGATCGCCAGCGTACGGGCGGCCGGCATGCGCGTCTGCGACCAGATGGCCGCTGACGCGAGCGCGATCCAGCCGAAGTGGAAGCTCGGGATGGCGGCGTACTCGTTGAGGATCAGCGACGGCTGCGCGTAGCTTACAGCCGTGTCGCCGCCGAAGACGGTGTCGGTGAAGCCGAGGTCGTACCCGTGCACGGCCATGAGGCGCGGTGGCGCGGCCGGCAGCGTGTAGTAGAACACGATGCCGATCGCCATCGAGACGAACATCACGTTACGGAGGAATGTGAAGCTCCTCCGGTCGCGGAACCAGAGCCACGCGCCGACCGCGGCGAGCACCGGGAAGTGCAGGTACGCGTACGTGAAGTTCGCCAGCTCCTGGATCCAGTGCGCGCGCAGCGACCAGTCCTGCATCTGTGGCTCCCAGTACACGTACGAGGCGCGCTCCAGGTCGATGAGGGCATTCGTGAGCGCGACGCTCTCCTCGATGCGCGTCGGCGCCAGCCCGCGGGCCACGAAGTAGGCGAGGATGACGCCGACCACGATGCCGAAGTCCCGGGCGAACGCCGGCGCGAGGGCGAACGTGCGGCGGAGGCGCGCGGCGGGCGCCGTCCAGTCGACGAGCGCGCCGCGCGCCATCCGCGGAAAGCTCTGTGCTGCGGTGAAGGCTGCCATGAACCCCTCGTCTTTCGCGCTCTCGCAGGAACAGTGTCGGGCAGCGAGCGTGCCGTTACATCGGACGAGAGGGCGCTGGCCGACGCGTGCTTTCGCACGACCGGCGTCTCCGCCCAAAGTCGGAGGACGGCGGGCGCAGACGGTGCTAGATGGCGCCCTCGCGCAGCCGCTCGCCCGCACGCTCGCCGACCATGATGGACGTTAGGTGGATGTCCGCGCGCGAGCGGTGCGGTAGCGCGGATCCTCCGACACGCCCGCGGCGATCCTCGCGCCCGACGCGCCCGCCACTGATGGCGATTGACGTGGTATTTCATGGCGGCGCGATCGTAGTGAGCTGGCGTTAAGCGCGGGCGGCGGCATGGCTGACGTTGACAACGTGCACACCGGCGGTTAGGCTCACCGAAAGGCCACGCGCGTGGCCGGCTGAAGGAGGTGCGACAGATGAACGACAAGGCCGTCTTCGCTGTCCGTTCGTCGCGCCTGCGGAAGGCTCTTCGCTAACCCCTTCGATTCATTCGACTGGCACGCGAGGCCGCCGGAAGGCGGCCTTCTTTGCGTCCATGGCGCGGTCCATCACGAACTCATGGAGGTGCGAGATGCACGACAAGGTCTGCATGCCCATCAATACGTCACGATCGGCAGGGCTCAGTAGCTGGAGCACAGCTTGGGAAAGAACACTGACAACGAACAACGGGAGGCGCTGGAGACGTTCATCGACCAGGGGCTGATCGAGGACGTGCTCGGCGTCGTCCGCAGCGGCAAGGAAGCGACGGTGTACCGGTGCGTGACGCCGGATGGAGGATGGGTCGCCGCAAAGGTCTACCGCACGCACAAGGTGCGCCAGTTCGCGGACGATTCGGCGTACCGCAGCGGCCGGCTCCGCGGCCGCGAGCACCGCCGAGAGGCGCGCGCGATGCGCGGAAAGACCGCGGTCGGCCGCGAGTTGGCCTTCGCGGGGTGGGTGTCGCACGAGTACGAGACCCTCGAGGCGCTCCACCGCGCAGGCGTCGACGTGCCTGCCCCGATCGCCCGCGGAGACGCGGCCATCCTGATGGAGTTCGCCGGAGACGACGGCGGCCCCGCCCCGCAGCTCTCCGAGTCGTACCTCGAGCGGGCAGAAGCCGAGGCCATAGTCGAGCGGCTCCTCGCGAACGTCGAACTGATGCTCGCAAACGACCGTGTGCACGGCGACCTGTCGGCCTTCAACGTGCTTTACGGCGACGGGCGCATCTGGATCATCGACTTCCCGCAGGCGGTAGATCCGCGCTTCAACCCGAACGCGCTCGCGCTGCTGCAGCGGGACATCGAGAACGTGGCCCGCTTCGCCGCGGGTGCCGGCGTCGCTCTGGACTCCGGCCGCATCGGCCACGACCTCTGGCGCCGGTTCCTGCGCGAAGAGTTGTAGAGGCCGCCTCAGCACAGGAGACGGGGCCGCGTGTGTGCCGCCGCCCCGTCTCCTGATTCGCTGACGGCGTCAAGCAACGCGAAGTTCGCGGCGCCGTTTTGATAGACGAGCGGCCTAAGGACTAAGGCCCCGCATAAGGCGGGGCCCAGTCACAGGCAGAGGAAGGAGGTAGCCGGATGACCGCCCCTGCACAGCGGTCCGCCGCTACGTTCAGCATCGGCGGCGCGGGCGCGATCTGTTGGCCCGCTTGGAGCTTCGGATGGATGTCGCGCGTAACGCCGTGATCCGCATCCGCCCGGCCGTGCGTGCCGAGCGCGCTGCGTCGTCTGAATCGCTCGCGCCCGTTTTTCTCGAGATGGCGCGGCGCATGGAGTGCGCGCACGACGCACGCGCCGCGTACGCGCGCGCCTACGCCGAACGGCTTACCCGGCTGGCAGGACGGCTATCAGCAGAGGACGCGCGCTGCCGCGAGTGGCTTCAGTCCATCGTCGTGGAGCACGCCCACCGGTACCTGCGCGCGCTGGAGTCCTGGGACTCCGGCGATGCCGCGCTCACGCCCGCGCCCTGGCGGGCGGTCTTCGCGCTGGCGCGACGGCGCGCACCGAAGACGATCAGGCCGCTCTGCGAGCGCGTGCATCTCTCGTTCGACCTGCCTCTGGCCGTCGCGCGTGTGGCGCTCCCCGAAGGCGATCGCACCATGTGGCGCAAGCGCTACCTCGGGGCCACGCGCGGGCTGTCGCACCGCCGCTACTTCGTGCGTGCGTGGGATGGTGCGATGCTGCTCATCGAAGCCACGGACGGCGACTCGCTCAAAGGCGGGTACGCAACCATCGAGGAGGACGTCATGCGCGCGCTCGCGGCGAGCGTTCGCTAATTGCCAGCCTGGGCGTCCGGCGCCTTCACAGTGATGAACTCCGCGATGAAGTTGTCGTCGTCCTTCGGCGTGAGGCATTCGACGCGATAACGGCCGGGCTCGTCCACCACGAAGTCGAACGCGATGCTGCCCGGGAAGGGTGTCGCTTCCGGATTGCCGCCGGGCAGCGCTGCGACGGTGTCGCGGCCGATGAACTTGATGAGCTGCTTGTTCTTGCGCAGCTCGCACACGAATTCCACTTCCACCGGGTAGTACTGGTCGTAGTCGACGAGCACGGTCAGCGTGCTGCCGGCCCGCATCTCGCCCGTGATCTCGATCGCCTTGAAGAACTCCGTGCCGCGCTCGGCCGCCCCGAACCGCACGCCGCACGCCGTGAGGAGCGTGAGCGATGCCGCGACGAGGAGCACGTGGACGAGCGCGCGCATAGACGGCCCATCGTAGTCGGCGCCCAGTCCGGTCACAAGCGGCGGCGGGCGTACAATCGGACGTGCGCGTCCAACATCTCCACGCGTGGGATCTCTCGCCGCCGCAGGCGAGGAGGCTTCAGGAGGAGCTTGCGCCCCGCGTCGTCCGACAGGGCGCGCCGGACGAGCGAGACGTGCGCATCATCGCTGGCGCCGACGTCGCCTTCGACAAGCCGCGCGGTCGTGGCGTGGCCGTCGTTGTGGCGCTCGCCTGGCCCGGGCTTGAGGAGGTGCGGCGCGTGTGCGTCGAGGCCCCTGTGACCTTCCCCTACGTGCCCGGATTACTGTCCTTCCGGGAGACGCCGCTGCTCATGGTCGCCTTCGAGCAGCTCGACGTTGCGCCTGATCTGCTGATGGTCGATGGCCACGGCTACGCGCATCCACGCCGCTTCGGCTACGCCTCCCATCTGGGCCTGCTCCTGGACCTCCCGACGATCGGCGTCGCCAAGTCCATCCTCATCGGCGCCCACCAAGGAGTTGGCGAGGAGGCCGGCGGTCGCGCCGATCTCGTCGACAGCGGCGAGGTAATCGGCGCTGCCGTGCGGACGCGCGAGCGCGTGCGGCCGGTCTACGTGTCGGTGGGCCATCGCATCGACCTCGATGCCGCGGTGGCATGGGTGCTGCGTTGCGCGCGCGGACGGCGCGTGCCTGAACCGACGCGCGTCGCGGACGCGCTCACCCACGAGATGAAGCGGCGGATGCTTGAGGCCACGCTCGAGATGGTGGTAGAACAGCGCGCGGGCGAGGCCGGCCGCTGGGAGTGGGTGAAGGAGGACGAGGAGGTGGTGTTCCGGCACGACCTCCCGCCGATGCCGGCGCACTACGGCTGCTCCACCGAGTACGTGAACCCCGCGGACGGCGAGCTGCTGGACATCATGCTCGTCGACAGGGACGAGCGGGCGCGCGGCGAACGCCTCGACGTGCGCGTGATCGACGTCCTCCGCCGGAGCGACGGCGACGACAAGCTCCTCGCGCTGCCTGCGGACGCCGACGGCGCCTGGGCCTGGCCCCGGCTCGATGCGCTGCGCGCCGAGATCTTCGACTGGTACGTCGCCCGCGGGAAGCCTGTCACCCACTGGGGAGGCGAGGACGACGCCATCGACGTAATTCGCTCATGCCGCGGGGACGCCGCGGCGTGGCGGGGCAGGCGCCGTTCGGGTAGGCTGCGCGCTTGATGCCATCCACAGTCCTCAGGATCAGGCCCGCCGGCTGATGGACTTCCTCGACGCCATCACCGAATGGGTGCGCGACGTCGTCGAAGCTGCGAACTACCCCGGCGTTGTGGCGATGATCGCGCTCGAGAACGTGTTCCCGCCGATACCCTCGGAGCTCGTGCTGCCGCTATCGGGGTTCCTCGCCTCGCGCGGCGACTTCCCCGGCCCGCCCGCCATCGCCATCCCGCTGACTATCGTCGCGGCGACGCTGGGTTCGCTCATCGGCGCATTGATCCTCTACGCGTTCGGCGCGTTCGTGAGCGAGGAGCGCGTGCGAGGGTTCTTGCGGCGGAACGGCAGGTACGTCCTGCTCTCGGAGGACGACTACAACCGCGCCGAGCGCTGGTTCAACAACCACGGCCACCAGGCGGTGTTCATCGGCCGGTGCATCCCCGGCATCCGCAGTCTCATCTCGATCCCTGCCGGGGTCGAGCGCATGCCGATGGCGCCCTTTATCGCCTACACGGCGGGGGGGAGTGCGATATGGAACACGGCGCTGATCTCCGCCGGCGCGGTCCTCGGCGACCAGTGGGACCGCGCCTCCGAGTACGTTGACGTGTTCACCTACGTCACGATCGCCGTGATCGCCGCCGCGGTCGCGTGGTTCGTGCTCAGTCGCCTGCGCGCGCGGCGGCGGCCTGCTGAGGACTGAGCACCCCGGCCCGGCGGGCGGCGTCGCCGTGACAGAAGTCCGCTACCTGCTCGTGGCTTCGAAACGGTAGTGCCGCGGTGCGGCAGTGCGGCGGTGCGGCGGCGGTGATGAAATTGCCATGGGGTGGGCGGCCGGCAGACTTGATCGCCCGTGGCCGGGTGTATTAATCTAGCGCTTACTAAGTTATTGCTTTGGGAGGAAGGGCGGCCATGCCAGAGCCGGTCA
>Ga0209172_10003447_pt1 | contig 24148 bp, 16 predicted proteins | sample LarsenN4metaG_FD_184113 | JGI IMG/M metagenome (GOLD analysis project Ga0209172, IMG submission 184113) | Hot spring sediment bacterial and archeal communities from British Columbia, Canada, to study Microbial Dark Matter (Phase II) - Larsen... ... | reverse complement strand
AGTGAAAACCATTTGGCGGGGTCTGCAACGACTCCATGATATCTCTACCACTTGGCTACTACTTTATCAAAGTGACATCTCAACTGTCAAGGCTAATGATGTTAAGAAAGATGTGAGTAAGGCATAGCTTTGAAAGGGGGGCTAAAGCCCATCAATTGCCCCCACAATTTCTCTAAACTTCTCCAATCTCTCTCTTACCGTCACCGATCGCCAAATCGCCCCCAAAACTGCCACCCCATCAAAACCCAATTGATGCAGTTCCCCGATTTTATCCGCTTCCACACCCCCCAGAGCGATAATTTCCCTTACCCCCTGCTGATTTGGCAAAAACCGGGCTAATTCTGTAAACTTAAACTTAGCGGCATATCCCTGCTTAGATATGCTATCATAAATCGGGCTCAAAAACACATAATTATACGGATGCGGATTTCCCGAAATTTCCCCCAATTGATGAAATGATTTACTTTGGTGAATAGTTCTAGGCAAATCAGGATTAAAATCAGTAGCCGATGTATGGTGAATCCCCCCCAAAGGATAACTATTTATTAATTCATGGCATTGATGAATCATAATATTGGGCAGGCAGTTAGGGGTAATATCCTGCAAAAGCCTTTCTAATTTATCCCGGCTGTATCCCGGCTTTCTTAAATGAAAATATTTTAATCCAGATTCACATAAAGCCGTAATAGTTGCAATTTCATCGTTAATTTCTGTAGAGCTTGATATAACAATTAATTTCATTAGTGATTTGTCCTTTGTCACTTGTCATTAGTCCCTTGTCAAATGACCAAGGACAAAGGACAAATAGCCAATTAACCAATACCGTCGATGACGGGGTGGAAGAAGAAAGCCAAACTCAAAACCGCATAAGCAGCCAGAAGCAAAGCCCCTTCTAACCAGTCGGAACGACCATCAGAACTGACAGAATTAGCAATTAAGACGGCAACCGCCACAGCGATCAGCTCAAAAGGGTTAAAATCCAAGTCCATCGGCTGCCCCATGAAATAGCCAGCGAGGACCAAGACTGGGGCGACAAATAGGGCAATTTGCAAAGAGGAGCCGAGAGCCACGCTCAATGACAAATCCATCTTATTTTTCATCGCCACGGTGACGGCGGTGGCGTGTTCAGCGGCGTTACCAATAATGGGGACCAGGATCACACCGGTAAACAGAGTAGTGAGTCCTAAATAGGAGGTAGCGGATTCTAGGGAGTCCACCAGTAATTCTGATTCTATAGCCACTAGGAGGGTGCAGCCGAGGAGGACGCAGCTCCAGAGCAAAACATTGGGTTTTTCTTCGGGTTCCCCTTCCTCAGAATCTTTGGCGGCTTCACCCACATCGGAGAGATAGGCATGGGTTTTCATGGAAAACAGCAGAGTCAGTCCATAGACGATGATGAGGACGATCGCCACACCGCTCGATAGCTTCTGCATGACTCCCTCAGAGATGCCAGGGGAGGTGGCATCTACCGCTGTGGGCACTAGGATAGCAATAACTGCCAGGTTCATGGCACTGGCGTTGAGGCGAGCCACGATCGGCTCAAAAGTCTGCTCTTTGTAGCGTAAGCCACCCAAGAGCATAGAAAAGCCCAAAACCAGGAGCAAGTTGCTAATGATGGAGCCAGTGATACTAGCTTTCACCACGCCGACTAAACCCGCGTTTAATGCCACCAGGGAGATGATTAGTTCCGTAGCGTTGCCGAAAGTGGCATTAAGCAAGCCGCCCAAGGTGGGACCAACAATGATGGCGATTTCTTCCGTAGCGGTCCCCATCCAAGCCGCGAGGGGGATGATGCCTAATGCAGCGGTGAGGAACACCGTAACAGGTCCCCATTCTAGGAAGTGGGCAGCAACGGAAATGGGGATAAATATGAGGAAAATCAGGAAAATCAGGTTTTTTGTTGACATTAATGATTTCTCTGTGCAGGTTGTTGGTGTTAAATGACACAGGTGATTTGTCACTTGTCCAATGTCACTTGTCCAATGTCACTGGTTCCTGGTCTGAAGGTCCCTGCTCCCCTGTCCTTGGTTCAAAGGTCCCGCAGTTATTGGACAAATCACCAATTACCAATGATAAATGACCAATGACACTTGTCACTTGTCACATTGTCTAATCACAAATAACAAATGACCAATGACAAAGGACAAAGGACAATTAAGCTATATCCATAGCATATTTTTTAGGATATAAATGTAAATTTTTGTCTAAAAATAGGCAGAAATTGCGTTGCAAACATTAAAGTTTTATTTAAAACCGTGAATTTTCGGTGGAGATAGCCACAATCTATTGATGGATAAGTTATATTTCCTGAAGCAACTGTAAAAGCCACACCTCCTTAGTTTGAAAAAAGTTAACCACGAACTTACAGATCAGGGCGGGGGATGATGTAATCCGTGGGATGCCGCGATTAATTTCTGAGATCAACCTAGGGCTGACCGCCGGAATCCTTCGCGTCTGTAATGAAATCCCAGAGATAAAAAAGCCTGCTCCCGCCCGCCCGGTCCTCCGTGCCCTCTGTGTCTTTGTGGTGGATCTTTTTGCAGCTACCATGCTATGTCTTTTCATCAGGAATAAAATCATATGGACGGCCTAAGTTTAGAAACAGCCTCAGCGTTAGATTTGGCAACTACACCGGATCCGGCTTCAAGGCATGAGGTGGTAGCGTCGGTGGAGGGTTCTTCATCAGACCCGATTATGACCGCAACCGGGGTATATGTAACGGTTCACGGGCATTTTTATCAGCCACCCCGGGAGAATCCCTATCTGGACGCGATCGAGCGCCAACCCAGTGCAGGACCTTTCCATGATTGGAATGAGCGGATTCATCACGAATGCTACCGCCCCAATGCTTTTGCTAGGGTGATGAACGATAGTGGCGAGCTGGTGGGGCTAGTCAATAACTACGAATATCTCAGCTTCAATATCGGGCCAACCTTGATGACGTGGCTGGAACGCTACGACATGGAGGTATATAAGCAAATTCTCGAGGCGGATAAAAAAAGTGCGGCCCGCCTCAACGGTCACGGCAACGCGATCGCCCAGGTCTATAATCACATCATCATGCCCCTAGCCAACGAGCGGGACAAATACACCCAAATTCGCTGGGGCAAATACGATTTCCGCAGCCGCTTTGGCCGTGACCCAGAAGGCATTTGGCTGGCGGAAACCGCTGTAGATGTGGCCACCCTCAAAGCCTTGGTAGCAGAAGGCTTCAAATTTACCGTCCTCGCACCTTCCCAAGCCGAACGCTGCCGCCTCATCCCCACAGACAGCGATCCAGAACCACAATGGCACCAAGTAGGTGGCGGACAAATCGACCCCACCCGTCCCTATCGCTGTTTTCTCCCCGCCGATCCCGCCACGGGAGAACGCCAGTATATCGATATCTTTTTCTACGACGGCCCCATCTCCCGGGATATGGGCTTTAACGATGTGCTATCCAATTCGGCACACCTGGCAGGGCGTCTGGGTTTGGCCATTCACGGAGACGGACGCCCCAGCCAACTGCTGGCAGTGGCAACCGATGGGGAAACTTTTGGCCACCACAAAGGCGGTACAGAAAAATGCCTCGCCTACGCTTTCACCAAGGAGTTCCCCCGTCGCGGTTGGACCGTCACGAATTTTGCCCATTATTTGAGCATCAACACCCCCACCTGGGAAGTGGAATTGAAGCCGGTAACGGCTTGGAGTTGCAGCCACGGCGTGAACCGGTGGCAGGATGATTGTGGTTGCGGTGGTGGTGGCGGTTGGCATCAGCAGTGGCGGCGTCCCCTGCGCAATGCCCTCAACTGGCTCCGGGATAAATTGGTGGATGTGTATGCTACGGAGGGCAGCCGCTTCCTCAGTGACCCCTGGCTGGCTCGGGATGAGTATATCCAGGTATTGCGCGATCGCTCCCCTGCCAATGTGGAAACCTTCTTAGCTCGCCACCAAAACCATATCCTCACTCCTGCCGAACAAGTGGACGCCCTGCGGTTGCTAGAAATGCAGCGTCACACCTTATTGATGTTCACCAGTTGCGGCTGGTTCTTTGAGGAAATCTCCCGCCCGGAAGGGGTGCAAATCTTGCGCTACGCTGCCCGCGCTATTGAATTAGCCGGAGATGTGGCTGGGGCGCAGCTAGAAACCGATTTCGTCGCTCAACTGCAAAAAGCGCCCAGCAATGTGGAATTCTTCGGCGATAGCGCCGCTGTTTACCGTCATATGGTGGTAACGGCTCAGATTACCTTGGAACAAGTGGTGGCACATTATGCCATCAGTGGCTTATTCACCACTTATGCCCCGGTGCAGCAGGTTTACTGCTATGAAGTTCTTCAGCGGGATTATCAGCTCCAGCGGATGGGGCCACTCACCCTGGCGGTGGGTCAGGTGCAGTTAGTTTCCCAGATTACTCTGGAAAGTGTGGAGTTGATGTTTGCGGTGCTGCACTTGGGCGGTTGGGATTTCCATTGCTGCATCCAACCATTCGCGGGACGGCGGGCTTATACTCAGATGAAACAGCAGGTGTTTGCGGTGTTACCGGAAGGGAGCGCCGCTCGCACAATTCTGGCAATTAATGAGAATTTCGATGGCCAGTTTTACAGTCTGCGGGATTTATTTGCGGAAGAACGGCATCGGATTATGCGCCTGCTTTCTACGGAAACTCTGATGCGTCTTGACCAACTTTATACTCAGGTATATCGCGATAATTATGGCGTGATGATGGGTTTCCACCGGGATGAGTTAGCTGTACCGAAAGAGTTACAGGTGGCGGCGGAAATTGCGTTATCTCATCGCTGCTTGATGGCGGTTAAGGCTCTGGATGCGGAAATTGGCGAACAAGCTGGACCCGATGGCGGTTGGGGTGGTTTGCTGGAGTTAGAGGCGATCGCCAATGAAGCCACACATCTGCGCTGTCAGCTAGATATCCCGGAAGCGAAGAAAACCCTGGAACACCTTGTCATCCGCATTCTCTGGCATCTGCTCCATGATGCGAACCCGGACAGCGCCGAGCCTGACTTACAGCGGTTAGAGCGCATCTTAGATGCGGCGAATCAGCTTCATCTGAATTTAGCGCTCGATCGTGCCCAAGAGTTATACTTCCACTGGGTGCAAGGAGATTTAGGCGACCAATGTTTCCGCACCCAGAATAGCGAAATATCCTCCACTTCACCAGCCGTAAATGTCACCACGGCGAAATTCTGTTGGAGTAGTTATCAACTGCGCCGGATTTTGGCATTAGGCAAAAAACTCGCCGTTGATGTCACTATTTGGTCAGCGGCGATGGGGGAGGCGGTCTCTAGCTAATTAACAGATGGGGGGGCCACATCCCCCCAGATTCATTGAGAGTAGAATGTGGTTGTAGTTGGGCTGCAGCCCAAAGAAAGGTTCGTAGTTGGGCTACAGCCCAAACCATTTTTGCCGGGAAGTGACTTATAATAATCAACAGAAAATCACTTTTGCCCAAGGAAAATATATGACTTCCTTATATGAAAGCGCCCCCGATCGTCAAGGAATAATATTCCCACAGCGCCACCTCTCAGCCGCCACGCACGCCAAACAAAAAGCCGAAATAGCCAAATTTGATGCTGATTGTATGGCCATTTTTGAAAAAGTCAAACCTGCTTTAATCAAAGATTATTATAACTGGTTTATGGCCATTGAGCCTACCAGTGGAGATTATTGTATAGACATAGATGAAATAGAAGCGGAAAGAAAAGCGTTTGAAAAACATCCTGATGCCCCCTGCTTGATAGTCTGCATTAATGAAACCGGAGTTTGTGGTCGGGCATGATTTCCGGTGAATTTAACAACAAGGGAGAGCTAGTTTTTCAAAAGCGATTCTGAATCAGCGACTATATGAAGGGCAAACGGTGGATGAAATATTGGCCAGGGCAAAAGAGACTTGGGAGGGGTAGGGACTGTTATTGCCGTGTCTGGGGGGATACGAACCTCTCAAAGAGGACCCCAGCCCAACTACGAACCTGTATCAACTGGGCTGGGGAGATGATTGAGTCCGGTTATCTCTATGATGTGGATAGAAAATAGAGCCCAGACGGGAGATAATCAAGATGAATAAGCCAAACCACGAAGATACAGGGGTAGTGGTGGTGTCGAACCGGTCCGCTGCCAATGGCAAAGGTGGGGCCTTGGTGCCACAGGGGAATAAAGGGAAAAAGTGGAGTATCGAGGCGAGCGAGGAGCTGTATCGCATTAATGGTTGGGGGGAACCCTATTTTTCGATTAATGCGGATGGGGATGTGACGGTTTCGCCGAAGGGCGATCGCGGCGGGAGTCTGGACCTGTTTGAGCTGGTGGAAGCCTTACGCCAGCGCAACCTGAACCTACCCCTGCTGATTCGCTTTTCTGATATTCTCGAGGACAGAATCGATCGCCTTAACGCCTGCTTTGCCAAAGCCATTGCCCGCTACAAATACCACGGGGTCTATCGCGGCGTTTTCCCCGTCAAGTGCAACCAAGAACGTCACCTCATCGAAGATATCGTCAAATTTGGCGAGCCTTACAAATTTGGGCTAGAAGCGGGTTCTAAACCGGAGCTAACCATCGCTTTAGCCACCTTAAAAACTCCTGGGGCCTTACTCATCTGCAACGGCTACAAAGACCGAGAATATATGGAAACCGCCATCCTGGCGACGCGGTTGGGACAAACTCCCATTATCGTCATCGAGCAACTCGAGGAAGTGCAGCTCGCCATTGAAGCCAGCAAAAACCTAGGGATAGCGCCAATTTTGGGGGTGCGCGCTAAACTGCGATCGAGGGGGATTGGACATTGGGGCAGTTCCACGGGCGATCGGGCAAAATTCGGGCTCTCCATCCCCGAAATCATCCGCGCCACTGACGAACTCAACGCCGCCGGAATGCTCGAGTGCCTACAACTACTCCATTTTCACATCGGTTCCCAGATATCCTCCATCAGCGTCATCAAAGAAGCCATCCGCGAAGCCAGCCAGATTTACGTCGAGTTAGCCAAATTGGGCGCTAACATGAAATACTTAGATGTAGGCGGCGGTTTAGCAGTGGATTACGACGGCTCTAAAACCAACTTCCACGCCTCCAAAAACTACAATATGCAAAACTACGCCAATGATATCGTGGCGGAAGTGAAAGAAGCCTGCACCGAGCGGAATTTGCCCGTCCCCACCTTAATTAGCGAAAGCGGCAGAGCGATCGCCTCCCATCAATCAGTCCTCATCTTCGATGTCCTAGGCACCAGCGAAGTCCGCACCACCGCACCCGAACCTAGCGAAGAAGAAGAACACCTCATCTTACGCAACCTCTACGAAACCTACGAATCCATCGACGCCGATAACTACCAAGAAGCCTATCACGACGCCTTTCAATTCAAAGAAGAAGCCACCAGCCTCTTCAACTTCGGCTATCTCAGCTTGCGAGAGCGCGCCAAAGCCGAGCAGCTCTTCTGGGCTTGCTGCAGCAAAATCCTCACCATCACCCGCGAGCAGAAATACGTCCCTGACGACTTGGAAGAACTGGAAAAAATCATGGCTTCCATCTATTATATTAACCTCTCCGTGTTCAAATCCGCACCCGACAGTTGGGCGATCGACCAACTATTTCCCATCATGCCCATTCACCGCCTAGAAGAAGAACCCACCCGACGCGGCACCCTAGCAGACCTCACCTGCGACAGCGACGGTAAAATCAACCAATTTATCGACCTTTTAGACGTAAAATCCCTCCTAGAACTGCATCCCCTCAAACCCGGAGAACCATATTACCTCGGAATGTTTCTCACCGGAGCCTATCAAGAAATCATGGGCAACCTGCATAACCTATTTGGCGACACCAACGCCATCCATATCAACATGACTCCCAACGGTTATGAAATCGAGCATGTGGTTAAAGGCGACACCATGACCGAAGTCCTCGGTTATGTGCAGTATGATAGCGAAGACATGGTAGAAAGCATCCGTCAGCAAACCGAACAAGCCTTAAAAGAAGGACGAATTACCATCGCCGAAGCGCAACTATTGCTGCAAAACTACGAACGGAGTTTAGGCCGTTACACCTACCTAACCACTTAAGGCTTTGTCCTTAGTCCTTGGTCATTAATCATTTGACAAGGGACACATACATGGTAGGGGCACGGCATTATCCATCTCTCGGCTTAAGCACAAATCTTGATAACGCCGTGCCCCCCATGTTTGGGTTTGTGACCCATATAATCATAAATGACCGATTGGCCATAATTTGATTGGGAATCATCATCAATCGTCCGGGTTTGATCCGTGGGGGCACGGCAGTATTAATATCTGGGTTTAATGCGCTATCTTGATGATGCCGTGCCCCTACAGATGGTAAAATTACCAATGACCAATGACCAATGACCAATGACCAATGACCAGTGACAAATGACCAGTGACTTTCTCGATTCAATCACTGGAGATGAGCAATCATTTCTTGGACTTGGAGGGCTTCAGGCGCCCCCACCTCTACCAAAATCCGCAAAGATTCCTGTAAACAATCCAAAGCCTTGCTCGTATCCCCACGTTCTGTAGCCATAAGCTGCCCGAGCATCGCCAAAGTTGCGGCTCGGCTGCGGAGATTGCCGTCACTTTCCTTGAGGGACAAAGACTGCTGATAAAGGGCAATGGCCTCCTCTATTTGTCCCGCTTCGGCTTTCAAATTAGCCAACTGATGCAGAGTGGCGGCGCGTCCTCTAGTATTGCCGATGCTTTCTTTAAGCTGCAATGATTGTTCGTAAAGCCTGAGAGCTTCTACTGTCATACCTTTGGTGCGCAGCAAAATAGCTAAATTGTGAACGATACTCGCTTTCTCTTTTAAATCTTCGGGCGGGCATAATTCTAGAGCTTGGCGATAGGATGCCTCTGCCGCCTCTAGTTGCGCCAGTTGCTTGAGCGCGGCGGCTAAGCGATGGCGGATGCGGTAGTCCTCAATCACCGCTAATGTTGCGGTGGCTAAGGAGACGGATTTCTCAAACAGTTCCTGGTGCTTCCAGCGCGCCAAGAGTACCAAAGCGGTTTGGGTAGCAATGTTGGCGAGCAGAATCGGTAATTTAGCTTCCTCAGCACTCGGTTTGTGCGCTAAACCTTTTTGTGCTAATCGGTGAATTTCCAGCAGTTTCTCGTCACTGACTGATTCTCGGCTGTCGGTTTCTGAGTACCAGAGACGGTATAAAGCAACGGCTCCACGTCCATACAGAGCATCCGAGTGCCCGGGATGACTAGCCGGGAGCCTTTGCAGGACTCGCGCCACCACTTTGGGAACGCTGATTATCCCCTCAGAGAGATTGGCGCCTCGGGAATTTAATAAACCAGATAGTTCACCATTGAGCAATCCGACTTCGGCGGCGCGACGGAGGTGGATGCTGGGATTAGTGATGTGAGTGGCGAGGGCTGCCACTGCAGCAGGAGGCACGGGTAAGTGATAAATTAATGCGGCTTTGAGCATTAAGCATGATTCCGGGAGTAGCTGGGCGAGCAATTCTTGGGCGAGAACTTCGGCGCGTCGCTGACTCTCTACGGGAGCGATCGCCTCCATAATTGCCGCCGCATCCACCTGTTTTGACTGTAGCACCTGGTCGAACCATTCCAGTATGCGGGGGTTGCCATCGGCCAAATTCTCCGCCGTGGTGAGTAACTCCGGTTTGACTGCATAGCTACCGCTGAAACTGGGCAAGCGGCGACAAATTTTCAGCACATCAGCCGGTGATAGCTTTTCCACTGGCTGCAGGTGGAAAGCTGCCAACCAAGACCACTCAAATAATTCCTCACAAGTAATGATGATGCGGTGGGGCGCTTTGGCATCGCGAATGGCAAACACCAACGCTTCGAGGATCTCAGCCGCCTTGCGAGTGAGCCACCATCTCTCGCCTCGGCGCTCTAAATTACCATATTCAAACTCATCGAAGACTAACAACCAGGGTTTAGTCATGGCATGGGCGGCCATATCGGCGGCAAAAGCCTTTCTCAGCCGTAATTTCAGCGGTTCGTCACTTTTGAGCAGCCGCTGCCACTGTAGGGGCGAACAACCGTTGAGGAGATCATGGACATGCAACGTCGTAGGGGCGAAGAGCGAATCGCCCCGACTCAACCGCTCCACCAAGCTGGCTTCATCCAAAGCCCCCACCCAAACTAGGGTCTGGTAATCTCCTCCCTTGGCATCGCATAGGCGGGCCGCGATCGAGCTTTTGCCCGCACCCGGAGGGCCGGTGAGCAATACTCCCACCCGTTCCGACTTAGAGCCGATCGCCGCACAACATTTTTGAATCATCCGGCGTCTGCCCACAAAAGCCGACGGAGCCGGGACTATGACTCTGCCGCTATCGTCCAAAGACCGATACTGTACCACTGGCACCGATGTCTGGCCCCCTGGTGTGGGCGTCACCAACACCCCGGGCACCGCACCAGCCACATACAGCCGCAACCAATACCAATCTCGCGCCCTCTTTTCCATCAGCCAGGAGTAGGTATTGGCTAAAGCTGTTACCACATTCTCCCCAGCGGCACAACTACCATAAAAAACTGCCGCCGCCCCAGCGGCGTCCTTTTCCCCTGCCAATCGCCAGCTTACCAGTACCGCCGTCGCTCCCTGATTTAGTAGCGCTTCCGCCATCGCTGATGGCGCCTCCTCTTTTTCCAGGGCTCCCGTGCGGCATGCGGATAAAAATACCAGCGGTGGCCAGTAAAATTGCAATGTCTCGGCGATCGCTTCCGCATTAGCGGGATGTGGCGCCCCCGTTTCCGTCTCCGAGATAAACTGCGGTTCCCCATCAAACAGAATCGTGTTACCCCGCAAATGCAGCACATCAAAATAATCAGCCCCGTAAAAATCCACTAAGCGGGCTAATTCCACCAAACAGCCGCTTTCTTCTACTGTCAGCTCCAGCTCACCTGATGCAGACAAGTTTTTCGCCGCTTTACCCCCACCCGGTGGGGGCTCGCCCCTTACCCCGCCCAAGTTTTGGGTAGCAGCCAGCATCTCCACCTCTTCCGCTTCCAAGTTCATTACGGGCAAAGTATTCAGAGGCGAACTCGCCATAAACAACACCCGCACTTTCTGATTTTCTTTGTCTGCGGGTTCGTCGCCCCCATATCGAGAGCTTTTCGCCGATGCTAATATTGCTGCTGCCTCCAGTGTTGATGACGGTATTGCCCCAACATCAGGCAACCACCGCACTGGCACCACCGCTCCTCCTTGTCGCTGCACCAGGAAAGTTCTGGTATCATGCAGAGTTTCCCAAGGTAAATAGGCCATTTTGCCACCAGCGGCGATCGCTAAAACTACGCATTGCCCCCTCAATCTCGACAGAACCCGACTCAACCATTTATTCGCATCTAACCACTGATATAACTTCCGTCCAGTAGTGGCGCATTCCTCCAGAGCCAGTGTCCCGTATTTGCGCTCCGCCATTTTCATCAAGTCGGCAATTTCTTCGGCGGGGAGGGTGAAAGATTCCGCGAGAGAATCTCCGCCAACCGATGCCGGATTGTCAGTGTAGTAGCTCAGCTCCACCTCTTCCTTGCCTGAGAAATCCAGATTGATATAGAGCGTCTGCATAGGCCCTGAATTTTATCTCTACCACTAAAGGTTTGTAGTTGGGCTTTAGCCCATCTGGGGGAAAGCCCTGCTACCAACCTGACGGTAACATGCTCTTTACATTCATGTTTAGCCCATTAATGTCTCTGGCTTGCCTATGGATTGATGCACGCTGGGCTCCAAACTGATTAAATCTTCTATATTTCGGAGCATTGTGTTACATATATTGTCTAGCGGCAAATCATTGGGGTCACGGCCAAAGGGATTTTCAATTTCCAGGCCAATGGCTTCAATGCCAAACAGCGCAAAGCTAATCAATGCAACTACTGGCCCGGTAAACCAAGTTAAAGTTTCCACCATTTGAAATGGTAAGGCTATACAGTAAATCACTAATAGTTGTTTTATGTGAATCGAATAAGCTAGGGGAATTGGGGTTTTTAATATTCTTTCGCAGCCACCCAATACATCCACCATTGTATCAAGTAGCTTCAACATATCGCTGAGCTGATAAGTGCTAAGATTGCCTTCTTGATGCTGGCGCTGTAAGTAATCGCCAATCCAAAACGCTATTTCTAGGGGCGGATTGTTCATTTTTGTGAGTTTTGTCCCTTGGTCTGAAGGCATTAAACTTGTTAGTTCAAAATTAATTTGTTCTCCTCTTAAATGTAGCTTCATGGCTACAGAAAAAGCTACTAATAAACGAATTGTTATAATCTTTTCTTCAATATCGTCAGGTCTTTTTTCACTGATAGCCACCCAAATCTGTCTCGCCAAATTTCTGACGGTATTTACTAATGTGCCCCAGAGCTTGCGACCTTCCCAGAAGCGGTCATAAGCTGTATTCGTTCTAAATACTAAGAGTAAGCCCAAAACTAAGCTGGGCACCAAATTGCTCAAAATTGGCCAGTGAACCCGCAGACCAAAATTGTGCATGATAGAAATAATCAAGCCAAACAAGCCACATAAAATTACTCGGGGCAAAATAGAAGGGAAGACCGAGCCTTTAAAACGTAATGCCTGGTACAGCCATTCGTCTTTTGGCATGGAAGTAAATTTCCGTCTCATTTTAGATGATCGATAAAAAGTGGTTAGAGGAAATAAATTACCGGACAATCCTCAAGGGTGAGGATGTCAGATGTCATAGGGAAATGCGGTTGACCAATTAATTATTCTTGGTGCCTTTTCCCATCTCACCAATGGTGGGCAGGTTCCAAATCTTGATGGTTTGGTCGGGACTGCCGCTGATGAGGTGTTTGCCGTCGGGACTGATGGCGATCGCCGCGACGTATTTTGAATGTCCCACTAAGGTGGTTGCTAGTTCCCCGTTGCGCAAATCCCAAATTTCAATCAAACCGCCGCTGCTAGCGAGTACCTGTCCGTCGGGACTAATAGCTAGTGACCGAACCCAGCTACTATCGCCCCGGAGTTCATATTTTGTCTGTCCTGTTTTCATGTCCCAAACCCGAATTGTGTTGTCGGCGCTGGCGGTGGCGAGGGTTTGGCCGTCGGGACTGAATGCTACAGCCAGCACGGCATTGGCATGACCTCTGAGAGTGCGCATCCGGGCACCGGTTCTCACATCCCAAATTTTTACCATTTTGTCGGCACCGCCGCTGACAATGGTTCTGCCGTCGGGACTGAATGCGAGGGTATTTACGGCGGCGTCGTGAGCTGGGATGGTGAGCAGCCAGCTACCGGAATATAGGTCCCAGAGTTTGATGGTTTTGTCTTCGCTGCCACTGGCGACGATTTGACCGTAAGGGTCCACGGCTACGACTCTGACGGCGGCGGAATGTGCGGGGATGGTGACGCGGCGGGTGCCGTTGCTGAGATTCCATAATCTAATGATTTTGTCGGCACCGCCGCTGGCTAAAATGCCGCCGTCGGGGGCGATCGCCAGGGAGTTTACCCAGTCTTTATGAGCGTCTATACTCAGCAGTTTTTCCCCAGAAGCGATATTCCAGACTCTAATGCTGCCGTAGCTACCACCGGCCACAATCTGGTTGGCACCCATTGCCCCTACCGCCAGAGCCTGCACTTGCCCCACGCCTCTAATGCTTTTGAGCAAAAATTTGCTGCTAGGAAAGCTGGCAATCAATTCCATCGGACTGGCGGGAAACAACCCGTAGCGCCAATAACCGTAAATTTGCGTCCAACAGATTAACCCCACCACCAGGGACAGCCCTAACCGCCACGGTATTTTCTTCTTCTGTGGCTTGGGTTTGACGATCGTGCCTTTCTTTCCTGAAGAGGAGCGGCTGGAAATACTGCTCGCTGGTAGAGAGCTGTTAGTGCGACGCAACTGGCCCGTTGACCCACCCTGACTCCGGATCCGGGAATTAGAACCTTTCGGGGGTTGGCTCTCTTCCGCATCTCCAGGGGGAGCCGTATCGATTTCCGCCAGACATTGGACGATCGACTGGGTATTTTGAGGCCGTTTGCCCGGAAACGGCGCCATCATGTAATCAATCACATCGGCAAATGATTTGGAAATTTGGGGGGCACTGTTGCGCCACACCAGCTTCCCTGTGCGTGGGTGTTCGGAAAACGCTGTGGGGGATTTTCCGGTGAGCAAAAACACCCAAGTCCGCCCCAGAGAGTAAAAATCCGACTGGGGCACCGCTTTGCCATTAGCTTGTTCTGGGGCCGTATATCCCGGCGAAACGATGCCAGTGATATTTTGCCCCTGTCCGATTTTGGCAAAATAAGTATTTGTTACTTCCCGGGCTGCCCCAAAGTCAATCAAGACCAGTTGCCCGTTGGGCTTAATCATAATGTTTAGGGGCTTGATATCCCGGTGGAAAAAGTTCTGGGCGTGGACTTGATAGAGGATTTCGGCCATTTGCTTGAGCCAATCCACTGCCTGTTCTTGGCTGATGGGGCGATTGCCCCGCTTTTTCATCCACTCCCGCAGGTTTAGACCATTGATTTTCTCCATTACAAGACAGTACAGGGGTTCCGTGGCATCGGGGGGGGTGATGATGAAATATCCCTCTGGCTCCACCTTGGGAATGCCCCCATGATTGAGCCGACTTAGCACGTCGGCTTCTTGCTTAAACAGCTCTATTGCTTTTTCCTGGTTTTGCAGCAAGATTTTTAGGACTTTGGGCGCCCCCCGCTCATCCACCACTTCGTATGTTTTGCCAAAGCCGCCACCCCCCATAAACCGGACGATCCGATATCGATTGTGCAGCAGCAATTCACAGCCGCAGTGAACGCACTTCTGTTTGTTCTCATTGGCCTGGTCATCGGGATCTGGGCACTTGGGATTAATGCAGTAACTCACGGAAGCTAGCTCATCAGATTGACGATCGCACTCTCAACATCACTATAACTTGCTCTGTTATCCTTTTAGTGCAGGGTCATGCCAACTATCGCCGCTATCAATGCTTTCATCTTTCTTTTCCCTCTGGGTTTTAAGATTTGTTAAGTTTTTTTCATTTTGACCCTGATGGGGACATCAGTCTCCTCTACATCATACCTAATGGACCTGCTGGCAATCATCCCTAGCCCAAGGTAATCTTACTCTGTAGAACATTAGATGCGGGCGCCACTGCCGCCACTGAGGTCACAATGGATACAATAATATCTGTGTTTTCTCGCTTATTTGTGCGGAATCCGATCGATGGTGAAGAGCGATAGTTTTCTCGTTGCTTCAGATTGCAAACAACGCTATTAAGTTAAATAAATATTTATCGAAAAATCGCTAATTATCACCACTGGAAACTGGTTAAGGTTAACCGGAAACGGTCAACCTTAACGGCAATTGCTTAAGCCTGAGCGGCTCTCAAGGCTAAAGCGTCTCGGGCTTGCTCGCGATCGTCAAAGTGGATCTTTTCGGTGCCGAGGATTTGATAATCTTCATGTCCTTTACCGGCAATCACCACACCATCACCGGGTTGGGCTGCCATAATCGCCGTGCGAATCGCTGCCGCCCGATCGCTGATCACTTGCTTCGGCGCTCCCCCAGATATCCCAGCTAAGATATCTTGCAATATCCGCTCTGGGTCTTCGGTGCGGGGATTATCTGATGTTACCACTACTTGGTCAGCAAGGCGAGCGGCGATTTCTCCCATTTTCGGGCGCTTGGTGCGATCGCGATCGCCGCCGCAACCAAACACACACCATAATTGACCCGCCACAAAAGGCCGCGTGGCTTTCAGCACATTTTCCAAGCTATCTGGCGTATGGGCATAATCCACAATAGTAATAATATCTTGCTGTGGCGTCAGTTGGATTTTCTCCATCCGTCCCGGTACTCCGGGAAACTCCCGCAGTCCCTCCACCACCTGGGATAATTCCATCCCCAAATGCAAAGCCGCACCTACTGCCGCCAGCATATTCTCCACATTATATTTACCCACCAAAGGCAGCGCAAATGGCGCCTCACCTTTCGGTGTATGCAGTATGCCCTCAACTCCTGTGGGAGAATAACTCACCTGGTCTGTCCACAAATCAGCATTACTGCTGCTCGTGCTGTAAGTCCACAGTTGCTCAGGGGATAGGCGTTGACACAACCGCTGCCCATAAACATCATCCATATTAATCACTGCTCGCCCTTGCAAATACTCCGGACTAAACAGCAACGCTTTCGCCTCAAAATAATCCTCCATATCCTTATGGAAGTCCAAGTGGTCTTGGGTCAAATTCGTAAACGCCGCCACCTCAAACGGACAACCCATTACCCTTCCTTGCGCTAGAGAGTGAGAACTCACCTCCATCACCCCCACTTGCGCCCCCGCTGTTACCGCTTCCCCTAACTGCCGTTGCAGGTCCACCGCAAACGGCGTGGTGTGGGACGCTACCTGCTCAAAACCGGGCCACCGCGCATAGAGCGTGCCTAACAGCGCCACCTTTTGTTTCTCCAGCAAAAACTCGATGATATGAGTAGTGGTAGTTTTGCCATTAGTGCCCGTTACTCCCACCATTTTGAGCTGTTTTGCCGGATAACCATAAAAAGCAGCGGCAATTTCGGCGCTCGCTTTCGTCATATCCGCCGCCTGTAGCAGGGGATAATTGCCATTACTGGGGGGATGGGTTTTCGCTGCTTGCGGTGTGACGATCGCCGCTACTGCACCCGCATCCGCCGCACTCTCCCAGAAATTACCCCCATCTACCCGCGTTCCGGGCATCCCGATAAATAAATCTCCCGGTTTACAGGCGTGAGAATTGGTACTCAAACCCTTTACTTCCACCTCCAGAACCGCTTCGCTGGGTATCTCCAGTAGGTTCGGAACTTTTGCCAAGAGTTGTTTCAGGTTCATCTTGATGATTCCTTACAGTGGTGTCACAGCCGTGACGACAAAATCAGTATTTTTGCCTATTTTCATTTTTATAGCGCTAAAATCAGTCATGGTGCAGGAAAAAATTTGGCCAGCATTTGTTCCACTTGGGCGACACTGGCGCGGGGTGAGATGCGGGGGAGCCTTTCTTCTTGAAGAATCTCCCCAAACATCGATTCTTGACATAAAACTGGCACCTCGTACTGATATGCTTGGAACCATTCCTCTGCAGTGGTGATGTCTCTGACTTCCAGCTCGAAGCTGAAGGAGCGCACTTGTTCTAACTTTTCGAGCAATCCCTCGCACAAGTGGCATCCCGGCTTGCTATACAAAATCAATCGCATCCGGTGCGGTCTCCTAATCCGGCTCTCATCTATCTTATCGGTGAACTACCACCCCGCCAAGCCCAATCCCCTGTGTTTCTTATTTTGTTACCAATAAGCAATCTGTTTTACAGATGCAGTTAATAAAAAAAAAAAATCACATTTACCGATAGAGTTATGTGGGTTTATGATAGAGTATCAATTATGTAGAAAATTCAGGACAGGGAGTAACCACGTCGCATGGTCCACGCCATAGAAGCACCAAAGCTGCAAACCACCAGCTTCGACCTGGAAGAACTCAACCAACGCATGGCATCCGCTCACCCTCGCGAGATTCTGGCTTGGTGCATCAACAATATCCCCACCGGACTGGTGCAAAGCACGGCTTTTGGTGTCACTGGTATGGTGATTATGGATATCCTCTACCGCGATTTAAAACCCAATCCCCCCATCCCAGTGTTGTTTCTGGATACGCTGCACCACTTCCATGAAACTCTGGAGTTTGTGGAAAAGGCGAAAGCTACCTATAATCTTGACTTGCGCACTTACAAAACTCCCGAAGCGAACGATCGCCACGAGTTTGCCAAGCGCTATGGTGTGGCCCTGTGGCACAGCAATATAGAACAATTCCACCACGTCACCAAGGTGGAACCCCTGCAACGCGGTCTTAATGAGCTGAACACCATTGCTTGGATTACCGGACGCCGCCGGGACCAGTCGGAAACCCGCGCTGAACTCCCCATTTTTGAGCTAGACAAGCAAAACCGGATTAAAGTTAATCCTTTGGCGCACTGGACTCGCAAGGAAACTTGGGCTTATATGATGGAGTTTGATGTAATTTACCATCCGCTCCTCAACCAGGGTTATACTAGCATCGGTGACGAACCCCTCACCACCCCAGTCCTCCCCGGAGAACATGAACGGGCCGGACGCTGGCGCGGTTCTCAAAAAACTGAATGCGGTATTCACATTTAATTTGCCCTGACTTTTCCCCAAACCCCTCATACCCTCACCCCCGAACCGATAGGTCTGCGTAGCGTCCCCTCTCCCAAAAAGGGAGAGGGGAGTTTGTAGGTTGGGTTGAGGAACGAAACCCAACAAAGCTGCTACGGGAGTAATTTAGTTTTTTTGCCAGATATTTCTCGCCCTCACCCCCGACCCCTCTCCCAAAAAGGGAGAGGGGAGTAAGAGTTTTCTGTCCCCCTTCTCCCACCTTGGGAGAAGGGGTTAGGGGATGAGGGCCGCCGGAGTTGGGGTTATGGGATGAGGGGAATACCCTAGTAGGTCTGAAAACAATGATTAAAATCCTTCATCTCTCGGACATCCACATGGGAAGCGGTTTTTCTCATGGAAGGATGAACCCGGAAACGGGGCAAAATACTAGATTAGAAGATTTTGCCGCTAGCTTGCGCCGCTGTATTGACCGGGCTTTAGCGGAACCGGTGGATTTAGTGTTGTTCGGGGGGGATGCTTTTCCTGATGCGACGCCGCCGCCATTTGTACAAGAGGTGTTCGCCGCTGAGTTTCGCCGTCTTGCTGATGCGGAAATACCCACGGTGTTGTTGGTGGGAAACCATGACCAGTATTCCTTGGGGGAGGGGGGAGCCAGTTTGTGCATCTATCGGACTTTGGGGGTGCCTGGTTTTATTGTGGGCGATCGCCTCGCCACCCACCGCGTTACTACTCGCAGCGGTCCGGTGCAAATCATCACTCTCCCCTGGTTGACTCGTTCTACTCTCCTCACTCGTCCCGAAACGGAAAAACTCACCCTCTCGGAAATTAATCTTCTCCTGATTCAGCGTCTCGCTACAGCTCTGAAAGGGGAAATTATGCAGCTTGCGCCAGAAATTCCTACAGTGCTTCTGGCTCATTTGATGGCAGATAATGCGGAATATGGGGCAGAAAGATTTTTGGCTGTGGGTAAAGGTTTTACAATTCCACTTTCGCTGTTGACCCAACCGGAATTTGATTATGTTGCCCTCGGTCACGTTCACCGTCATCAAAATCTGAATAAATCTAATAACCCGCCGGTGGTGTATCCGGGGAGTATAGATAGAGTAGATTTTAGTGAAGAAAAAGAAGAAAAAGGTTATATTTTGGTAGAATTACAGCCCGGTCAAGCTAATTGGCAATTTTGTCCGCTCCCGGTGCGCCGATTTAAAACTATCAAAGTTGACATTTCCGCTGCAGAAGAACCGCAAGAAGCGTTATTAACAACGATTCAAAAACACCAAATCCAAGATGCAGTAGTGCGTCTGGTTTATCAACTGCGTCCCGACCAAATCGACCAAATTGATAACGCCACTATCCACAATAGTTTACAGTGGGCTCACACATATACTATTCAACCGGAATTAGTCAGTCAATTGAGTGCGCCTCGCGTCCCGGAATTAGGTGCTAGTGGGGGGATTGACCCGTTGGAAGCGTTGCAAGCCTATTTGGGCGATCGGGAAGACCTGCAAGATATTGCCGCCGAAATGCTCGCCGCCGCCGAAACTTTAATTTCTGGGGAAACTTGGACGGAAGGTGACGCCGAACCAGAAGGCGCCCAATTGCGATTGCTGTAGGGACTACGACAGGATAGAAACCGGGTTTCTGCGATAACTGTGGGTTCTCAACCGAGACCTGGTGAAGAAACCCGGTTTCTGGATAACCGAGATTTGGTTAATAAACCCGGTTTCTGGGAATCGCCTGTAGGGACACAGAATCATATATAGGCGTTGCATCCCGGTAATCAATCTCTGGTTTTAATCAATAACATATCTGCCATGCGTTCTCTGCGCCGACCTTCGGTTAGGTTCGCCCCTACCGGATGAACGAAAAATATTGATCACGCATTTTCTGGAATCACATGATTGTCTGTTGCTTGCTATATAAAAAATGCTATAATTGGCGAGATAGGAGGCGATAATGAGTGTAATGCCATTTGACAAGTGCCCAGTTTGCAGCGGCGAGTTAGTGGAGAAAGAAGTAACTAAACTCTTGCGTGGGGGGATTGATGTGGCTTCGCTGAAAGTTAGGGCTGAAGTCTGTCTTAATTGTGGAGAGCGGTTGTATTCTCAAGATACAGTGAGGCGATTTGCCCAAATCAGAGCCAAGCTGGAGCGTGGGGAAACCGCTGAGTTTCAACCCTTGGGGCGATCGCGCAGCGTCTCCGCAGGAGAATCGTTTGAAGTGGTATGATAAGTAGGGCACCTCTGAGCCAGTTCTAGCAGCTCCCTGGGATGAACATCCACCCCACCTCCAACGCGATGGGATTTTAGGATGGTTGATTTACCAGCTAGTCGGGACTGTCATAGAAGCCAGCACCATCGCGATCGGGGCAGGGAATTGAGACGGGATGGATGACTCCCTCCTCGTGACATATTGGGCATATGCTGCCAGTGGATTCAGTAGGAGATACTGAGTATAGAACAACTTACATCATCATAGGTTGTGATTAATCTTGTGTTTGAGGTTTTGCAATCAGCAAAGGGCAACTGACATCTAACCGCCAATTCTCATCAAGGAATTCTAGATTTTCATTATAAGTGAGGGTCAGTTCACCAATTTTTTGGGGCTCCTGATAATTTAGACCATCTTGATTGTCAGCTTTGAGGTCAAATGTAAGTTTAATCCACCGGTGTTTACCGGTGACGCCAATGGCACCGATCGCCAGCTCGGCAGACAGGGGAGAAGGCAAGGTAATTTCTTCATAAAAATTATCCTCTTCATCCCAGTAACCGCAGACTTGATAATGGCACAATTCCAGATGTTCTGTGACAAGTGCGCTGGGTTCATACTTGATTCCTAGTTGGATTTGCTCGTGACTAAAAGATACTAACAGCCCGTTTCCAGATTGATATATGGTATCGGGCTGAATATCTGCCCAGCTATTTGGTAGAGCTTCCATTGCAGATGAATCCCCTACCCCTGAGCCAGGGAAGTTTCCACCTGCGCCAACAAAGTTGCCTGCTCCCCTGAACGCCCAAATATCGGCGGTAATTTGCCAGTTTCTCGCAATACTTGCCGCACTTCCTGATTAGATATATCCGCTAAATTTCTGTTAGTTTGAATAGCAATAACTGCGGCAATTCCTAATCCTTGACCCACGGCAGAGTTAAATTCCACAATGCGGCCAGCGGCTGATGCCAAACCCTCAAACCCAGAAGCCGGACTGACCACAGCTAAATTGGGCACAGATTTAATTATAGCATGGCGGATGCCGATATTAAACGTCGGCTGGTGAAAACTCACACTTGGGAAACCTTTAGACCGGGCTCTTTCCCCTATCCCCGGAATCCCACCGCGCACATCAAAGTGATAAGAAAATGTCCCCAATGCCTCAGCTTCAGAAACCCCACCAATGAGCATTTTCGCGCCGCTGAGGGGTTCCACAACCCCGGTGATGTTGCCTGCATGCCTGATGTAGAGTTCGGCGGCTGGGGTGACGGCGGTAGCCCCCAGACTTTTAAACCATTTTTCTATAAAACTCATTTCAGCGAGCATTTCTGGGGTGGGTTTACCGCCATTTTTGGCTAATTTTTCTGCCTCAGCCCCAGTGACATTAAATAGTAGGGCATTCCAAGAGAGCCTGTCACTTCCGAGGATGGCGATATTGCCTTTATCGAGAATCAACCCAGCTTCATGGAGAGCGATTTTTTGGCCGCGCCAGCTATGGTAAGCTACAGAGAGAGCAGCGGCGCGCACGTCGATAAAATCAGCGCCAATCCAGAGGCTTTTGGGGTTGCCTTTGGCGTCGAGCATATCTTTTTGGAAGATTTCAGCGCGCCCAGCTTCTTGTCCCGCAGCTTTGAGGAGCAATTCTTGGGCGGCGGTGTCGGCGCGATTGGCGAAGCGTTTGATATAGCCCAGTTCTATGTCTTTGAGTTTTTGGGGGCTGATACCTTTGGTTTCAAATACGAGGGTAACGGGGAGTTCTGACTCGGGCAGACCGAAGGTTTCAAAGCCGGTAAGTTTTTTGACTTGAGCAGCTTGGGCGAGTTCGGCGTTGACAGTGGCATCAATAAATTGTTTACCACTGTAGGTTTCACCTTTGGCGGTTTTGATGCTGGATATTTTGCCGTTTTCTATTTGCACTGAGCTGATTTCTATATTGCTCAAGGTGGCAACGCCTGCAGTTTTGAGCATTTCCCCGAGAGCTGCAGCAGCTTTTTGGGGGTCGAGAGCAATCTGTTTGACGCCAGCTTTTTGCAGGAATTCTTTATAGATGGCAGGGGGGGCGCCAAAGGTGTCGAGACCCAGACTTTGGCGCTGTTGGGGGCTAATTTGACTCCGATCGAGGTAGGCGAGACATCCCCTGACCAAATGCCCGCCGATGCCTTGCTGCATATTGCTTTTGGACATCAGCAACATCCTCGGTGGCTTTTGAGTGCGGCGGCGGTATTCCCTGGCAGCGGCGACCATTGCCAGGACGCCGGGAACTTCATCGCCAAAACCAATCACATCGTAAGTGCGATTATCTGCAACCATGATGAAGATGACCAGTAGTAATTTCTGTGTTTTACGGAGTAAAAAAAAACCACCCCCGATGGGGTGTGGGGAGATGGAATGGTGGGAAGTATGAGCCACTAATGACTTTGCCCCCTTTCTTGGTCTCAATCTCCCCAACTCTTACGTGCCAACCTTGGCTCAGATCTGCTACCAACCCCCATGTTTGAGACATGAGGGATAGATTTCCACAGTGTCTTTACCCGTTCGGTCACAGCGATCGCGCCCCAACCATATCTAAGGATTGGCGGCTTGCGCGGCCAGCATCTGCTTGAGCTTTTCCAAGTCAGAAGCCCAGCGCGGATCCGGTTGGATCGCTTCTGGCTCCTGTGGGTTGTTGTTGCGGCGAGACTTGGCTTGACCGCCGCCGCCACCACCGCCACCGCCGCCACCACCGCCACCGCCTTTGCGGGGTTTTTCTGAAACGGGGCGATCGGTTTCAGCCGCCGCTTGGGGGGCACCTTCCTCTTTCTCTTCTGACTTCCTTTTCGCCCGAGGCAATGCCTTTTCAATTTTCAGAGCATTGTCTTCAAAGATGTAGCCGTTATACTTTTCAATTATTTGGTCGGCTTCTTCATCTGTGGGCACGGTGACAAAGCCAAAACCCCGGCATTTGCCTTTGCGATCCTTGATCACTTTAGCAACTACCGATTCCCCGGCTTCTGCAAAAACTTCTTGCAGTTTTTTCCGATCGACTTCTTTGGGCAGATTGCCCACATACAAACGAATTGTCATAAAAGGACTCCTCCTTATTTGAATGACAGGAAACTTGCCAGCGCAAGCACCAGTAGGGGCTGCGCCCCGGTTAACCCAGACGCTTTATCCGCGTTAGCGAAGCCATGCCGCAGGCTATATGCTTCCCCCCTACTTTCCTTGGTAGCTGTCTTGGTAATATATTGGCCATTGACTTGCTGGTAACAATAAATGGTTTTTCCCCTCCCGTCTGAGCCGCCGCGAGGGGGTGTTCCTTCTGGCACTGATGCCAGTGTTTACTGTCTATGACAGCGGGTTTCCACCCACATCTTTCACTATTTGGCGCTGTCATTGCCCTTGCAAGTTGTTGGTCATCACGATAACCCTTGGGGCTAAAGGGAATTTGTTTACCTATCTGTTTAATTTTTCTCAAATCTGCCGTGCCAAATACATTCTCGTCTTGCGTGAAGTAAGTTGCCGACTGCGGTAGGTGACAGTCACCCGCAAATCTGCTCAAAACAGATGCTGGTGAATCCGCTTTCAGCCCCGAGCCAATAAATTTTACCAGCAATGAGCGTCTTATAAAATCTAATTAATATGCTTATTGCCGGACCGAGCTGTTCTTAAGGTATCATAAAATTCGCTATGACACTGGATCAAATCATTAATTTCTGTGTCTTAACCGGGGACCGGACGGGGAGACTCGGAGACGGGGAGCAGGGGAGCAGGGGAGCAGGGGAGCAGGGGAGCAGGGGAGCAGGGGAGCAGGGGAGTGTGGGGAGTGTGGGGAGTGTGGGGAGTGTGGGGAGTGTGGGGAGTGGGGGGAGGGTGGGGAGTGGGGGG
>Ga0209172_10003446_pt1 | contig 24149 bp, 25 predicted proteins | sample LarsenN4metaG_FD_184113 | JGI IMG/M metagenome (GOLD analysis project Ga0209172, IMG submission 184113) | Hot spring sediment bacterial and archeal communities from British Columbia, Canada, to study Microbial Dark Matter (Phase II) - Larsen... ... | reverse complement strand
GCCTCCTCCTGCGCCGTGACACCGAGCTGGATGTCCGCCCAGATGAACTCGCCCTCCTCCGCAACCTGCCTCCCGGTTGCCTCATCGCCCCCAACCACGCCCACTATGCCGATCCCCAGGTGACCTTCGAGCTGGCCCGGCGCGCGGTCCGTCGCCTTTCGGGAGAATTACCTGATCGAGAACCCCACCACCGAGCGGATGGCCGAAACCCTCACCAAGCTCGAGCGCGAGGTGCTGGGCAAGCAGATCCGATCGTCGCTCGCCAAGCGCCGCGCCATCGTCCGCATCGCCCCATGCCTGGACATCCGGGAATATCTGGCCAAAGAGAAGGCGGGAGCGCCCTTGGATGAGGTCATCGAGGCCGTCGTCGTCCGCCTCCACGAGACCCTCCAATCCACCCTCGACGCCATCGCCCGCGAAGAGGCAGGGGGCTCTCAAGGATAGGACGCATGTGACCTTTTAACCGGAAGAAGACTCGAGGCCAAGCTGATCCCGAGACCGGTCGCCCTCTGATCTGCTCCTTCTGCGCCAAGAGCCAAGATGACGTGCGGAAGCTCATCGCTGGTCCGGGTGTCTATATCTGTGACGAATGCATCAGTCTTTGTAACGACATCCTTGCCGAAGAATTCGCAGAGGAATTCGGTGAGGCTGCGAGGAAACCCGCCCCGCCGGCTCCAACTGCCAGATCGGTGGTCACCTCCCCCTTTCCGCATTGTATCCTCTGCCGCATTCCGCAAGATCCGGAAAAGGTCATCCTGATTCCCGATCGAGGCCCGTTGTGCGCCGTGTGCCTAGAGGCAATCCGAACCGCTGCTGAGGGCACATGAGGGCTTACACGCCGGAACAGGAAGAGGGGGCGCAGCGGCAGGCTGTCGCGGGTGTCTCGAGTTTACTGCTGAATGAGATCGTGGGTACCGACGCGCAGGAGGAGGTAAGTGTCCCCTTCGAGGCAGAAGTTGAAGTTCAGTCAATCTGTCAGGATAACTGTTCAATGAAACTGTCACCCCCGCGGGATGGGCCAGCGCTGTAGCGCCGCCGTCGCAAACGCTGCGGGGGGGCCATCCGCCGTGGTTTGGGTGGCGATGAGCCGATCGTGATAGGAGATGCGCCGCGTGCCATCGAGGAGCTGTCGGACCTCCACCCGAGCCTTCGCGTACCCCCGGCCCCGGGGGGATCTGCAGGATGCGGCCCTGGGTGCGCACGGGATTGTCGTTCAGCACGGTCGCCTCGGTGTAGAGACTGCAGATCCGGGCCAGATCCAGCCCCCGGGGGACCGGCCGCCACGGTGGGGATGCCCGCGAGGCGGAGTTCCGCCACCAGCCGATCTTGCAAGGTCCCCCAGGCGTTCAATGCGCCCCTTGGCAAGGGGCTCAGGGCGTAGATCGGATCGACGCCCAGGGCCGCCAGGGCCCGGCCCACCTGGGTGGGAGCCTGGCGCCCCCGGAGTTCTTCCTCCCGGGTCCAGGCGTCGTCGTTCCGCCGGAAGAGGCTGTGGCAGTCCATGTAGAGGGCCACCGGGATGCCGCAGCGGCTGCCCAGCGTCTGCAGGAGGCGGAGGTAGCTCACCGTGTCCTCCTCCGGGACGAAGGTGGCCCCCGCGAGGAGCTCGCCCGTCGCTCCTCCATCGCCCCCACCAGCGCGCAGGGGGCCCCCGGTCCTCCAGCCAGGCATGGGGGCTGCCATCCCAGAGGACGAGCAGGCCCGCCTGGACCTCCCGCGGTCGTCGGGCGCGGGGGCGAGGCGGCGCCCCGATTGCCATGGACGACGCCGCGGCGGCCGGCGCTGCGGAGCCGGGCGAGGAGCCGCCAGGCGTGTCGCTCGCTGCAGCCGAGGCTCTGGGCCGCTTGGGGGCTCATGATGCGACCCTTCAGGACGAGACGCAACGTGTGGTGCCGGTGGAGTTCACGTTGAGTCGTGGGGATCAGGATGGTGCCTGTGGTCATGGGCCCTCCCGTGGGAAACGGGAGAGCCTACTGCTCCTCCGCCCTACCCTGACAGAATCTTTGCTATCACACTGGGAGCGGGCGGGCTTGCAGCCGGGCCAGTCTTCGTGGTAGTAGTAATCCGAGCGCGAAGAACCCAAATCAAGACCCCTCCTCACCGGGTACCCCACCCAAAGGGTGCCCGGTACCCTCTGGGTGGACGGGGTGTCCTCTCCCATTCACCCAGGGGGTACCCACGGGGAGAGGGAATGGTGAGGCGAGATTCTCTCGATAAATGGTAGACCCATGAGGCGAATGATTCCGAACCTAGGGCTGTGTTTCCCGGTCTGGGGAGCTTTGGGGTTCGCTCTCTTGGTGGCAGCGGTCCTGGTCGCTGCGGGGCCGGTAGGCGGCGCCACTGCGCCTGGAGTGATCCCGCCTGACAGGCAGGCCAGTGCCGAGATCCGCTTGGCTTCGCCGACCCACTACGCGATCGTGCTGCATGAAGCCGAAAAGATCCGGACATTGCATGCGACTGGGGACACCATCTTTCATCCCGAGGACCCCGCGCGATCCTTGAGGGTGGTGCGCGTTGAGCCTGGCACCCTACAAGTCCGGCCGGGCCGTTGGAGCCGGTCGCAAACCCTACTGGCTGGCAGCGCGATCCCCGGCTTCCCAGGGCTCACCTTCGCCCGAACGGTGCTACTAGAGGCGGTCGAGTACCGCTATGAGGCGGTTGACCGCATCGTGCACCCGGATCCGGTCCTGGTAGCGTTGGAGGGGTCCCGGGGCGTCCTGGAGGTCCAGACTCTGCGTGTTCACACGGCTGCCGCATCCCTCCCGTCTCACGCCTCGGCCCTGCCCGATCCGCCGGCCCGGGCCATGCTGGATGCGGGGACCCTCAAGCAGGTCCGGGTCCGCGAAATCGGTCCGGATCTCTACGAGGTGCCGACGGCCGACGTCCGGCCCGTGCTCGACAACGTGGGTCGCGTCCTGGTGGACCTGGCACCTACCGTCCTGCCCCTGCTCTCCCGGAAGGAAGGGCTCCAGTATCAGATCACCTCGGCGGCGAGCGATGGGATCTTGACCAACCAGGGATTTGTCGTGACCTCCCCCAAGATGGCCGGCCGGGCCGGGATTGAATTGGGAGACAGGATCCTCAGCGTCAACGGGACGGCCGTGGATGGCCTGGGGAGCCTCTACGGGATCTACCGCCAGGTTCAGCGCGACCCGGCCCTCAGCACGGTCCGGGTGGACCTCGAGCGCCGGGGGACCCACCTCACCAAAACCTACCGGATCCGCTGACCCCTGCCCTCCCCCACCCCCAGCGCGCCTGCTTGACCTCTCTTCATCAATAAGTCTAGTAAGTCTACTACGTCCCCCTTGCCTGGGGGACGTAGTAGAGTTTTTATACTTTTCTCGGCAGCCTCTCGGCCCGAAGGAGATGCGTCGAATCCCGGTCCCCTTCTCTGAGTCTCCGCATCATTGCTCGCTCGCAGGATCGAGGCCGCCGTCGGCCCCCAACGCGAAACACTGCAGACGATCCTGATTTCATCGCCCCGGAGAGCTGCGCCGAATCAGCGGTTATTGACAGGGCGAAGACGCCTGGGGTATATCCTGCCCATCAAGATCTCTTACACCTGGATCTTCCTGTAATCTCACCACGGGCCGTGAGTAGACCTGTGCACCACAACAATGAAGGGTCCCGTCACCCTGGCCCTCTCCGGGTACCCCGCCGCTGGCGGGGTCGAGGGAGAGGGAAGGTAACCTGGGGCTTTCGCAGGTGAGGCCTGCTTCTCCATGAGGGATAGTCTGAAGGTCCGACTGGCCGAGGAAGAACGGGAGGCGATCGTCGAAGCCGAACGCCTTGTCCGGGAGGCGGAGTTCGGGGCGCGCGAGCTCGCGGGCTGGTCCTTCTGGCTGGCCGGCGCCATCGCGGTGGCCATGTCCATCTTCCAGCTCTGGACGGCCGCAGTCGGGACGCTGCCGGGCGTGCTCCAGCGGTCGATCCACCTGACCTTCGCCATGGCCCTGTGCTTTCTCTTCTACCCCTTCAATCGCAAGGTCCGTCGGACGAGCCTCCCCTGGCATGACTTAGCCCTGGCCGCCATGGGCGCCTACGCCGCCCTGTACGTGACCATCCACCACTACGCCCTGATCCAGCGGGTGGGGATCCCGACGGTAATGGACACGGTTGTCGGGTTTGTCTTGGTCCTGCTGGTCCTCGAGGCCACCCGGCGGGCTGTCGGCCTGTGGCTGCCGGCCATCACCGCCATCTTCTTCCTCTATGCCTTTGTGGGTCCCTGGATGCCCGAGGTTCTCTCGCATCGAGGCTATTCCCTCCGGCGGGTGATCGGCCATCTCTACCTCACTACCGAAGGTATCTTCGGAATCCCAGTGGGCGTCTCGGCGACCTTCGTCTTCGCCTTTGTCCTTTTCGGCGCCATCCTGGAACGGACTGGGGCCGGGGAATACCTGATCCGCGTCGCCTTCTCCCTCCTCGGCCACACCCGCGGGGGTCCCGCCAAAGTCGCGGTGGTGGCCTCGGCCTTCATGGGAACTATCACCGGGTCCTCTATCGCCAACACGGCCACCATCGGCTCCATGACGATCCCGCTCATGAAGCGCGTGGGGTTCAAGGCCGAGGTGGCGGGCGGAATCGAGACCGCAGCCGGCGGCAACGGCCAGCTCATGCCCCCGGTCATGGGGGCGGCCGCCTTCGTGATGGCGGAGTGGCTCCAGATCCCTTACCTGGAGATCGCCAAGGCGGCAGCGCTCCCGGCCGTCATTGACCAGCTCGCCCTGCTTGGCGCGGTTCACCTGCTGGCGTTGAAGGAGGGGATCCGGGGATTACCCAGGGAGGATCTGCCTCGATTCTTCCCCACGGTCTTCTCGGGCCTCCATTACGTGATCCCGGTGGCGGTCCTCCTCTACTACCTGATCGCCCACAGGATGACCCCGCTCAGCTCGGCCTTTATGGCCATCCTGGCGGCCATGGGGATGTTCTGCGTCACGAGCCTGGTCCAGGGAATCCGGCGGCGGCCCATTGTTCCCGGGCACGAGCCGGCGGCCGGCGTGGGACCAGCGCTCGAGGAAACGGGGGTCCGGCTGGTGGCCGCGCTGTACATGGGGGCGCGGAACATGGCGTCGGTGGCTGCCACCTGCGCGTCCGCAGGGATCATCGTGGGCATCGTGACGCTTACCGGGATCGGCCTCAACCTCTCCGGGATCGTGGCGGATCTTTCCGCCGGCAACCTCTACCTGGGCCTGTTCCTCACCATGATCGCGTGCCTGATCCTGGGGATGGGGGTACCCACGACCCCCACCTACATCATCATGGCCACCCTCACAGCGCCGGCGTTGATGGCAGTCGGGAGGCAAAGCGGGCTAGAAATTCCGATCATCGCCATCCACCTCTTCGTCTTCTATTTCGGGATCTTGGCCGACGACACACCCCCCGTGGGCCTGGCCGCCTATGCCGCCGCTGGCATCGCCCGCTCTGACCCCATTAAGACCGGGTGGAGGGCCTTCTCCCTGGACATGCGGACGTTTCTTCTTCCCTACATGTTCATCACGGCCCCCCAGATGCTGCTAATCAATGCGACGTGGCAAGAGGCCGTCTGGATCTTCATCACAGCCAGCATCGGGATGTACGCATTGGCAGGGGCCATGCAGGGGTACCTGATCACCCAGGCCCGCTGGTACGAGCGGGTCATTCTCTTCGTCTCGGCCATTGCCCTGGTAAAGCCGGGGCTTTACACCGACATCGCCGGAGCTGCCGGTCTGACCATCGTCTATGCCCTTCAACGCGCCCGTGACAGAACCGCCCCTATCTTCTGAAGACCCCACCGCCCCAAGGACTGTGCCTCCACCCGGATCTTCACCAGAGCGCCCGCCGCGACCTTTTCCGAAATGTTCACGGACTCTCCCTTCACCACAAGGGTATGCTCGGTGAAGGGGTGGACAAACACCGACAGCTCCGGGAAGCGCGCCTCCCTAGGCCGATGCCGGATCAGTCCGCCAGAGATCTGGTACTCCTCGCCAGGGTGCGGCTCCGGCAGACCAGGACCGGGAGAGGCGAAGGCGGTCTCCTTCAGCAAAAAGCTTCCATCACCTTCGATCGCGAAGGTCCCAAACACCAGACCCTGGGTCACGGAGTGGCGGTAGGACAGGACGAAACGCTCGCCGGGACGCACCTGGAATGTCAGGATCGCTTGGTCTGCCCTGACGTCGTCGACAATCAGGACCGGGACCCGAACAAAGAAAAGCGCCCCCGCCAGGAGTGTGGGAATCACCCCGCCGACGAGGGCGCGGGATATCCAACGAGGCAGCCGTGCCACTTACTTCATCACGCCCTTTTCCTTGTAGAAGCGCGCGGCGCCCGGATGGAGCGGAATCGGCATCCCGTTCAGCGCCGTTTGCAACGTGAGGTTCCTGCCCGCGGCGTGGGCATCGTGGAGTGTCTTCAGATCATCGAAGATCGCCTTGGTGACATTGTACACCAGCTCCTCGGGCAGGTCGCTCCGCGCCACCATCATGGCCATGACCGCCACCGTCTTGACCTCGGCCTGGTCCTTGTACGTATTCGCCGGAATCGGTACCGAGGTGTAGAAGGAGTACTTCTTGATGAGAGCCTCGGCCTCGGGTCCCGTTATAGGCACCAGAGCCACCTTCCCGGTGAGGAAGGCGTCCATGATCGCTGCCGCGCCCAACCCGACGGTGAAAAAGCCCGCGTCTACCCGCCCATCCTTGAGCTGGTCCGTGGCCGCGGCTGCGTCAATCCGCTCGGCCTTCCCGAGATCGGCCTCCTTGAGTCCGTGCACCTCCATGATTTGCAGCGCATTGGCCTCCGTGCCCGAGCCGGTGGGGCCCAGGACCACCTTCTTCCCCTTGAGGTCTCTGACAGTTCTGATCCCCGAGGCCTTGGTCGCCACGAGCTGGACCAGTTCGGGGTACATCGAGAACACCCCACCCATGTTCTTGATGGGTTTGTCCTTGAAGGCCCCCAGCGTCGTTCCGTTGTAGGCGTAGTAGGCGATGTCATTCTGGAGGATGGCAAAATCCGCGTCCCCGGTGCCTATCAGTTGGGCGTTGGCAACCGACGCGCCAGATGACTCCACCGTCGCTCGAATATTCAGGTCCTTCACCTTGTAGAGGATCCGCGATATTGCACCAGCCAAAGGGTAGTACACCCCCACCACCCATCCCGAGGCGATAGTCACCAGCCGCCGCTGTTGCTGGGCAAGCGCATCCGTGCTCAGCATGCCGAGGATAAGCGCGCCAATCACTAGCCACACCAGATACCTTCGTGTTGTTCTCATCGAAGCCCTCCTCCTCTGAAGACAGGTTAGCCGGGTTATCGAGGAGGACATTAGACATAAGGAGGGGGAAGAAGTCAAGGCTCACATGTAGGCAGCCGTTGTCTTCTGGTCCTTCGCGTGCTTTCATACGGGCCGATTTCACCCTGGAGGCTCGCCATGGCATTGGGTTCCCGCCCGACCGGCCACGCGCCGGAGTTCCCTGAGGGGATGGAGTGGTTCAATACCTCCCAGCCGCTCCGCCTCACCGACCTTCGTGGGCGCGTGGTGCTCCTGGATTTCTGGACCTACTGCTGAATCAACTGCCTGCACGTCCTCCCGGAGCTGGAGGCGCTGGAGTCGAAATACCCCCGGGCTCTCACCGTCATCGGGGTCCACTCCGCCAAGTTTCCCACCGAGCGTGAGGCGGTCTCCCTTCGCCACGCCATCCGGCGACACCAGATCACGCACCCGGTCGTCAACGACAAGGACTTCCTCGTCTGGCAGCGCTTCGGTGTGCGGGCCTGGCCCACCCTGGTCCTGATCGACCCGCAAGGCTACGTGGTGGCAGCGACGGCGGGTGAAGGCCACGGTCCCGAGCTGGATGGTCTTATCGGAGACCTGATCGCAGAGCACCGAGCGGCGGGGACCTTACGGGAGGGGGCGGGACCGAGTGTCATCTCCGACGGGGACGAGGCCACGCCACTCGCCTTCCCCGGTAAGGTGGCGGTTGACCCGGCCGCGAATCGCCTGGCGATTGCCGATTCCGGGCACCACCGGATCCTGATTGCGGACCTGGAAGGCACTGTGCGGGCGGTGACCGGCACGGGAAAGCCCGGCGCTCAGGACGGCCCATTCGCGGACGCAAGCTTCCGCCACCCGCAGGGCCTGGCGTTTCACGACGGGAGCCTGTACGTCGCCGACACGGAAAACCACCTCATTCGCCGCCTGGACCCCGCCAAAGGCGTGATCGAAACCGTTGCAGGCACGGGACGGCAGTCCCACGGGCCCATCCGAGGCGCCGAGGCGGGACCCCTCGCCACCGACCTGAACTCTCCCTGGGACCTCGTCGTCCTCAATGGAGCCTTGTACATCGCCATGGCCGGCTGTCACCAGGTCTGGAGAATGGATCTGATCACGCGGCGGCTGGAACGCGTGTGTGGCACCGGGCGCGAGGCCCTGGTGGACGGCTCCCGCGAGGATGCGGCCATGAACCAGCCGAGCGGGATCACCACCGACGGAAGCCTGCTCTACGTGGCCGACAGCGAGGCTAGCGCCATCCGGAGCATTGACCCAGGCCCGGGGGGCCGGATTCGAACCCTGGTCGGTCTGGGCCTCTTCGAATTCGGGGATCGAGACGGGACGGGAAACGGAGTGCGGCTCCAGCATCCGCTAGGGGTGGCGGCCCTCGAGGGGCGGATCTACATCGCCGACACCTACAATCACAAGATCAAGGTCCTTTACCCTTCCCTTCAGCGTGTGGAGACGCTGTTCGGGACAGGTCGGCCGGGCGATCTTCTGAGAGAGCGACCGCAATTTTTCGAGCCGGGCGGCCTGGCCGCAGCCCCCGGGCGCCTTTACATTGCCGACACCAACAACCATCGCGTCTGCGTCGCCGACCTGTCCTCTCGGCGTGTGACCGCCCTTCATCTCTTGGGCGTGTGAATTCCGCCCGCAATTGTGCCCACCCTCTTTCCCCAGGTCTTCACCAATTTCCCGTCTCCTCTTCTTCGGCGTTACCCAGGCCGGCCAGTAACGGGCCGCAACGCGCTGAGCCCAACGCATCCCGACTGTGCCACCGAAAAGATAAAGTCGCAACGTTCCCTGCTCAGCAGGGTAACCGCGGCCGCCAGGCCCACGACTAGCCTGGCATCACGAAGAATCGACACGTTCATGCACGCTCCCACTCTCGGCAACTTGGCAGCCTGGCAATCCGGCAACCGGGCAAAGACACTAGAAGCCTTCCAGACCCGCTCCCCCAACTGTCAGATTGCCTGATTGCCCGGCCCCGGCGTTCTCGGCTCTAGGCTCCGCTTATTGGACCTCCGTCCACGTGGCGTCGGGGTTGTACTCCTGCATTTGCTTGACGATCTCGGCCGTCCGCGGTCCGAGGTCCTTCTGGTAGATCCGACCGTGGTGGCTGACAAGGAAGGTCATGACGCCGGTGTTCCCATACTCGGCCGGGAAGGCCACCAAGGCGAAGCCCGCGATCATGTTCCCGTTGATCACGTAGTAGTAGCGGCCGCCGGGTAACTGGCTCCCCTGCCGGGTCAGGACCCGGAAGTAGTACCCGTGGTACGGGTCGCCGCGCTTCCGGCCGGCCTTGAGAAACTCGGCGATCTGCGGCCCGAACGGGCTCTCCTCGCCGTTCGCCACGGCCGGATCCCAGTACAGCCCGTCCTGCGCGCCAGGCGTGCTCACCAGCCGCTGGGCGAACTTGCGCACGCCGCTGTCGTCCCGGATCTTGCTGGCATACTGCCGCTGCGCGCCGAGATAGGCCCGGCAGACCTGGATGGCGTTCAGCTCGTTCCCGCCGATGCGCCGGTTCAGGATCTCCTCGAGGCCCTCCGCCGTGTGGAACCGCCAGGTGTCCCCGCTCCGGACCAAGGGGATGGGGAGGGGCCAGGCCTCGTTGCCGATCACTACCACCACCCGATCCGCGGTCTCCTTCCGAAGGGTCAGGGCCTCCTGGCTCGCCTGGTACAGGCGCTGCCGGCTCTCGCGGGCGGCCACCTTGTCCTTCGAGAGCAGGCGGTCGGCGTACTCGCGTCCGAACAAATCCTGCAGCGCCCCCTCGTCGTTGTTCTTGAGCGCCGTGAACAAGGCGTCCACGGCCGCCTCGGGGGTCTGGAACGTCGCTTGGCCCCCCGCCGTCGCCGCCTGGGCCAGGCCCGCGGCCGATAGGATCAGCAGCAGGACGGCCAGGGCCGCCCAGGGCGTCCACCGCGATGCCATGTTGGATTCGCTGTGATTCATCGTGTCCTCCCGCACGCCTCCCTCCTTCTCTGGCGCGGAGCGCGTGAATCGTCAAGGGTCCCGTCCTTCGTGCGGCCTCATGTGGGAAGTCCCGGCAGGCAGCGCCCGTCATCGGCGCCGTCCCCCGCCGCCACCCCGGCCACCGCCCCCGCCGCCTCGGGACGCTCCGCTGCCCATGCTGGCGCTGCCGCCGCGGCCGCCACCGCGAGACCCACCCCGGTCCATCGTGGAGGCGCTGGCGCGGCTCTGCGACCCGCGGCTGGAATCCCGCATGGCGTCCGAGCCGCGCCCGCCGCTGCCGAAGGCATCGCCCCGCGCCTGCCCGGCACCGCCGTAACCGGGCCGCGCCTGGGCCGTCCGGGCCGACGCGCGGCCACCGCTCACGTCGCCCGGGCGCTTCTGCGACTGCCAGCGTTGGCCCCCGTCCTGGCCGCGCCCCGCTTGCCCCGGCTGAAGTCCCGCCTGCTGGGCGCGCTGCTGGCCTTGCTGCCTGGCCTATTGGGCCTTTTGCTGAAACTCCGGATTGTTGCGGTTGACATTGAGGTTCTCGGTGCGGTTGATGTTGACGTTGGCGTTGATTTCGTTGCCGCCCCAGTTGAAGGCATACGCAGTCGCGGCGCCAAAGAAGAAGCCGGTAGCAAAGGCAGCCCCTGGCGGATAGGGGTAGTAGTACACCGGATACGGGGTGGGGTAGTAGGCGTACACCGGCGCCGACTGATAGACGACGACCGTGCTCGGCTGGTACTGGGGGACGTAGACCACCTCGGGGTCCGCCGGGACGATCTTGATGGTCTCCTTCTCCTGCACAACGATCTGTTTATCATCGGATTTGAGGTTCCCCGCCCCCTGGGCCTTGGCCCGAAAGGCCTGGATGGCCTTCAGCACGTCCGCTTGCTGGCTCACCACCGCCTCGCCCAGCTCCTCCGTCCAGTCGAGGTCCTGGCTCATCATCGTGACGACCTCGGGGTAGTTGAGGAGTGACCGGACGCTGTCATCCCACCGCGTATCCGGTTGAAGCTTGGGGTCCTTCTTGAGCTTTTGCAGGAAGCGTTCCGCCTGCACGATGTCCAGGGGGAATGTGGACGCCAGCAGGACGATCGCCAGGAGGTCATCCGGGTACAGGGCGATCCGGCCCACCAACTTCTCGAGTTCCTGCGGAGACTGGGGCTGGACCGGCACGTCGGCCGTCGGGGCCTGTGCGAGCCCCGGTGGGCCGGCCGGCAGGCCGACGAGCAGGCCCGTGAGGATCGCGGCCAGGTACCTGCGGCACACTTCAGTACTCATGGTCTTCTCCTTTCGTTGATCGAGGCGGTCCGACGGTCCCTGACCACGACCGCCGGACCGATCGCCGGTCTGAACGCCGCTCTGCGGAACCAGCGGAATGCCGTCTGCCAACTCGTACTTGGTGACAGCGCGGATCTTGTTCTCGATCTGAAGGTAGCGAGCGACCTTCAAGACCGCCCCGCGTTTCGCAAGGTTTCAACGCGGTGCTTGCGCACCTTCTCCCACGACGAGCTCGGGACCTCAGCCTTGGTTTAGGCTTAAGGGGACGTGAGACCCGCCCAGGCGGGATCGAACGGCCCGGAGGGCGCATCGTTCATGCTTCGTGAAGAATGCGGGGTAGGCAGAGGCGAGGCTCCGCAAGGGAATCTCGGGGCCGAACGTGCCGCGGGAGGGCATTTTGGCTTTCAGACCCCTCAGGGCGAAGTGCTTCGACAAATCAAGGCTCGTAAACCCGACAACCCCTCCGGTCCGGGGCTCGAGCCGGAGAATGAAATCGTCGCTAATCTCAACGGATCTCGCGGGTCTCGGGCGCCCCACGAAGAAATACCTCACGTCTGCATCCTCGTCACATGCCACACCGGTGCTTCTGCGGTGCGTGCTTCGTATCACGCGGCGTTTCCCATGTCAAGGTTCTGCGCGGTTGGGCCAGGATGAAATTCAATGAGGCTTCATTCGAGAGCCCCGCCGCTTGCTTCGATCGGTTCTGTGGCCTCAGTGGCCCCAAGGGCATTCGACGGTTGCGTGGGAGCTTCACTACCAGGACCGGACCGGAGCGCCGCCAGGAGCCGCTGGAAGTCCGCCGATTCGCGCAGCAATCGCCCCCCGATGGCAATCAACCGGTCCACGGCCTCGTCATCGAGGCGGAAGCTCGTCGGGAGCTCGTTGAAGTAGGCCCGCTCCTCCGAGTCTTGGATGTACTCGAAGGCAACCTGGGAGAGGTACGTCTGCACCGGCCCTCCCTGGGCGTCCGGTGGGATCTCGCGGGCCCAGTTGGCCAGGCTCGCCCGCAGGAGCTCGATAGTCTCAAAGTTGTAGCTGTAGATCTGCACGCCGCTCACCGCGCCCAGCATCATCAACAGCGAGGGGGCGGCGGGCGTCAAACTGAACTCGGGCTCCGGGTGCACCTCGGCGTTCACCACAACGATGGCGATGTGGGTTGGCCGCGCGTTCCCGAGCATATCGAAGCGCTCCCGGATGCCGCCGACCAGGATCACGTTCTCTAGCGGGCCCCGGAGGCCGAGATTGTCCGCGACGCCTCCGTCCACCAGATGGATGTACTGGCGCTTGCCTTCCAGGTAGCTCGCGACGACCTGGGCGACCCGCAGCCGGCGAAGCGAGCCGCCCTTGCGGTCGTTGAGCGCTTCCTCGAGCCAGGGCGGTGGCTGAAAGCCGCAGCCGCCGGCGTAGTTGCGCAACGTGATCGGCGTCAACAGGCCAGGCACCGCCGAGGAGGCAGCCACCGCCCGCGCCAGCTCGAACTGGGACAGGTCCGAGCAAATGAGATCGAACTGGGGCTGAAAGAACGTAAACCGGCTGCCGGCCGCCAGATCAGCGGCGTTGATCTGGATGAATGGGCCGTGTGCCGCTTCGAGATCGGCGAAGGTGGCGCGGTCGAAGATCTCCCGGTCGTAGAGCTCCACCGCCAGCTCGCTGCGGTCGAAAAAGCTGCTGGCCAGGCGGAACCAGTTGAGCGGGCGGAAGAGCTCGAAGATGAGCCGCCCCTGGATGTTACGCCGCAGGAAGCGATCTTCGAAGTCCACGAAGGTGTGATCGCCGTACAGGCCGTAGTAGGCGGCGGTGAAGCTCCCCCCGGAGACCGAGGTGATCAGGTCCACCTCATCCAGCAGCCGCTTCTCGGTGCCACCCACCGGAACGCGCGTGTCACGCAGCTCCTGGAGGACGCCGTAGGCCAGCGCCGCGGCGCGCGTCCCCCCGCCAGAGAAGGCGAGCACCAGCAGCACGTCGCCCATCGGCCGCTCCGCCTGCACGCGCTTCGGCCGATAGCCGTAATCCGGATCCCACCGCGCCAGCGGCGCGTTGGCCGGGCGGTACGCGGCGCAGCTCGCCACGAGCACCGCAAGGACAAGCATCGCCGGTGTGCGAACGACGTACCACATGAGTAGCAACCTCCCAGGCTGAATCCGCAGACCTCCCCCCACCGCCACTCCCATCCCCCCTACTCCCACATGCCCATACCCCCATCCGCCCATACGCATTCACCCTACCCCTTTAAGGGTGTGGAAGTGTGGGGGTTTGGGTGTACGGGGGTGTGGATCGCCACTAGGAGCCTCCGTGTCATGTCCTAAGATTATCGTAGGCTTGACATCAATATGTCACTATTGTATGTTTTGGTGTATGCGGACGACGATATACCTCCCAGATGATCTGCTGGCCCAGGCCAAGAAGATCGCCGCCGAGACGCATCGGACATTGACCGCTGTCATCGAGGACGCTCTGCGGGAAGCCTTGGCCCGACGGCGTCGCTCGTCCCGATCCGCAGCAGTCACCCTTACCACCTTCGGGAAATCGGGGCTCCAGCCCGGCGTGGACCTGGATGACACCGCCTCCCTGCTCGACCTGATGGAGTCCTCCGGTGGTCCTGATCGACGTTAACGTGCTGGTGTACGCCCACCGGAGCGACGCCGCCGATCACTCCCGCTATCGTGCATGGCTTGAGTCGGTCATCAATGCCGATGTCGCTTATGGGATGACCGATCTCGTGCTCGGCAGCTTCCTTCGGGTCGTCACCCACCCGCGCGTGTTCAAGGAGCCGAGCCCCCTTGAACAAGCCCTGAACTTTGCCAGCGAGGTTCGCGAGCGCCCGAATTGCGTCCCGGTTGCCCCCGGTGACCGCCACTGGGGGATCTTCACCCGGCTCTGCCGGGCCACGAATGCTCGGGGAAACCTGGTGTCCGATGCCTACCATGCCGCGCTGGCCATCGAGTCGGGAAGCGAATGGATCACGACCGACCGCGATTACGCCCGCTTTCCCGGCCTGCGCTGGCGACACCCCCTTGCTTGATAGTGTGGGACTTTGGGAGTGTGGGGGTGTGGAAGCGCGCCCCGGCGCCCATACCCCATACGCTCCTGCTTTGTGGTGTAAGATCCTGCCCTAATCTCCGGCTAAGCCGGGGCGAGCGCCGCAATCCGGTGGCGCACCCGCACCAAAAGGGCGTGCTGGGCCGCCGCGCTGAGCCGCAAGAGGGTGCGCCGGGCGTGGGAGATGACCTTGCCGACGGTGTTGAAGAGCAGGAAGCGCAGCCGCTTGGGCCGAGCGGTGTAAAAATCTCCGGGCAGGGTGAGCCGCTTGAGCGCGGTGAGCAGGTTGTAGGTCAGCACGTTGCACCGGAACCACGCGGCATTGGCCCCGAACTTCCCACTGGGCAGGGCGGCCGCGGCCAGCTCATTCTTCAGAACGTGATGGGTGTGCTCCACGGTGCCCGCCTTCTCCCGGTGCCACTGGAGGAGGGCCAAGCCGTCCCCCGCCCGGTTGGTGACCACGGCGAAGTGCTGGACCCGCCGCCCGTCCGCGAAGAGGTCCCCCGGGCGCTTCGTCACGCGGATCGCGAGGTAGCGCCGGAGGCAGGGCCGATCCTTCCGGTAGTCCTTGTCGTCGGGGACGGAGGGCACCTCGGCCCACTCGCGCCGGGCCTCCCCGTCCTCGCGCTCGAGCTGCCAGGCGCGGGTGGGGAGGCGGAGGATCTCGGCCTGCAGCGGCTCCGAGAGGTCCGCGCTGATGGCGTACGCGATCGGCTGGTCCTCGCACCAGCGGAGGACGGCGGTCTCATACAGGGCGCTATCGCCGCGCACGCGGAGCTGCGGGATCCCCTGTGGCAAGGCGGCCACCGCCTGTTCCAGGACGCGCACATTCCCACACCCTGCGGGGACATGACCAGCGCGGAACTCGTCGTGGACGATCACGTCCTGCTCCGCCCGGCGCACCACCACGGGCTGGTAGCCGCGCGTCCCGTCATAGGCCAGCGTGGCCGCCTGTTTGTGGGCCTCCACCAGCGTGGCGTCCACATCCAGGGTCGCCGTGCCTGCCGGGGCCCCGCGCTGGAGCCCGGCCACCAGCGTCCGGTTCGCGGCCCCGAGGCCGGCCAGCGGCGCCGACTCCAGCGGGATGGCCGCCTGGGGACCGGCCTGCCAGAGCGGCCCGCCCTCGACGTGAAACGCCTCCAGGAAGTCCCGGACGGAGGTCGCGGTCGGCAGCTCGAACCCCGGCAGGGTGGCCAAGGCCCGGTCCTCGCGGAGCGTGCTGAGATCCTGGCAGCGATCGCCGCCGCTCGTCCACAGGGCGATGAGGGTCTCCACGAGCTGCGAGGGCGGGAGCCCCCGCTGGCGCTGCTTGACCTGCACCTGCCCTCGAGCACCTGGGCCACCCCGAGCTGGCGGAAGAGCTCGATCAGCAGCGGGACCCCGGCGCGGGCAGTGACCAGGCTCGGATCGATCGTCTCGTCAATCTCGAACGGCAACCGCGTTGGCGCTTGGGGCATCGACTCCCTCCTTGCAGTGTGTGCACCCAGTGGGTGAACCGAAGCAAGGACAGTGCCATCGCGGTTCGCGGCTCGCCAAGCCGCTCGAATGCATGATCCGCTGGTACGATCAAAACCTTAGCCGGAGAACAGCGTGTGATTTCGGCATCGCAGCGCGGGGTCTCCTGGGTTGATCCCGGCCAGTTCCCGCAGAAGCTTCTCTGCGCTGACCGCGGTCCGCTCCTCCTTGCCGCGCCAGCGGCGCATGCATCCCACCTCGGTCCCCACGTTGCCGAGCTGCTCGGCGAGCGAGAGCCGGCTCCATCTCTCGCCGGCAAGCTCCTGGTGTCGATAGGTCGGCTTCGTCATCGGTCGATGAACACCGTCACGACGTTTGCCGACGCGGAACAAGATCCTTGACAAGAACTCATTTGGGACTGTATATAGTCCCAATGAAGACTCTCACAATCACGGAAGCCAAGAAAAACCTGAGCCGGTGGCTGGCGGCTGCCTCGCGCGGGGAAGATATCGGGATCGTCAGCGGGGCGGACATCATCGCCCTGCGGAAGGTGGAAGTGGAATCCACGGACTACGCGCTGCGCGAATATGGGGCCACACCCGAACACGTCGCGGCCCTGGAAAAAGCTACCGACAGACTCTACCGGAAACTCAAACGGTCCGGAAAGCTGATCACCGTCACAGCCGAAGAGTTGAGGAAAATGATTGACTAAGCCTCTCTCAATGGCCCCGGGCGTGCTGCGACGGTTGCGGGAATTACCCAAGAGCGAGAAAGTAGAGTGCCTGCTCGCATTGTGCGAGCTCGCTGAATCCTTCGGCCAACCCCACGCCCACAGCGGTATCGGCATCCGCAAACTGGGTACAAAGCTGTTCGAGTGTCGCGGGGGCCTCGCATTGCGTTTTGTCTTCCAAGACCGGCCGACCGATCTTTTCATCTCGTTCTTGGGCAACCACGATGAAGTCAAAGCATTGCTCAGGAGCGGCAAGTATCGCTGAGCCATGAGGGGATGATTCTCTCTCCAAGACGCAAAGCCCGCCAATCCGAAAGGGAAGAACTACCTCGTCACGCCTCAAGACGGCCCAGCCTAGGCCAAAAGATTCGACCGGCTCGAGGTCACGGTATGTGACCCGCAGGGGAGCGGCGCCGATCCCAGCCCCTGACGGCAAGCTTCCGGGCCACGTGCCCTACTTTTTTCTGGGATGACGGCCAAATCAGCGGCTCATTCCCCCCTCGGGTGAGGAACCCGGCGTTGCCCCGGGCCGCGTCGGGGAGAGCGCGGGGTCGCCCGGATTGATGGCGGCCAGCTCCCGCAGGAGCTTCTCTGCCCTGGCCGCGTCGCCGGCCTCCCCACGGTACGCAACCAGGGCGAGGCGCGCGTCCCGGTCCCATGGCTGCCGTGCCAGCACCCGCTCGAGCTCGCGTAACGCCTCCTTAGGCTTGCCGGTGTCGTGGAGCGCAATGGCATACACATAGCCGAAGCGGGCATCATCCGGGGCCATCCGGGCTGCGCGCCCCAGCGCCGCCAGCGCCTCAGCCGAGCGCTTCTGGCGCACCAGGGAGAGGCCCAGGGCATGGTGCAGCGCCGCGGCCTTGGGCATGGCCCGCAGGCCAGCCCGGAGCGTGGCTTCCGCCGCCGTCTCCCCCCCCGCCCCCGATCTCTCCACGTCGGCGAGGTTCACGTACGCCGGCACGAACAGGGGATCCAGGCGGATCGCTTCCCTGAGGGCGGCCACCGCCTCATCCGGACGCCCGAGCTCCGCGTACAGGGTGCCGAGATTCGACTGGGCCGCTGCCTGGCCAGCGAGGGCCTGTTGGACCGATTCATACTCGGCGAGCGCCCGCTGCCACGCCTCCGCATGGACACCGAGGGCTGCCGTCCCCGCGAGCACGAGCAAGCGCGCCGCCTCGATCCGCACCGCTCGCACCGGATCGGCAAGGTTGGACGCCAGCGCCCGCGCCCGATCCGAGGGGCGGACCATGGCGTGGCCGCTCACGGCGGCCCGCCGTACGAGCGGATCACGATCGTCGAGGGCTGCGCGCAGCGCCTCCAGCGCCGGACGCCCAGGATAGCGCGGGAGCAATGACAGCGCGGTGGCGCGCACGATGGCCGGTGCGGCCGTGTCGCCGGCCAGCCGGACCAGCCCGTCGGCCGCACCCGGCTTGCCTGTCCGTCCCGCGTGCAGGGCCTCCCCGTAGTGCGGCTCCTTCCGCAGCGCCGGCCCGTACCAGCGGGCAATAGCATCGGCAGCCCACTTGGGGCTGCGATCGGCGTGGCAGACGTTGCACGCGTTAGGCGTGCCGAGCTTCACGGAGAGGTCGGGCCGGGGGATGCGGAAGCTGTGGTCGCGCCTCGGGTCCACCACCATGTAGTTCTTGGCCGGCGCATGACAGTCCACGCACCGGGACCCCGGCCCGCCCGGCTTGTGGAAATGGTGGGCGGGCGCGTCGTACGCCATCGCCTTGAGCCCACGCATGTCCACGTGTGACAGCGCGGGCGGCGGGCCGGCCGTGTGGCAGGTGGTGCATACCGCGTTGCCGGGCACCCGCAGCTTGAGGCTATGCGCCTCGTGGCAGTGGCTACATCGCATCCCCGCGGCCTGCATCCGGCTCTGGAGAAAGGACCCGTACTCGTACACCTCGTCGAGAATCTGGCCATCGGCATGGTACAGCCCCTCGTCGAGCAGGGCGGGTAGATAGTCGTCCATCAGCCGATGCTCATGCCGGAAGCCGTCCGAAAGCGGCGCCCGGCGGGCGTGACAGCGGGCGCAGGTCTCGATCTCGGCGGTGGCGTCCGCACCCTTCAGGTCCACAGGGAACCCTTTGCCGGAGCCCGCCTCGCCACCCTTGCCGCCGGCCCTGGCCCACTCTACGTGCCGCGAGCCCGGCCCGTGGCAGGCCTGGCAGCCCACGCCGAGCCGCGTCCAACGCGTCCGGTAGGCGCGGGAGGCGGCGCCGAAGTTGCGCGTCAGATCGGTGGCGTGGCATTCGGCGCACATGAAGTTCCAGTTCTGGGCCGGCCTGGTCCAGTGCAGTTCGTCGCGGAAGTCGATGCGCTCTTTGGGATAGAGGTGGAACCAGCGCTTCCTATCCGTATCCCAGGCAATCGAAAGTGCCTGGAGGCGGCCGCCGGGAAGCTCGATCAGGTATTGCTGCAGGGGGTCGAGACCGAAGGTGTACTTCACCTCGAAATCGGCGGGTTTCCCGTTCGGTCCGTCGGTGTTGACGTAGAACTTGCCATCCCGCCTGAAGAAGCGGGTGGTCATGCCGGCGTACCGGAATGTCGCCCCGTTGAAATCGCCGAGCACCGTCCTTTCAGTCGCCTCTTGCATGGCCAGGTCGTGGTCGGAGCCTTGCCAGGCCTTCACCTCCGCGGCGTGGCAGCCCGCGCATGCTGCTTCGTCCACGAAGGCCGCCGCCGCGACATCGGCGCGCTTGTCCGCCGCCAGCGTGCCACCAGTGGAAGTGCCGCGCTGCGTGGCGAGCCAGATCCCGCCGGTCAGGAGAAATGCCACGGCCGCCGAGATCATCACGAGGGCCCACGACCGCGGCCCCTCTGACGTACGCCGGGCTTTTCCCTCGCCGCGCCTCGTCATCAGCCGATCTCATCCATTGGCTCAACGACGCCTTTGCAGTCCCGCTTCATGTCCACGACCGTCCAGTCCTTGGCCTGCGCCGCGTCGAGCGCCTTGTCCAGGCGACCGATGGATGATTTCCGGTCGTAGGCCCACTCGTGGTCGCCGGCCGATGAACCTGTGGATACCGGCCGGCTCCCCCCCTGCCGCGTTAGTCGACCGCCACGGGCGAAGCCCGATCGCCGAGAGAAGACACGAGTGATGCCTTGACATCATGCTAGATGATGCTATGATGCTACCTATGCGTACCACGGTCCGTATCGACGACGAACTCCTCCAGAAGCTCAAAGAGCAGGCGCGCAGGGAGAACACGTCCCTGACCCGCCTGCTCGACCGGACCCTGCGCGCGGGCCTGCTGGGCTCGCGCAAGTCAGGCCGGCCACGACGACGCCATCGGGAGCAGACCCACGCCATGGGCGCCCCCAGGATCAAGCTGGACAAAGCGCTGGCCCTGGCCGCCGCCCTCGAGGACGAAGAGATCGCCAGGAAGATGATGCTGCGCAAATGAAGCTCATCGATCTCAACGTCCTCCTCTATGCCGTCAATGAAGACGCCATCCACCACGCCCCCGTCCTCGCATGGTGGGAGCGGGCCCTGAGTGGCGACGAGCCCGTGGGCCTGCCCTGGGTCGTCCTGCTTGGATTCCTCCGCATCGCCACCAATCCCGACATCTTTCCGCGACCGCTGGATCCAGATGTCGCCATCGGTAAGGTGGACGCCTGGCTATCTCTCGACAGCACACGCCTACTGCACGAGAAGGACGAACACTGGGGCATCCTTCGTCCGCTTCTCGCCGAGGTCGGCACGGCAGGCAATCTGACCACCGACGCCCACCTGGCGGCGCTCGCGATCAGCCATGGCGCCGTCCTCGTCTCCTGCGATACCGATTTCGCCCGGTTCCGGGGGCTGCGCTGGGAAAATCCGGCAGGCCGATAGGCAGCACACGCCTTCCGGCACCTCCTCCCGTCGGCTAGGCTCGGCACCCCTCCCACCGGGCAGTGCGCGTTGGCCGATAGGTGCGGCAGGATGCGGTCGAGGAACCGCCCCTCCCCCCCGATCGCCCGAGACATGCGCGCCTTCAGCGCGAGCGCAGAGTGGCTCGGCGCCATGGTCGCCGGGCAATCGACTGCCTCACGGCCTCTCGAACGGGAAGACGGCCTTCCAATCCCTCTTCATGTCCACTAGCGTCCAGCCGCGGCTCCGAGCCTCGTCCAGGGCCTTGTCTAGGCGCCCGATTGGGGATTGCCGGTCGTAGGCCCACTCGCGCTGGGCGTCGGTAGGATGGACGATGAGCATCAGCCGGGTCCCAGCCCCGCCAGGCCGGGAGACGGCATGGTGATGCAAGGGCGAACCTCCGCGGGTGATCAAAGGATTGATGATTGGCCCGCGGTCGTATATCATACCATTCGTCAACGGACGATCAGGCCACGGAGGATAGGCATGACTCCTGAGACGGCGGCCCAACGCGAATGGCTGCGACAGTGGAACGAGGCCGGGCCTGCACTGGCGGCGCGACGCCGCGATGAGCTCCTCCATCTCTCCGATGAACGTGCCCTGGCCGCCAGCGAGGCGCTCCTGTCCCTGATAACGACGGTGACCCTCAGCCCCGGGCGCCGCCACTGGTCCGGGCTCGTCGAGCAGCAGGCCCTCTTCCACCGCCGCCCCGCCCCGTGAACCCCATCTTCACCGCAGCCCTGGAGGTTCAGGAGTTCTGCCGCGCCCACGGGTTTCGCTTCTGCTTCATCGGTGGCTTGGCCCTTCAGCGCTGGGGTGAACCCCGCCTCACCCAGGACGTGGACCTCACCGTCTTCAGCGGGTTCAGCCGGGAACCCGAATACGCGGACCAGTTTCTGTCGGCCTTTGCGCCCCGCATCCCTGATGCCCGCGAGTTCGCGCTGCGACATCGCGTCCTCCTCCTGCTCGGCCGAGCCGGGATCCCCCTCGACGTGGCCCTGGGGGCCATGCCCTTCGAGGAGCGGGCCGTGGGTCGGGCCTCACCCTTCCGTGTGGCCGAAGGCATTTCCCTGCTGACTTGCAGCGCCGAAGATCTCATCGTGTTCAAGGCGTTCGCCGGCCGTGCCCAGGATTGGATCGACATCGAAGGGATTACCCTTCGGCAGTACCGTCGGCTCGATGACAAACTCATCTGGCAGGAACTGCTCCCTCTCTTGGAACTCAAGGAGGACGAGCAGACGGGGCCTCGACTTCGTCGGCTCCTCGAGCTCCCAACGGCCTGAGGGGCACCCTCACCTATCCAACCCCAGTCTCCCCCGGCGAGCGCAGGCGACGCCCGATCCTCGGTGGTTTGATCGTCATCCGCCCGCGCCTCTACCGCTTCTCGAACGGGAAGATCACCGACCAGTCCCTCTTCATGTCAACCACAGTCCAGCCTGTGGCTTTCGCTTCGTCGAGGGCTTTGTCGAGACGGCCGATGCCGGACTGGCGGTCGTAGGCCCACTCGCGTTCGGCATCGGTGTGGCGGACGATGAGGGCAAAGCGCGCCCGCGCGCCAGCCGTGGTCCACTGGAGCATCTGCAAGTCTCCATCGGAGTTGCCGAAGGCGGCGATCGGGCGCCGCCCGATGTGCTGATTGATGCCGACCGGTTTGCCCTCTTTGTCGTCGATGAAGTTGATCTCCGGCAGGCGCACCAGCACGGGCTTACCGTCGCGCATTTCAAGTTTCGTCTTGATGCTGCTGCCGATGACCTGCTCGGGCGGCACGCCATAGACTCTCTCCGCCCACGGGCGCATGAACTCGATGCCGCCGCCGGAGACGATGAAAGTCTTGAACCCGTTCGCGCGCAGATAGGCAAGCAGTTCGAGCATCGGCTGGTAGACCATTTCCGTATAGGGTCGACCGGTCTTCGGGTGCTTCGCCGTGGCAATCCAGTCGCGCACGGTCTTCTCAAACTCCTCCGTCGTCATGCCCGCGTGCGTGGCCATGACGATTTCCAGCAAGGCTTTCTCACCGCCCGCGAGCGCGCCCTTGACGTCGCCTTTGAGCAACGAGGCAAAGGGTTCTTTGGTCTTCCATTCGGGATGCTGGGAGCTAAGCGCCTTCACGCGGTCGAGGGCAAAGAAGAACTGGAAATACATCGGCTGCTCGGCCCACAGTGTGCCGTCGTTGTCGAACACTGCGACGCGCTCGGCCGGCGGAACGAAATCCGGCGAGCCGGCCTTCGTCACCTTTGCGACAAATAGCGTAATGGATTTCTTGGCCGCGCCGTCGTTCCACGAGGGGAGGGGGTCCTTGCCGGGTGCCGCTTGCTGGGCCGAAACAGAACCCAGGCGGAGGAGTAGAATCAGGGCGGTCAGGGCCAACACTCTGAGGGTGGCGTTCCCAGTATGTAAACTCATGCCGGTCTCCCGTGAGGGACGGCGGGTGCCCCATGGTGGGACACCCGCCGGGATGCTTCAGATCGCATCAGCGCGCGCCGCCGCCCTCCTTCAGCTTCTGCATCACCTGGTCAATGCTGAAGCTGGCCGGCTTCTGGCGTGGCGGGAACTCCTTGAAGGTTGCCAGGAACTGTCCCACGTACGCCTGCCCCGGCACCAGCAGGAAGGCGCGATCTAGCAGCCAGTCGTAATAGGTGTTCGAGGTGATCTGCGCCCGCTCGTAGGGGTCGCGCCGCAGATTGAACATTAAAGGCACACGCAGCGGAATGAAGGGCTCGGCCCAGACCTGGAGTGTGCCCACGACGCGTTGCTCCATGAAGATGACCTTCCAGTCCTGATAGCGCAGCGCCGTCAGGTCGCCGTCGTCCGAGAAGTAGAAGATCTCCTTGCGCGGCCCCCTGCTCTCCTGACCGGTCAGGTAGGGGAGGAAGTTGTAGCCGTCCAGGTGGACCTTGTACATGCGGCCGATGGCCGGATGCCCACCCTGTTTCAGCTTCTCCTTGATATTCGGCTCGCCGGCCGCGGCCAGGAGGGTCGGTAGCCAGTCCATGTGATGCATGATCTCGTTGGTCACCAAGTTCGGCTTGATCTTGCCAGGCCAGCGCACCATGGCGGGCACACGCCAGCCGCCCTCCCAGTTGGTGTTCTTCTCGCCGCGGAAGGGCGTGGCTGCAGCATCCGGCCAGGAGTTGTAATGCGGGCCGTTGTCGGTGCTGTAGAACACGATGGTGTTGCTGGCGATCCCCAGATCGTCGAGCTTCTTCAAGAGCTGGCCCACATGGCCGTCGTGCTCGACCATGCCGTCGGCGTACTCGTCCTGCCCGGACTTCCCGCGGTTGGCGGCCTTCACGTGGGTCCGGAAGTGCATGCGGGTGCCGTTCCACCAGAGGAAGAAGGGCTTCCCGGCCTTGTGCTGGCGCTCGATGAAGTCCAGCGCCGCCGCGACGGTCTCGTCGTCCACGGTCTCCATCCGCTTCTTCGTGAGCGGCCCGGTGTCCTGGATCCTTTGGGTCCCATCCGGGTTGGCCCACGAGTGGATCACGCCGCGCGGGCCGAAGCGCTTGCGGAAATTCGGATCCTTCGGGTAGTCCTCGTTCTCCGGCTCCTCCTCGGCGTTCAGGTGGTAGAGGTTGCCGAGGAACTCGTCA
>Ga0209172_10003443_pt1 | contig 24175 bp, 25 predicted proteins | sample LarsenN4metaG_FD_184113 | JGI IMG/M metagenome (GOLD analysis project Ga0209172, IMG submission 184113) | Hot spring sediment bacterial and archeal communities from British Columbia, Canada, to study Microbial Dark Matter (Phase II) - Larsen... ... | reverse complement strand
CCGCCGTGACCACCGTCCGACCGGGCGAGCGCGTGGCGTGGGCCGGCGTGCAGGGGTCATACGCGGACTACGTAGTCGCCCCAGCCGACCGCGTGGTGAGCGTCCCCAAGGAGTTGGGACTGGAGCAGGCCGCTGCCGCGATGCTCCAGGGCATCACCGCGCAGTACCTGGCGTGCACCACCTACCCGCTGCAGCCGGGAGACATGTGTCTGGTGCACGCCGCCGCCGGAGGCGTGGGACTGTTGCTCACCCAGATCGCCAAGCTCCGCGGCGCCCGGGTGATCGCCACCGTTTCCACCGACGCGAAGGCCCAGCTGGCGCGCCAGGCCGGGGCCGATTACGTGATCCGCTATACTACGCAGGATTTCGAGGCCGAGGTGAAGCGGCTGACCGACGGCCGAGGGGTGCAGGTGGTGTACGACTCCGTGGGCCAGACCACGTTCGAGAAAGGCCTGAACTGCCTCGCCCGCCGCGGCATGATGGTGCTGTTTGGCCAATCGAGCGGGCCGGTGCCGCCGTTCGACCCGCAGCTGCTCAATCGGAAGGGCTCGCTGTTCTTCACCCGGCCCAGCCTGGTCCACTACATCGCCAGCCGGGACGAACTCGTCGCCCGCGCCTCGCAGGTGTTCGGCTGGATCGCCGGCGGGAAGCTCAAAGTCCGCATCCACGCGCGCTACCCGCTGGTGCGCGCCGCCGACGCGCACCGCGACTTGGAGAGCCGCGGGACGACAGGGAAGCTGCTCTTGATCCCGAGCGGGGACCGAAGGGACCCACCGACGCGCGAAGCCCCTACGAGTACCGCCTGAGCTCCTCCGCGTCCGGCGCCAGCTCCCGCGCCCGCGCGATGACCTCGCGCGCCTTCACCGGGTCGTGCTTGATCGTCCGATAGATCTCCTCCAACCGAATCGCGGCTTGCACCACCACCGAGCGCGCCACGCCCGGCCGGAGGTGGTTCTCGAGCAACCGCACCGTCTCGTCCAGCGTGGGCCGAAGGTTGGCCGTATCACGCCCGGCGCGGGCGCCGCCCAACCAGAGCCGGGAGAACCACTGGCCCAACGGCTCGAAAAGCTGGGCCACCAGGAAGTCCCATCCCAGCCACATCGCACCGAAGGCGCCCGACGCGGCGAACCAGCGCGGGTCCGCGCCCAGGAAGCCCGCCAGGCCGAACACCAGCGTCGCAGCCGCCAGGCAGCCGCGCACCACCGCGCCGGGGGACGGGTTCTCGAAGAACAACGCTAAAGGATCCTTCAGCTTCGCCTGGAGCCGGACTTTAGGGGCCGGCGAGTACACATACCCACGTGCTTGCCCCCACCTCCATCGAGATCACGCCGGAGCTCCTGGCTCGCTACGACCGCCCGGGCCCGCGGTACACCTCCTACCCGACGGCCGTCGAGTTTCACCAGGGCTTCGGACCGGCGGACTATGCCCGGCACCTGGCCCACGCCGCGGCCCGGGACCGGGAACCGCTGGCATTCTACACCCACCTGCCGTTCTGCGCACGGCGATGCGCCTTCTGCGGGTGCCACGCGATCGTCTCGCCGCACGGGGAGAAAGTCTCCGACCCATACGTCCGGCGCCTGCAGCGCGAAACTGAACTCGTAGCGCGCGCGCTGGGCGAGCGGCGCCGCGTGACGCAATACCAATGGGGCGGTGGGACGCCCACGTATCTCACCCCCAAGCAGCTGCGGGAAGTGTTCCAGCACTTTGCCTCCTGGTTCCGGCTCGAGCCGGACGCGGAAATCGCGGTGGAGGTGGATCCCCGCGTCACCACCGCGGCGCACCTGGAGACGCTGAGCGCGTTGGGATTCAACCGGCTCTCCGCGGGCGTGCAGGACCTGGACCCGGAGGTGCAGGAGATCATCGGCCGGGTTCAGCCCCTGGTGCAAACCGCGGAGTTGATCAGGGCGGCCCGCCGCGCCGGCTTCGGGGGCGGCATCAACCTCGACCTGATCTACGGACTGCCGGGACAGCGTGTCGCGTCGTTCGCCGATACGGCCAGGGCGGTCGTGGACCTCGGCGCCGATCGCGTGGCGATCTACTCGTTCGCCTACGTGCCCTGGCTCAAAGGCCACCAGCGCGCGTTGCCCGCCGACCGCCTTCCCCGGCGCGAGCAAAAGCTGCAGTTGCTCCTCGCCGCGCGCAGCGTGTTCCTGGAGGCGGGCTACGTGAGCATCGGCATGGATCACTTCGCGAAGCCCGGTGACGAGCTGGCTGCGGCGGTGGAGAACGGAACGCTCCACCGGAACTTCATGGGCTACACTACGCGGCGAGCCGGCGACCTGGTGGGGCTCGGGGTGTCCGCCATTGGCAGCATCGGCGGGGCGTTCGCCCAGAACCACAAGAAGCTCTCGCGCTACTACGAGGCGGTGGACCATGGGCGGTTGCCTACGGAACGTGGCTACGCGCTCACCGCTGACGACCGGATCCGCGGCGACGTCATCTTGTCCCTCATGTGCCGGTTCGAGGTCGACTTGGACCGGATCGCCCCGCGCCAGTACTTCGCCGAAAGCCTCCGGCGGCTGCGGCCGCTGGCGCAGGATGGGCTCGTGGAGATCCGCCGAGGCCGGGTGAGCGCCACGCCGCTCGGACGGATGTTCATCCGCAACGTGGCGATGTGCTTCGACGCCCACCTGGCGAGCCCCGAGCGCCGGCAGGGCCCGACCTTCTCCCGCACCGTATGACGACCCTGCCCCTGGGGATCCTCGGGCTCAACCTGGGGGGCCCCAGGAACCTGGACGATGTCCGCCCCTTCCTCAGGCGCCTGTTTGCCGACCGCGAGATCATCCGTCTGCCGGGCGGCGCCCTGGGGCAGCGACTCCTGGCCCGGCTCATCGTGCGGGCGCGCCAGAGAAGCGTGCAGCGAAACTACGCGTCGATCGGCGGCGGCTCGCCCATCTACCGCTACACCACCGCACAGCTCGACGGCATGGCGCGGCGTCTGACCGACCGCCTGGGGCGCCCGTGCCGACCCTACATCGCGTTCCGCTACTCCACCCCAAGCAGCGACGATGCGCTTCGCGCTCTGGCCGCCGACCGGATTCGTGAGGCGGTGGTGCTGACCTTGTACCCCCACTACTCGACCGCCACCACCGGATCCAGCCTGCGTGAGCTCGACCGGGCCCTGCACCGCACCGGGCTCGCCGGCCGCTTCCAGTTCCGCGTCGTGGACCGATGGTACGACTATCCGGGGTACGTCAGCGCGCTGGTCCGCCGAATCCGTGAAGCCCTCGACGCCTGGCCTCCACGCCGGCGTCGCGGGGTGGTGCTGCTCTTCAGCGCGCACAGCCTCCCCATGTCGTTCGTGGAGGAGGGAGACCCTTACCCAGCCCACGTGACGGCGACCGTGAACGCCGTGGTGCAGTGCCTGGGGGCCGAAGCGCCCGCTCGGCGCCAGCTCGCCTACCAGAGCCAAACCGGCCCGGTGCGCTGGCTCGGGCCCCGCACCGAGCACGTGCTCAGGCAGCTGGGCCGCGACGGAGTGCGCGACGTCCTGCTGGTCCCGGTCTCCTTCGTGTCGGATCACATCGAAACGCTGTACGAGGTGGACCAGCTCTTCGCAGACGCCGCGCGGCGCGCCGGGATCACGACCTTTCGCCGCACGCGCTCGCTGAATGACGACCCCGGATTCCTGGACGCGCTGGCCGACATCGTGGCCGTCGCGCTGGATGCTCCCGCCAGCGAGGAGGTGGCGCCGTGCGCATCGGCGTAATCGGCGCCGGCCCGTCCGGCCTGGTGGTGGCCTGGGAGATCGTCTCGCGCGCCCGAGCGCGCGAGCGCGACGTTCAGGTGGACGTGTACGAACGCGCCCCGCGGCCTGGCGGCAACGTCTGGACCGACGTAGTGGATGGGTACCGCGTGGAGCAGGGCCCCGAGGGATTCCTGGATTCGGCGCCGCGCACCATCGCACTCGCGACCGAGCTGGGGTTGGCCGACCGCCTGGTGTCCGCGTCCGACGCGGCGAGCCACCGGTTCCTGTACGTAAACCGACGCCTGCATCCCGTCCCCGCCGGCCCCCTGGCGCTCCTGCGCAGCGGCATCCTTTCGATGCCCGGTCGGCTGCGAGTCTTCGCGGAACCCTTTCGGCCGGCGGGCACCGAGGAGGACGAAAGCGTGCTGTCCTTCGCCACCCGACGAATAGGTGGTGAAGCGGCCCGGCGGCTGGTGGGCGCCCTGGTGGCGGGGATTCATGCCGGCGACCCCGCGCTGCTCAGCATGCCCGCCGCATTTCCCCAGCTGGCGGCGATGGAGCGCGCGCACGGCTCGCTCACACGCGCGCTGGTCGCGACCCGGCGCCAGGCCCGGAGAACCGGGCGGCCCGCAGGCGGACCAGCGGGCCCGGCGGGACGACTGACCTCGTTCGTTGGAGGCCTGCGCGACCTGATCGAGGCCCTGGGCCGGGAGCTGGGGCCACGGGTCCATCTGAACGCGCAGGCCCGCCAGGCGCGTCGCACCAACGACCGCTGGCGGATCGCCGTCGGCGGGAAGGACGAGGAGTTCGACCGGCTCGTGATCACGACCCCACCGTGGCACGCGGCCACCGTGCTGGCGGACGTGGACCCGGAACTCGCCGGGCCGCTGCGGGCAATCCCGTGGGCCCCGGTCACCGCGGTGGCGCTCGGGTTCGCGGCGACCGAGCTTCGCGGCGTGAATCTCGACGGGTTCGGATTCCTGGCTCCGGCGGGCCAGGGCGTCCGGCTGCTGGGCTGTCTCTGGTCATCCTCGATCTTCCCGCATCGAGCCCCGGAGGGGCGGGTGCTGCTCCGCGCGTTGGTAGGCGGCGCCCGCGATCCCGAGGCGGCGGAATACGACGACCAGGCGCTGCTGGATCTGGTCCGCTACGACCTCGCCACCGCAATGGGCATCGAAGCTAGCCCCGAGCTGGTGCGGATCTACCGCCATCCTCGCGCCATCCCACAATACACCCTGGGCCACCTCCACCGTGTCCGCCTGCTGCGCCAGCGCGTGGAGCGGCTTCCGGGGCTGTTTCTCCACGGCAACGGCTACCGGGGCGTGGCGTTGAACGACTCGATTCGACTGGCGGGGGAGGTCGCGGAAGCGGCGCTCAGCACTTAGCCCTCAGCGCTCAGCGGTCAGCAGTCGGCCGTCCGCGATGAATCGGCACCCAGAGACGCTGATTGCTGATTGCCGACAGCCGGGTGCTGAGTGCTGACGAGCAAGAGCATCCTGCTACAATTCAGATCATGCCGCCTTCCCCTCTGGCCGGCCGTCGCATCGTGATCACACGCCCGGAAGCGGACGCGACCCGCCTCGCCAATCGACTCCGAGCCCTCGGCGCGATTCCGATCGTGGCGCCCGCGATCCAGATCGAGTTCACCGACCCGCCCGAGCTGGACCGTGCCCTGGCGAACCTGGCGGAATACCACTGGATCATCTTCACCAGCCGTAGCGGGGTCGAGGCGGTCTTTCGCCGGACCCGCTCCCTCGCCGGACCCAAGGTCGCCGCCATCGGACCGGCCACCGCGGCCGCGCTCCGCGCGCACGGGGTCGAGCCGGACCTGGTCCCGGCGGAATACGTGGCCGAGGGGATCCTCGAAACCTTGGGTGAGGTCCGAAGCCTCCGGTTCCTCCTCCCGCGGGCGGACATCGCGCGCGAGGCCCTGGTGGACGGGCTAACGCGGCGGGGCGCCGTGGTGGACGAGATCGCGGCTTATCGGACTAGGGAACTCATCGCGCCGCGAGCGGACCCAGGACCGGTGGACGCGGTTACCTTTAGCAGCTCCTCCACCGTGCGTGGATTCCTCGCCGGCGGCCCCGTCCCCGCCGGTGCGAAGGTGGTCTGCATCGGCCCGATCACGGCCCAGACCGCGCGGGAGCACGGTCTCGACGTCGCCGCCGTGGCGGAGCATTACACGGAAGACGGCTTGATCAGCGCCCTGGTGGCGGCCTTCGCCGAGCCTTGAGGAGTTGGGAATAGCACCTGGGGAACCCGACTATGGCCACTGAACGCCGGCAGATCGTTCGCTACCTGTTTCTCAAACTGCTGCCCCCGTGGCGCCAGCTGGACGCGGCGGAGCAGCGAGCGCAGAAGACGGAGTTCGTGCGCGCCGTCAAGCAGTTCCACGGCAAGTTGCTGCTCCGCCCCTACAGCCTCATGGGCACTCGGGCCGACTGCGACGCCATGCTGTGGCAGGTGGCTGAGGACGTGGACACGCTTCAGGCCGTGGAGACGGCCATCTTCTCGACCAGGCTGGGCGCCTACCTCACCACCCCCTACAGCTACCTCGGCGTCACCAAACGGTCCATCTATGAGTTCCCGGAGCTTCCAGTCGGCGAGGACCGCACCGTGATCAGTCCATCGGACTCGCGCTACCTGTTCGTGTATCCGTTCATCAAGCAACGGGCGTGGTACGGACTGCCGTTCGAGAAGCGCCAGGAGGCGATGAACCAACACGTGCGGATCGGCCGGAAGTACCCGTCCATCCGCATCAACACCACCTACAGCTTCGGCCTGGACGATCAGGAGTTCATCGTCGCGTTCGAAGGCGACGACCCGGCTGCGTTCGTGGACCTGGTGATGGAGTTACGTGAAAGCGAGGCCTCCGCTTACACCGAGCGGGACGTTCCCGTCTTTACCTGCGTCCAGATGTCTCTCTGGGACGTGCTGGACGCGTTGGGCGGCGCCGGCGCGGCCCCGCGCGAGGTCGCCGCCCGGCCCTCCGAAGCAGCCGGCTTCACCGCCGTGGCCCGCGTGAGCGAGCTGCCCGCGGGCGCGAGCAAGCGGGTGTACCTCGACACCGAGGCCGTGGCCCTGTTCAACGTGGGCGGCAGCTATTTCGCCGTGAGCGATCGCTGCACCCATGGCCGTGCGTCACTGAGCGAAGGGAGGGTGGTGGATAGCGGGGCCTGTATTCTGGAGTGTCCGTGGCACGGCGGTCGCTTCGAACTGGCAACCGGCCGCCCCGTCGGCGGGCCCCCCGATGCGCCACTCAAGACCTTTCGGGTGAAGGTTTCCGGAGATCAGATCCTTGTCGGCTGAGGGCCCCTTCCTCAGAGCCTGTCGCGGCCAGGCGGTGCCCTACACGCCGGTCTGGTTCATGCGGCAGGCGGGGCGCTACCTGCCGGAGTACCGCGCCATCCGTGAGCGCGCGTCGCTCCTCGAGATTTGCCGCACCCCCGATCTCGCCGCCGAAGTGACACTCCAACCGGTGGAGCGGCTGGGCGTAGACGCCGCCATCCTCTTCGCTGACATCCTGCTGCCGTTCGAGCCCTTGGGTCTTGGTCTCTCCTTCGCCAAGGGCGAGGGGCCGGTGGTCGCCCGCCCCATCCGGAGCCCTGCGGACGTGGCCCGCCTCCCGGAGGTGGACCCGACCGAGAGCCTGGGGTATGTGCTCGAGGCGGCGCGCGCCAGTCGCCGGGCGCTGGACGGGCGGGTGCCGCTGATCGGCTTTGCGGGCGCCCCGTTCACGCTGGCGAGCTACGCCATCGAAGGCGGAGGGTCCCGCGACTTCGTGACCACCAAGCGCTTCATGTACCAGGAACCGGATGCGTGGCACAGGCTGCTCGACCGGCTCGCGAATCTGGTCGGGCGCTACCTGGCAGCCCAGGCCAACGCCGGCGCGCAAGCCCTGCAGCTGTTCGATAGCTGGGTGGGATGCTTGTCGCCGGACGACTACCGACAGTACGTGCAGCCCCACAGCACCACGGCCGTCGGGATCGCGGCTGAGGGCCGAGTGCCGATCATCCACTTCGGCACGGGGACATCCATGTTGCTCGAGTTCATGGCCCAAGCGGGAGGGGATGTGATCGGCGTGGACTGGCGGATCTCGCTCGACGTCGCTTGGAGTCGCCTGCCCGGTTGCGGCGTCCAGGGCAACCTCGATCCCGCCGCCCTGCTCGGCCCGCTCCCGACGCTGGAGGCCAAGGTGCGGGACATCCTGCGGCGCGCCGCCGGGCACTCAGGCCACATCTTCAACCTGGGGCACGGCGTGCTGCAGCAAACCGATCCGGAGCGTCTGCGGGCGGTGGTGGACCTGGTGCACGAGGAGAGCGCGACGAGTGTCTAGCCCGCCGTACGCGGTGCTCCTCCTGGCCTACGGCGCCCCGCGCTCGCTCGACGAGGTGGAGCCGTACCTGCTCGACGTCCGCGCCGGCCGCCCGACGCCCCCGGACCTGGTGGAACAGCTGCGGGCGCGCTACGCGGCGATCGGCGGGCAGTCGCCGCTGCTGGAGCGTACCCGCGAGCAGGCCGAGGCCCTCCGCCGGCGGCTGGGGAACGGGACGCCGGTGCTGGTCGGCATGCGGCATTGGCACCCGTACATCCAGGAGGCACTGACCGACGCCCGCCGCCGCGGGATCTCCCGCGCCGTGGTTGTGGCCATGGCGCCTCACTACTCTCCCTTGAGCATCGGAGCCTACCAGCGAGCGGTAGACCAGGCGCGCGGACCCATCGAGGTGGCCTTCGTCCACCAGTGGTTCGACCATCCATGCTTTCTCGACGCCGTGGCGCAGCGCGTGCTGGCCGCGCTCCGGCGCTTCCCGCGCCGAGTGCGGGATCAGGTGCCGATCGTCTTCACGGCACACTCCCTTCCCGAGCGCATCCTGGCTGACGGAGACCCCTACCTCGACCAGCTTCGCGCCAGCGTGACCGGCGTGATGGCGCGCGTGCGAAGCGGCAACCCGCACCAGTTCGCCTTTCAGAGCGCGGGACGCTCGAGCGAACTGTGGGCGGGGCCGGACGCGGGGACGGTGGTAGAGGAGTTGGCCGCGCGGGGAGAGCGTCAGGTGCTGATCTGCCCCATCGGCTTCGTGGCGGACCACCTCGAAGTGCTGTATGACATCGACATCGAGTATCGGCAGCGGGCTCGGGAGCTGGGCGTCCGACTCGAGCGCACCGACTCCCTCAACGCGCACCCATTCCTGATCGAAGCGCTCGCCGACCTGGCTGCCTCCACCGCCAGGCGGCGCGGATGGGCCCCGTGAATGTCGCCGTGGTTGGTGGCGGGGTAGCAGGCCTGGTAGCAGCCTATGAGCTCAGCAGCGCCGGAGCCTCCGTGACGGTCCTGCAGCGAGATCCAAGGTTCGGAGGCCAGATCTGGAGCGCGCGGGTTGACGGGTTCGTAGTTGAGTATGGCGCAGAGGGTTACGCCGCTGGGCGAGCGGCTGGGAATGGGCTCTGCCGGCGACTTGGCATCAGCGACAGACTGACCAGTCAGTCAACCACGGCACGCCTTCAGCTGCGTGGCAACCGGCTCGCTCCGGCACCTCCGGGCAGGGCGGCGGAGTTGGTCGGGATTCAAGCCGCGCGAGGAGACTTGGGGCGGGGGATCACCTCGCTGGTTGGCGGAATGGGAGAGCTGATCGAGGCGCTGCGGCTGGCGCTATCCCAAAGTGCGGACCTCGAGCTCAGCACTCCCGTCCACCGGATCGAGCCGCAAGCACAGGGTTGGGCCCTGGCCACAGGGAGCGGCAACCTCGTCTGTGCGGACGCCCTGGTCCTGGCGATTGCGGGGGCGGACGCGGCTCGCCTCCTGGCACCGGTTTCCAGGGAAGCCGCCTCGGTGCTCGCGGCCTTCCGCGTGGTGTCCAGTGTCACCGTGTCGCTGGCGTTCGAGCGGTGCGCCGTGGGGCATCCACTCGAAGCGGCTGGTTTCGTTTCGACGGCCGGAGCCGAGGCAGACGGCTTCCGCGCCTGTAGCTTCACGTCGTCGCAGTTCCCTGGGCGTGCCCCGCCGGGGCACGTGCTGCTACGGGCCTTCTTCCGGCCGGGAGCGCAATACCCTCTGGAAGCACCCGACGCACATTGGGTGGATCTCGCGCTAGGGACTCTTCGACCGCTCCTTCGGATCAGCACCGATCCGGTGGGCGCCTGGGTCGCCCGGTGGCCGGACGCTCTCCCGCGCTACTCCCCGAACTACGGCGCGCTCGTGAGGGCGGCCACCCGGCGCGTCAGCTCGGCGAGGTCGCCGTTGGTGCTGGCAGGGGCAGCCTACCGCAGGGCGGGCGTGGCCGGCGCCATTGAATCCGCGCAGGCCGCCGCGCGACGGGTCCTCCGGGCGCTCGAGGCCTGAGGCCAAGGAGCGGGAACCGTAGGCTCCCCTCGACCGCCACGGCAAGGATGCCTACAATTGGTGCGCTATGTTCCCCAATCTCACCGTGATCCAGCACCCCCTGATCCGCCACAAGATCACCCTGCTCAGGGACAAGCGCACCGCAACCCGGGACTTCAAGGCGCTGGTGAACGAAATCGCCATGCTCATGGCGTACGAGGCCACCAAAGACCTGCCGCTCGAACCGGTGGAGATTGAGACGCCACTGGAGAAGACCAATGGGGCGCAGGTGGCGGGCAAGAAGCTGGCGCTGGTGCCGATCCTCCGCGCCGGCCTCGGGATGGTGGACGGGATCATGCAGCTCATTCCCGGCGCACGGGTGGGGCACATCGGGCTCTACCGCGACCACCAGACGCTCGAGCCGGTCCACTATTACTTCAAGATCCCCGGTGCCGAACAGGATCGGCTCTTCCTGGTGCTGGACCCGATGCTCGCCACCGGCGGCTCGGCGGTGCACGCGGTCACGGCGCTCAAGAACGTGGGCGCGCACCGCATCCGACTGCTCTGCCTGGTGGCAGCGCCGGAGGGCGTGACCAACATGCTCACGACCCACGCCGATGTTCCAGTCTACAGCGCCGCGCTGGATCGGGAGCTCAACGCCAACGGCTACATTCTCCCCGGGCTCGGCGATGCGGGCGACCGCCTCTTCGGGACCCGGTAACGAGGGCGGCGCATGAAGCAATACCAGGTCGTCATCACCAAGCTCCAGGCCAAGGCGCGAGAGGACGAGGAGACCCTCACGGATCTCTTGAACGAGCGCGCCCGGGCCGGCTGGTTGTACGAGTCGGCTACGCCACTCAGCGGCAACCGACTCCTCGTCGTCTTCGTCCGGCAGGCGTAGCTCACCCCTTCCTCGCAACCCGCCGGCCCCGCCGGGCATCTCACCCAGTTGGAGGGGGGGCGGGCGTGGAGTCACCATGACCGAGACACCCCAGCGCCACCGTCTCGAGACCCGGCGCGCGTACACCGGCCGATTCATCAATGTGGACCTGGACACGGTCCAGGCGCCGGACGGCTCCACCCTGGAGCTGGAGATGGTGCGGCACCCGGGTGCCTGCGCGGTGGTTCCGCTCCTGTCGGACCCCGGCGGGGCCGATCCCCAGGTGCTCTTGATCCGGCAGTATCGCTATGCCGCGGGCGGAGCCATCTGGGAGATCCCGGCTGGCGTGCTCGAGCCCGGAGAGACTCCAGAAGACTGCGCGCGACGGGAATTGTTGGAGGAAACCGGGGCCAGCGCGGATCGGATCGAGTACTTGACCGCGATCTACACCACGCCCGGCTTCACGGACGAGCGCATTCACCTCTTCCTCGCGACCGGGATCACGGCTGGGGAACCGAGACCGAGGTCGGATGAGTTCGTCGAGGTAGAAGTCAGGCCCATCTCGCGGGTGCTCGAGATGATCCGAGACCGAGAAATCGTGGACGGGAAGTCGATCGTGGCGCTGCTCTACGTTGCAGGTTTTCGGCTGAAATGGTGACAAGTTGTCATCGCACGGGGACGGCGAAGCTGGCTCGGGCGGGCCCGGGCGCCGCAACAAGTGGTTGCGGGACAACGCGTTGGGCCACGTTTTCGTAAAGGCGCTGTCCCGGTACGGATTATGCGGTCTTCATCTTGCGACCTTTGAAGGAACGCGCTAGCGTCACCTGAGAAGTCGGAGCCTCGATCATGAAAGCCCTCGCGCAACGACCCCGAACCCGCTCCTTCCCGGAGCCGGCGACCGGTCCCGCACTCCGAGAACTGGACGACTCGAGTGTGGTGGCCGCCTGCCTCGGCGGGCGCGCGGAGGCCTTCCAGGAGTTGGTGCAGCGCTATCAGAAGCGCCTGCTCAACTTCGTGTACCGCACCATCGGCGATCGGGAGCGGGCGGAAGACCTGGTCCAGGAAGTGTTCATCCGGGTCCACCGCCACCTGCACCGGTTCGACCAGACGAAGAAGTTCTCGACTTGGATCTACACCATCGCGTCGAACCTGGCCAAGAACGAGCTGCGCAATCGCAGCCGGAATCCCCTGGTGCTGTTCCAGGCCCTGAAGAAAAGCTGGGAGGCGGACCACCGGCCGCTGCAGTTCGAGGACCCGCACCACCGTCCGGACGACCTCTATCGCAAGCGGCACCTGCGGGAGCTGGTGGAGTGGGCCATTACGCAGCTGCCCGAGCACCATCGCGAGGTCTTCGTGCTGCGCGAGCTCGAGGGCAAGAGCTACGAGGACATCGCGCAGATCACGGACTGTAACCTCGGCACCGTGAAGAGCCGGTTGAATCGGGCGCGGAATCGCTTCGCCCAGGTGATTGCTCCGCACCTGGACTGAGCGGCAGAAGCGGCAGGGGCGGCAGGGGCGGCAGAGGAGACGGGCAGGCCGAGTCCTCTGCCGCCTCTGCCGCTCCTGCCGCCCTCCCAGTGGAACCTGCCAGACCACCGGGGTACTATCCACCCGGTTCCCAAGCCGGCTCCCCGCATTTGGACTGTTCCGATTTCCTCGCCTGGTACTCCGATCTCCGCGACGGCCTGATCACCGACCCCGGGATCTTGCTGGAGCTGGAGCGCCACCGGCGAGGCTGCCGCCGGTGCGCCCGGTACCACAAGGCCCTGTCGCGAGGCGTGGCAGCCCTGCGTGAACTCTGTGACATCGAGCCGTCTCCAACGTTTCGTCGCGAGCTGCGGGCACGACTGGCGGCCGCGGTGCTCCGGGCGCATCCCGAACCCGCTCTCACACCCGCCGGGAAGGCCGCGGTGGTGTTAGTAGCGGTGGCGGGGGCGCTGCTGCTGTACGAAGGTCTGTCGGCCAGGCGGCCGGCACCGCTGGCCCGTGAACGCCGATCAATGCCCATCGTGATCGCCAACCCGGGCGTCCCGTTCGTCAGCTTCACCGAGTCGGGCGCCCGGCGCCCAGCCACCCTGGTGGTGCCGACCAGCGGATCGGCCGCGAGCGCCGACGCGGCGATCGCACCGTAACCGCGCAGCGTCACGCTCTTTCATCGCCCCCGTTGCGCGGGTAAACTTCGCACCTATGGGGCCCTCCAGCTTCGAGTCCGTGCACCGCAGCGTGAAGCGAGGGGAGATCGCCCCGATCTACTACCTCACCGGCGACGCGGACGTTCTCAAAGACGAGCTCGTGGCGCTGATCGTGGACGCGGCCTTGGAGCCCACGACGCGCGACTTCAATCTCGACGTTCGGGCGGCGGGCGATCTGGATCCGGCCGCCCTGCACGCCCTGGTGGAGACCCTGCCGGTGCTGGCGGAGCGGCGCGTGGTGGTCATCAAGGCGCTGGAGCAATGGCGCAAGAACGCTCGGAGCTGGGAGGCCCTCCGTCGCTACCTGGCCCGACCCTCGCCCACTACGGTGCTGATCCTGGTGCACGGCGCGGGTGAGCCACCCGACGTAGGGCTGGCCCGCGCCGCCACGCACGTGGACGTGCCGGTTCCCGGACCGGAAACGCTCCGCCGGTGGGTGGTCGCTCGGGCTCGACGCGTGGGCCTCAAGATCGGTGCCGAGCCGATCGACCACTTGGTGCGAGCCGTGGGGCCCGATCTGGCGCACCTCGGCACGGAGTTGGAAAAGCTGGCCGCGGCGGTGGGCACCGAGCGTCCCGTGACCCCGGCGGAAGTGGCTCAACTGGTGGGCGTGAACCGGGGCGAGACGGTAGAGGATTGGGTGGATGCAGTGGCAGCGCGCGACGTGCTACGGGCCTTGCAGCTCACCGACGTGGTACTCCCGCAGGCCGGCGTGACCGCCGTGCGCATGCTCACGGCGCTGGGCACCGAGCTCGTGGGGCTTCGGTTAACCCACGCGCTGCGGGGCGGCGGGTTGGCGGGGACGCGGCTAGAACGTGCGGTGCTGGAACACCTCCGTCGCAGTCGGTCGGTCGGCGTGCGGAACTGGGAAACCCAAGCGCGATCCTGGGCCGCCGGGGCGGAGCGCTGGACACCGGACGAGCTGGACGCCGCCATCCGCGCCACCTACGAGGCCGATCGGGCACTGAAGTCCACCACGGTGAGCGACGACCGCGCCACGCTTCGCTCGCTGTTGTTGTGGCTGGGCGCCAGCCGGGCGGCGGCGTGAGGCGCACCGGCGCGGTCTCGGCCCGGCTGGTATGGGTGGGGCTCGCGGCGGCCCTCGGCCTCGCCGCCCTCGAACTCCGGGCGCAGCAGGACTCGCTCTTTGCGGACTCGGTGTTGAACCAGGCGGTTCGACTCGCCACCGAAGGCCAGGCCGACTCGGCGCGAACTCTGGTCCGCGGACGGCTCGGCGCCTTGTCCGCCAACGACTCGCTGTATCCCGCCGCCTTGTACGCCGCCGGGCTGGTGACCGGCAACGCCGACACCGCGCTCACCTACTTCCGCCGAGTGAGCATCGAATACTCCCAGTCTTCCTGGGCCGCGCCGGCGCTGCTCAGGCTGGCGCAGTTCGCCTACGCGGCGCGGGACTTCAGCACGGCCCGCGTTTCCGCAGAGCGGGTGTTGAGCGACTACCCGGTGACCCCGGTGCGGGCGCAGGCCGCCTACTGGGCGGGACGAGCACGGCTCGAACTCAACGAGCTATCGGCCGCGTGCGCCCTCCTGCAGCAAGCCGAGGCCGAGGCTGGCGGCGACGTCGAGACGGCCAACCGGGCGCGCTTCTACCTGCAACGCTGTCGCGGCCTGGCGCCCGCTCCCGCGGAGACCACCGGCGCGCCGACGTTTGCGGTCCAGGTCGCGGCCATGCGCAGCGCCGCCGCGGCCGACGACCTCATGCGGCGTCTCAGTACCTACGGGTACCAGCCGCGGGCGCTGCGGGAGCCGGACGGCCTGCTGAAGGTGCGGGTGGGCCCCTACCCGACCCGCACCGAAGCCCAGCGCGTCGCCGCGGCGATCAAGGCCCGGCTGGGCGGCAGCCCGTTCGTGGTCGAGGAGCGGCGCCCGTGAGCCGCCGCGCGCCGCCCGCCGCCGGAGACACGCCGTTGATGCAGCAGTACCGCGAGATCAAGGCGCGTCACCGCGATGCGATTCTGTTTTTCCGGATGGGTGATTTCTACGAGATGTTCTACGAGGACGCGGAGCTGGCCGCCCGCGAGCTGGGGCTCACGCTCACCTCGCGCAACAACGGCGGCGCCGCCGACGTTCCGCTGGCGGGCGTCCCGGTCAAGGCGGCTGCCGAGTACCTGCACCGGCTGGTGGAACGCGGCCATCGCGTGGCCATCTGCGAGCAGGTCGAGGACCCGCGGTTCGCCCAGGGCATCGTGCGGCGCGAAGTCGTGGAGACGGTGACCCCCGGCGCCGCGCTCGACGACCACTTGCTGGAGCGCACGCGGGACAACTTCCTCGTGGCCATCCAGCCGGGGGAGACGATCGGGCTCGCGGCGCTGGACATCTCCACCGGGGAGTTCCTGCTGGAGACCGTGGCGCCGGGAGACTTCGCGGCCGCGCTCCAGCGCTTCGACCCCCGCGAACTGGTGGTGCCTCACGGGGTCACGCTGCCCCTCCCGGAGGGCGTGCTCCGCTCCGAGCGGGAGCCCTGGGAGTTCGACGCCGCCCTCGCCGAGGAAGACCTATCGCGACGGTTTGGCCTGGCAACGTTGGACGGCCTCGGGGTGGAGCCTGCGGACCGGCCGGCGCTGGCCGCCGCGGGCGCGCTGCTTCGCTACGCGAGCGAACTCCGGCCCGCCGGACTGCCGCAGCTGGCACCTCCTCGGATGATGCGCCCGGGCGCGACCATGCCGCTGGACGAGATGACGCGGCGGAATCTGGAGCTGGTGGAACCGCTCCGCTCGGGAGCCGCGGCGGGCACCCTGCTGAGCGTCCTGGACCGCAGTACCACACCCATGGGCGCCCGGCTGCTCCGGCGCTGGCTGCTGGCGCCGCTTCGGTCACGGGAAGCGATTGAGGCCCGGCACGATGCCGTGGAGGTCCTGGTCAGGGATCCTCGGGGACGCGAGCGGCTGCGCGACGCGCTCGGCGGCATGCGCGATCTGGAGCGGCTCGCCAGCCGGGCGGCCGCGCGCCGTGCCGGCCCGCGCGAGCTGGGCGCACTGCGCGAGTCGCTCGGCCGCCTGCCGGACGTGCGGGCGGCCCTCGACGGGCTGGCCCATCGCGAGCGGAGCGCGGAGCTGGAGCGGGCGGCCCACGATCTGGATCCGTTGAGCGATCTGGCTGGCGAACTGGCGCGGATGCTGGTGGACGACCCGCCCGCGCTGGCGGGCGAGGGGGACGCCATCCGCGCTGGCGCCGACTCCGACCTGGACGCCACCCGAGCCCTGCGCGACGGAGGCAAGCGCTACATCGCAAGCCTCCAGGCCCGCGAGCGGGAGCGGACCGGGATTCCGTCGCTGCGGGTCGGCTACAACAAGGTGTTCGGCTATTACATCGAGATCACCAAGGCCCACCGGCAGGCGGTGCCCAGTGATTACGAGCGACGGCAGACGTTGACCGGCGCCGAGCGCTATGTCACGCCGGAACTCAAGGACTACGAGGCCCGCGTGCTGGGCGCCGAGGAGCGGATCCTGGCGCGCGAACGGGAGCTCCTGGACGGGCTGTGCCAGCAGGTGAGCGACCGCATCGGCCGGCTCCAGCGCACCGCACGCCTCCTGGCCCAGCTCGACGTGCTGGCGGGGCTGGCCGAGGTGGCCGTGCGGGAGGCGTACGTGCGGCCCGCCATGACCGAGGAGTTCGGCGTAGCGCTCACCCGCTGTCGCCACCCGGTGGTGGAGCGCATGCTCCCGCGCGGGAAGTTCATTCCCAACGACGTCCGGTTGGACGAGGGGGCGCGCATCATTCTGCTCACCGGTCCCAACATGGCGGGCAAGTCCACCATCCTGCGCCAGGTGGGGCTGGCGGTGATCATGGCCCAGATGGGCTCGTTCGTGCCGGCCGACGCCGCCACGCTAGGCGTGGTGGACCGCGTGTTCACGCGGGTCGGCGCCAGCGACAACCTGGGCCGCGGGCAATCCACCTTCATGGTGGAAATGGCCGAGACCAGCGCCATCGTGCACGGCGCGACCGAGTGGAGCCTGGTGCTGCTCGACGAGATCGGCCGCGGCACGTCCACCTACGACGGCGTCGCGATCGCGTGGGCGGTCACCGAACACCTGCACGATCGCATCGGCTGCAAGACCGTCTTCGCCACCCATTACCATGAGTTGACCCAACTCACCGAGCGCCTGCATCACGCTCGCAATTTCAACGTGGCGGTGCGGGAGGTGGGCGACCAGGTGGTGTTCTTGCACGAGCTCCGGCCCGGCGGCAGCGACCGCTCGTACGGCATTCACGTAGCCCGGCTCGCCGGCCTGCCACCCGACGTGATCGCGCGGGCGCGGCAGATCCTGGCGTTGCTGGAGTCGGGTCACCACGTGGCCGGTCTCAAGCCCCCGCCCACGCCCGACGCGGGCCAGCTGGCGCTGTTCGACGAGCATCCGGTGCTCGCCGACCTGCGGACGCTGGATCCCGACACCATGACGCCGCTGGAGGCGTTGACCCGCCTGGCGGAGCTCAAGCGCCGGGTGGAGGAGGCATGACGGCCGCTCACGACGGCATGGCGCGAGCTCCGCTCGCGGGACCGGTGCTGGCGATTCTCACCGCGTGCGGCGGGGCCCAGCCCCGGGAGGAAGCGCCCACCACCAGCGTGACGCCGGCCTTCGAGGCGCCGGTGGTCATCAACGCCGAGTCGCCCGTGAACTATCCGTCAGACCTGTGGGAACAGCAGGTCGAGGGCACCGTGGTGCTGCGGCTCCACCTGGACGAGCGCGGCTCCGTGGTGCCGGACTCCACGCGCATCTCCGAGACCAGCGGCTACCCGGCGCTCGATTCCGCCGCGCTCAGAGCCGTGCCTGACATGCAGTTCGCCCCCGCGCGGCGAGATGGGCGCCCCGTCGCGATCACCTTCTTGCAACCCGTGCACTTCCGCCACCAGCAGCGCACCGGCACGCCGACCCGGCCATGATGCCCCAACACCTCACCCCCTACGAGGACGTCCTCCAGACGATCGGCTGGACGCCCATGATTCGCCTCAACCGGGTGACGGCTGGCATTCGGACCCCCATCTACGCCAAGGCGGAGTTCTTCAACCCGGGCGGTTCGGTGAAGGACCGGATCGGCTTGGCGATGATCGAGGCGGCGGAGCGCGAAGGGCGCCTCAAGCCGGGAGGGGTGATCGTGGAGGCCACCTCCGGGAATACCGGCGTGGGACTGGCCATCGCGGCCGCGGTGAAGGGATACCGCTGCATCTTCACCATGCCCGACAAGATGTCGCAGGAGAAATCCCGCCTACTCCGCGCCTTGGGGGCCGAAGTGATCATTACCCCCACTGCCGTGCCCCCAGATCATCCCGACAGCTACCTCGTGAAGGGGCGAGCGATCGCCGCCTCGCTGCCCAACGCGATCTTCGCAGATCAGCACTACAACCCGGTCAACCCGGACGTGCACTATCGCACCACCGGCCCCGAGATCTGGCAGCAGACCGAAGGCCGCGTCACCCATTTCGTCTGCTCCCCGGGAACCGGCGGCACGGTGACCGGCGCGGGGCGCTACCTCAAGGAGCGGAACCCCGGGATCCGGGTCGTGGCCGGAGATCCGGTGGGATCCATCTACACCGAGTACGCCAAGACCCACCGCAAAGGCGAGGGCCATCCTTACAAGGTGGAAGGGATCGGTGGCGACAAGATCCCGTCGTCACTGGACTTCGATGTGGTAGATGAGTGGATGTATGTCACCGACAAGGACGCCATGCTGATGGCGCGCCGGCTGGCCAAGGAGGAGGGATTGTTCGTGGGCAGCTCGACCGGCGTCAACCTGGTCACCGCCCTCGACGTGGCCCGCCGGGTGGACGATCCCAACGCCCTGGTGGTTACGATCTTGTGCGACACCGGCGAGCGTTACCTTTCCAAGGTCTTCTCCGACGAATGGATGCGCGAGAACCAGATGCTCGAGGCCGAGCGGGTCACGGTGGCGACCATCCTGAACGGCAAGCGGCACGACGCCCCGGCGCTGGTCACCATTGCTCCCGCGGCCACGGCACGTCAGGCCCTCAACCTCATGAGCACCTACGACGTCTCGCAGCTGCCGGTGGTGGAGGGAGCGGATTGCGTGGGAGCGGTGTCGGAAGGCACTCTCACGGCGCGGGCCTTGAGCGACGGCGCGATTCTCGAGCGTCCCGTGCGTGAGGTCATGGAGTCCCCGTACCCCGTGGTGGACGACGGCCTGCCCCTCGAGAGCCTCACGGCGCTCCTGGCCCGCGAAGCCCCGGCGGCTCTGATTCGACGCAACGGGCAACTGGCGGGGATCGTGACGCGATACGACGTGCTCCATCATGTGGCGGGGATTCGATGAACGGCGCTATCCGCCGTCCGTTATCCGTTTTCCGCGTCGCGCAGGGCACGCGTCCGCGCCGTGCGGCACCGCAGCGCCGCCGCTCGCCGACGGCGGATAGCGGATAGCGGACCACCCCTTTTCGATGGCTCACTACTTGCTTTCGGCCGAGACCAGCTTCTCCGCCGCGCACCGCCTCCCCGGAGTGGATACCTGCGACCGGATCCACGGCCATGATTGGCGGGTGCGGCTCACGGTTCGGGTAGATGCGGCCGCGCTCGGGTCGAACGGCATGGCCCTGGATTTCCGCGAGATCGAGCGCACTGCCCGCGCGGCGGTGGCGGACTTCGAGCACCGCGATCTCAACCAGCTCGAGGCGTTCGCCGGCGTGGCTCCCACGGCGGAGCAGGTGGCCCGCATCGTGAGCGAGCGAGCGTGTGCCCAGCTGGCCCGCGCGGCGCCCGCCGCGCAGGTGGACGAGGTCGAGGTGTGGGAGACGCCCACCTACCGCGTGGTATATCGGCCCTCGTGACCCGCGTGACGGTGCTGACCGGCGGCTCCACGCCGGAGCGGGACGTGGCGTTCGCCGGCGCGGCCCAGGTGGTGCAGGCACTCCGCCAGCGGGGCTACGCCGTCACCGTGGTGGACACCGTGGACGGCCCGCTCTCGGCGGAGGCGGAGCGCGCGGTCCTGGTGCCGTCGGTGGGACGCGCGCCGCCCTCGGACGCCGAGCTCAGGGCGCTGGAAGCGCGGGAGCTCGGGGCCGAGCTGGTGGATCTGCCCGAGCTGGCCGACGCCGACCTGGTGTTCCTGGTACTCCACGGGCTCCCCGGAGAGGGCGGGGCGCTGCAGGCGCTTCTGGAGTCCGCCGGCATCCCCTATACCGGGAGCGGTCCCCTGGGCAGCGCCCTGGCGATGGACAAGGACGTGGCCAAGCGCCTGTTTCAGTGGGCGCAGGTACCGACGGCATCCTGGGTCATGTGGCCCGCGGACCGGAGCGCCGTCGACGGGTTGGGCTTTCCGCTGGTCGTCAAGCCGTCCAAGGGAGGGTCCACCGTGGGCCTCACCGTAGTGAACCGGCATGCGGAGGTCGAGCCCGCCGTGGCCACGGCCCAGAACTTCGACGACGAAGTCATGCTGGAGCGCTTCATCCCCGGGCGCGAACTCACCTGCGGCGTTCTGGGCGACCGGGCGCTCGCGGTGGGCGAGATCATTCCCAGCCACGAGATCTTCGATTACGAATGCAAGTACACGCCCGGCATGTCGCAGGAGATCTTTCCGGCCGACCTGCCGCGGCCCGTGGCGACCCGAATCCAGTCCCTGGCGCTGGCCGTGCACCGCGGGCTCAAGCTGCGGGATTTTTCCCGGGTGGACTTCAAGCTGCACCCCGACGGAACGCCGTACTGCCTGGAGGCCAACACCCTTCCCGGGCTCACGGGGACCAGCCTGCTGCCCCAGTCGGCGGCCGCGGTGGGGATCGGGTTCCCCGAGCTGTGTGACACGATCTGCCAGCTGACCTTGCGCCGCGCGGTACGGCGGAACAAAGTCGGGGCTTGAGGGAGTAGATGAGCGAGATGGACGGCCGTTCGACCTTCGCGATGACCTCCTGGGTCCGCCGCCTCATCGCGGCGAATGCCGTGGTGTACCTGCTCACCATCACGGTCTTCACCGGAAGCTGGTTCTTCCAGACCTTCGCGTTCGCGCCCTCCGCGGCCCTGGCGCACCCATGGACGTTCGTCAGCTACGCGTTCGTCCACGCCGGATTCCTCCACCTCGCCTTCAACCTGCTCATGTTGTTCTTCTTCGGCCCGGCGGTGGAGGCGCGGATGGGTGGCCGGGCGTTCCTCAGGTATTACCTGTTCTGCGGACTGGGCGGCGCGGCGTTGTCGTTCGTCATCGCGCTGGCGGCGCCCGTGGCGCCCTTCGTAGGCGCCTCGGCGGCGGTGCTCGGCGTGGCGCTGGCCTTCGCGCTCAACTGGCCGGATGCCCCCATCCTGGTGTTCCCGATCCCGGTCCCGATCAAGGCCAAGTGGCTGGTCCTGGGCTTGGCCGCGATCAACCTCGCGCTGGCGGTCCTCCCGGGGCGGGACGGCGTGGCCCACCTGGCCCACCTCGGGGGCTTGCTGTTCGGGTTCTTGTACCTGCGCGGCGCCTCGCTGGCGGCGCGCGGACCCGCGTCCACCCGGGTGCCCCGCCCCCGAGCACGGGCCCGCACGCTCTCCAACGGCGGAGAGAGCGGGCGCCGCCGCGAGTCGCGACGCTCCACCGCGCGCGCCGACGAGACCATCCAGGCCAAGATCGACCGCCTGCTGGACAAGATCTCCGCTACCGGAATCGACTCCCTTACGCCGGAAGAACGCCAGCTCCTGGCTGAGCGCAGCCGACAACTCCGGCAGCACTGACCGCCATGCCGCTCCGCATCGCCGTCCGGCAGGGCGACATCACCACCTACGACGGCGACGCCATTGTCAACGCGGCGAACAACCATCTCGTCCTCGGCGCCGGGGTGGCCGGCGCGATCCGTCGCGCTGGAGGGCCTACCATCCAGGCGGAGTGCGATCGGCACGGGCCCATTCGCGTAGGCGAGGCCGCGATCACCGGAGCGGGGAACCTCGGGGTGCGGTGGGTGATCCATGCCGCCGCGATGGGCGATGAGCCGGTCTCCGAGCGCTCCATCCGCGACAGCACCGCCGCCAGCGTGCGGCTCGCCGCCCAGCACGGCGCGCGGCGCATCGCGTTTCCCGTTCTGGGATCCGGCATCGGCGGCTTCGACTTCCGGCGCGCCGCGGCGGTGATGCTCGAGGCGATCCGGACCACGCCAGAGGCCGAGGCACTGGAGGAGATCGTGCTCTATGGGTTTTCGCCCAGTGACGCGGAACTGCTCAGAAAGCTGATCTCATAGCCACGGCTGACAGCAATCAGCACTCGGCAATCAGGCGTCGGCGTGGGTCGCCCGCGGAACTCTCGCGTCGGCGTTCGCGATCCCTGATGGCTGAGCGCTGACTGCTGATTGCTACTTGTCAGTCCGCCCGGTGGGTCCCAAATTGGTGCCGCGCCCCCATGCTCGTGAACCTGGTCCCGCAGTTCATGGCCGCGCTCGCGGCGCCCGACCCGCTGGAGGCATATCACCGCTACCTCGACGAGCACCGGCCGGTGCTCGAGGCCTACTGGCACAACTACGTGCTGGACCTCGACAGCCCGCACGCCGCCGACGTGATCCGGCGCGCGCTGGCCGCCGAGCGGCGCGACCTGGCGGCGCTGTTGGAGGAGGTGGACGTGGTGGCGATCGCCGAGGAAGCGCTGCGTCGGTGCGAGATCCAGCTCGATGTGGACCGGCCCACCGATCTCTACTTGATGGTCGGAGTGGGCGGCGCCAACGCGGGCGAGCTGGTGGTGAGCGGGCGCGGCATCGCCTTCGTGTGCCTGGAGCACTTCACCGGTCGGCCTAACCCTGAGAGCTTCGGGCTGGGCCTGGCGCCCGACCTGCTGCCGCTGTGGATCGCCCACGAACTGGCTCACACCGTGCGATACACCTCACCCACCAGCCGCAGCGAGATGGCCAGCATCGTCTACGACGCCCACGGGCGCTATGACTACTGGGAGAGCGGCAGCCGCGCCACGCTGCGGGAGCTCATGGCCAACGAAGGACTCGCGGTGGCCGCGGCGAGGGCGGTGGCGCCGGGGTTCGACGTGTGGCAGTACCTGGGATACAGCCGCCGGCAGTACCGCCGGTTGCGGGAGCTGGACGCGTTCCTGCGTCGCGTGACCGCCGCCGAGCTGGATCACCGCGGCCTGGGGTATCGCCTCCGCTATCTCGCCGGCGGCACCAGCCCCTCGGCCCGGCTGGTGTCCGGGAAGGTCATCCCCGAGCGGGCCGGCTATTACCTCGGGCTGCAGCTGGTCGAGGCCATCGTGAACGAGCGGGGGATTGCCGCGGCGCTCCGCGCCTCCGCCGCCGAGTGTCGCGAGGCCGACGAGCGTGCCAGCGGGGTGCAGACCGCATGACCCGCCGCCCCGGTTCCGCCGCCGCGCCCACGCCCGAGCGCCGTCGCAATCGCACGCTTCGCGAGGTGCTGGACGAACTGGTCGATCACGTCCGGGACATCGCCCGCCGGGCCAACAGCATGTCGCGGGAGGAGCTGGACTACGCCCAGCAACGTCTCGAGTGGTTGGGGGACGAAGTGTGGCGCCTGGCGGTGCAGGGCGAGGACCAGGAATCCCGATGAGCGCGCGGGTGGGTCCCCGGAGCGCGCGTCAGTGGAGGCCGCGGCACTGCTAGCGCGCGGAGCGGGACCCACCTCCGCTCTGGTCTGCCGAGTGCCTCACTTCCCCACACAAAACGAACTGAACACCCGATCCAGAATGTCATCGGTCGTCACCAACCCGATGACGTCCTCCAGCGCGCCCACGGCCGCCCGGAGATGGGTGCTCGCCACCGCAGCCTCCAGCCCGGCGCGCCGGGCCGCCGCGAAGTCTCCCCCCTCCGCCAGCGCCCGCTCCAACGCGGCTCGATGCCGGGCCCGCGTCACCGCCGGCGCCACGTCCCCCTGCTGCGCCAGGGTGGTGAACGCGATCCTCGCCAACGTCGCCCGGAGCTCCGGCAGCCCCATCCCAGTGAGCGCCGACACGGTCAACCCCCGCTCCTCCGGGCTGGCTCCCGCACGCTCCTCTGCGTCTCGAAGATCGCCTTTGGTCCGCACCAGGATCAGCCGTTCGCCAAAGTCCGCCGCGAAGCGCCGCTCCTCGTCGTCCAACCCGCGGCCGGCCTCGACACAAAGGATCACGATGTCCGCCGCCGCGAGATAGCGGCGGGAGAATTCGATACCGAGCCG
>Ga0209172_10003442_pt1 | contig 24176 bp, 23 predicted proteins | sample LarsenN4metaG_FD_184113 | JGI IMG/M metagenome (GOLD analysis project Ga0209172, IMG submission 184113) | Hot spring sediment bacterial and archeal communities from British Columbia, Canada, to study Microbial Dark Matter (Phase II) - Larsen... ... | reverse complement strand
GCACCGGACCTGGAGTTCGGCAGCGGCGGCAGCGGCTTCTCCGGCCTGCCGTACACGGAGTACGTGCAGATCGGCGAGGGCGACACCTGGCGCGTGTGCTGCGGCTTCCAGGGCATGGCGGACGCGTATGTGAGTCTGCGGGCGACCGGCTTTGATCCCGGCACCGTGAATCTGACGCTGCGCGTGACGTGCGTGGACGCGGGCTGCCTGCCGGGGCCCAACCTGTACCCGGGCATAACCTTCGCGGCGGACCTGGTCGGCACGTCGACGCCCGGCGTGACGGCCATGTACGACGTGTACATCATCCTGCTGGGGCAGTATCAGAGCATGGACGGCAAGACGGTCGAGGTCCAAGCGAAGATCACCGACCCTGCCGATTCGGCGCACTTCGCCGAGCTGACGCAGCACGTCGTGCTCGACGTAGTGGAGTGCACCAATCCGTGTCCGTAGGCGAGCGACGAATGGCCTCGCAGGCAGGTGGAAGGCAAGGCAGCGTATCGCCGGCGCACCCGTGATCGCGCCGTGTCGGGGGTCCAGATTCACCGGAAAGGATGCGACTCATGAAAGCAACCTTGATGCGAAGTGCGGTTTGTGCCGCGCTGGCCGGCCTGTTGCTCGGTCTGACCGGCTGTCCGCTGTTGTTCCCGGAACTGGACGACGGCCCGATCGCCGCCGGCATCATGGCCCCGCTCGGCGAGCCGGTGCCGTCGGCCACGCCCGACCAGCTCGCCACATTCGAACGCGGCAAGCAGGTGTTCCTGAAACGGTTCGACCTGGGCGAGGGCCTCGGCCCCGCCTTCAACGTTACCTCCTGCAAGGCCTGCCACGAGAAGCCCGTAGGCGGCGGTGGGGCCGGCCTGTACCGCAACTTCTTCCTGGCCGGACGCACGACCGCCGACGGCGCCTTCGTGTTCAGCGAGTCGCTCGGCATGGCCGGCGGCGTGCTGCGTGTATTCAACTATGACGAGGGCGAGCCGGCCCGCCCGCCGGTGCCCGACACGACCACCATCTTCGCCCAGCGGCGTCCGATCCCGTTCTTCGGCATGGGGCTGCTGGCCGAGATCCCGGAGGAGGAAATCCTGTCGCGGGCTGACCCGGACGATGCCGACGGCGACGGCATCAGCGGCCGGCCGAACTTCGACCGGGGCTTCGTCGGCCGCTTCGGCCGCAAGTCGCAGACGGTCTCGCTGGAGGGCTTCATCCGCGGGCCGCTGTTCAATCATGTGGGCGTCACCACCGTGCCGCTCACCGACGAGCAGCGCTCCAAGCTCCCCGTCGACAGCTCCTCCGAGCGGGCGATGATCAAGCGCGAGCGCGACAAGCGTCACACGGGCGTCTCGCCCGCGGGCGTGCGGCCCGAGGTGAAGTTCGGCCCGCACGAGCAGGCCGCCGCCCCCGACGCTCCGAACTCCGACGACGACGCCGCACCCGACCCGGAGATGAGCGCCGACGAGCTGTTCGACCTGGTCAGCTTCCAGATGCTGATGGCCGCGCCGCAGTTCGAGCCGCCGACGGCACAGAGCAATCGCGGGCGGCTGCTGTTCCACAAGGCCGGCTGCTCCCAGTGCCACGTGCCGCGGCTGGACGGCCCGCGTGGGCCGATCCCGGCCTACTCCGACCTGCTGCTGCATGATATGGGTCCGGACCTGGCCGACGGCATCGTCATGAAGGACGCCAGCGGCTCCGAGTTCCGCACCCAGCCGCTGTGGGGCATCGCCGCCGCCGCCCCCTACCTGCATGACGGCCGCGCCCACACACTGAAAGAGGCGATCCTGCTGCACGGCGGCGAGGCCCAGGCCGCCCGCGACGCCTTCGCCGCCTACTCCGACCCGCAGCAGGCCGACCTGATCGAGTTCCTGATGTCGCTCGGCGGCCGCAATCAGGCCAGTGACGGCCTGCTCCCGCCGGACGCCCCGGTGCCGGCGGTGGGCGAGTTCGGCGGGCCGCTGCGCGAGCTGAGCGCGGAGGAAATGCAGCGCTTCCTCCGCGGACGGGCGCTGTTCGACCGTGATTTCGCGTTTGCGCAGGGCGCGGGCGGCCTGACGGGCCCGACCGACTCCGGCCGCTTTAACGGCGACAGTTGCCGGGCGTGCCACTTTGATCCGGTCATCGGGGGGGCCGGGCCGCGCGACGTGAACGTGATGCGGCACGGCATCATCCAAGACGACGGCAGCTTCTCGCCGCCCCCCACCACGCCCAACACGATCCTGCACAAGGAAATCCGGCTCGGCTTCCCGATCGTCACGCCCACGCCGGACTGCAACGTGTTCGAGCATCGGCAGACGCCGCCGACGTTCGGCGCCGGCCTGATTGAGGCGATTCCCGAGGACATCATCCTGTCGCACGCGGACCCGGACGACGCGGACGGCGACGGCGTCAGCGGCCGGCCGCACATCCTGGCCGACGGCCGGCTGGGCCGCTTCGGCTGGAAAGCACAGGTGCCCAGCGCGGCGGAGTTCATGCGTGACGCGATGGCGGCCGAGCTCGGCCTGACCGTCGCGGCTCAGGCCGGGCTGACGTTCGGCATCACGCAGGACAAGGACGGCGTGCCCGATCCCGAGCTTTCCGCGACCGATGCCGAGGACGCGGTGTTCTTCATGGTCACCCTGGCCCCGCCGCCGCGGCAGCCGGTGACCGATGCGGCCCAGGTGCAGCACGGCGAGGATTTGTTCCGTGCGATCGGCTGTGCGAAGTGCCACGTGCCGTCGATGCCGACCACGCTGGGCGTGGACGCAAACCTGTTCTCCGATCTGCTGCTGCACGAGGTCCTGCCGGCCGGCAAGCCGGGCATCGAGGACGGCGACGCCGGGATGCACGAATTCCGCACTCCGCCGTTGTGGGGCCTGAGCCAGACCGCGCCGTACTTCCACAGCGGCGAAGCCGACACGATCGAGCAGGCGATCGAGCTGCACGACGGCGAGGCGAAGGGCGTGCGCGACGCCTTCCTCGCCCTGCCGGAGGCCGACCGCGCGGCGCTCCTGGCGTTCCTGCAGTCGCTTTGATCGGCGGCTGGGGGAGCGCCGCGAGGATGACGGTTGAGATGATGGCTGGGCGACGGTGCGGATTCTCCGCCCGGCTGCCGGACCCGGGGTATGATGTTGGTGCAAGGTGACGACCTGTGCCGACGCTGACGAGCACACGCCTGACGGCTGAGCAGTTCGAGCAGCAGTTCGCCGACGTCGATTTCTGCGAACTGGAGCGCGGGGAGGTGGTGCATTTGACGGCCGGCGGCTGGCGACACAGCGCGATTAGCGCCAAGGTTGCGATGCTGCTGGGAGTTTGGGCTAAACAGAGCGGCAAGGGCCGTGTCCTGACCAACGAGGCCGGCGTGATCACGGCCCGCGATCCGGACACGGTCCGCGGTGTCGATGTCGCGTACTTCTCGTTCGATCGCGTTCCTCGCGGGCGCGAGCCGGAGTCGTTCGCCGAGGTCCCGCCCAACCTCGCGGTCGAGGTCATCGGTAAGGGTCAGGGCTGGAAGAAGATGACCGAGAAGGTCGGCGAGTATCTCCGCATGGGTGTGGACCGGGCCTGGATCATCGACCCCCTCAACCGCACGCTGCACGTCTTCCAGCCGGACCAGCCGCCGCGCGAGTACCGCGAGACGGACACGATCAGCGACGACACGATGCTGCCCGGCTTCTCATGCCGCGTGGGCGAGTTCTTCGAAGACTGAGGGGGTACAGGCGCGGCGGTCGGCTCCGGCCGAAAAGGGGAGGCCGGGCCCCGAACGTGTAAGATAATCGGGCGTGAAGGTGCGGGAGGTGATCAAGTTGCTTGAGCAAGACGGCTGGCGCCTCGTGGTTACTCGTGGGAGCCATCGACAGTACAAGCACGCCTACAAGCTGGGTCGCGTTACGGTACCGGGCAAGCTTGGCGACGACCTTGCTCCGGGTACGCTGAGCAGCATTTGGAAGCAGGCGCAATTGAAGGGAACCCACTGATGCGTTACGCGGTCGTGATTGAGAAGGCGAACGGCAATTATTCGGCCCACGTTCCCGATTTGCCGGGCTGCGTAGCCACGGGCAAGACGGTCGCCGACGTGCGACGCGAGATTCAGGAGGCGATTCGTTTCCATATCGAAGGGCTGCGCGAGGATGGCCTGCCAGTCCCTGAGCCCAGCAGCATCTGTGAGTTCGTCGAGGCGTAACAGTACCGCGGACGTTCGGCGGTCAAGTCTATGAGGACTTGCTCGATCCAGCAGCGGCTTCCGCCGCCTCCTCGCGGTCGCGCTGGGCCTTGAGGGCGTCCCACTCGTCGCGGGTCATGACGATCTCGCGCGCCTGGCTGCCCTTGTACTCGCCCACGATGCCGGCCTCGTACATCTGGTCGATCAACCGGCTGGCGCGGCCGTAGCCGACCATCAGCCGCCGCTGGAGCAGGCTGACCGACCCGCGGCCGGTCTCCAGGATGATGTCGACGGCCTGGTCGAACAGCTCGTCCCGCTCGCCGCTGGTCTCGCCCGACTTGCTCAGCCGCGTCAGCTCGGGGTGGTAGTTCGGCTCGGCCTGCGACTTCACGTGGCTCACCACCCGTTTCAGCTCCTCGTCCGAGACGTACGTGCCCTGGGCACGGATCAGCTTGGAGCTGCCCGGCGGCAGGAACAGCATGTCCCCCTGCCCCATCAGCGACTCGCCGCCGTTCTGGTCCAGCACGATGCGGCTGTCGAGCCGGCTCGAGACGCGGAACGAGATGCGACAGGGCAGGTTGCTCTTGATCAGGCCGGTGACGACGTTGGCCTGCGGCCGCTGCGTGCTGACGATCAGGTGGATGCCGACCGCGCGGCTCTTCTGCGCCAGGCGGCACAGAAAGAACTCCACATCACTGGCCGAGGTCATCATCAGGTCGGCCAGCTCGTCCACCACGATCACGATGTACGGCAGCTTGAGCGGCACGCGGGCCATCTCGTCGTCGCTTTCGATCCCCATCCGCCGCCGCAGCTCCCGCTCCCCCAGCCGGTTGTACGAAACGATGTCCTTGACGGCGGCCTCGGCCAGCAGGGCGTAGCGCTCGTCCATCTTGGTGGCGGCCCAGTCGAGGATGCCCTCAGCCTTGGGCGTCTCGGTCACGATCGGGCACATCAGGTGCGGGATGTCCTTGAACGCCGCCAGCTCCACCACCTTCGGGTCCACCAGGATCAGGCTGACCTCCTGGGGCGTGCGCGAGACCAGGATCGAGGTGATCAGGCTGGCGATGCAGACGCTCTTGCCGGAGCCGGTCGTGCCGGCGATCAGCAGGTGCGGCATGTGGGTCAGGTCGCTGACGAGCGGCTGGCCGGAGGCATCCTTGCCCAGGTACAGCGGAATGGCATGGGAGTTCGCGCGCGGGCCTGCGGCTTCAGCCAGCATGAGATCCCTCAGCCGCACTTTCTCCTTGTCGACGTTGGGGACCTCGATGCCGATCGTGTTCTTGTTCGGCAGCGGGGCGACCACGCGCACCGCCGGCGCCTTGAGCGCCCGAGCCATGTCGTTGGTCAGGGCAGCGATCTGGCTGACCTTGATGCCCGGCGCCAGCCGCAGTTCGAAGACGGTGATGACCGGCCCGGTCTCGATCGCCACCACCTGCACTTCGAGCCGGAATTCGTTGAGCGTCTGCTCCAGGAGGTAGGCCTTCTCGCGGCACAGGTACTCGACCGCCTCGCGGTCCAGTGGCTCGGGATGCTCCAGCAGGGTCAACGGCGGCAGCAGGTAGTCACCCGCCTGCGGTTGAGGGGGTGCGGCCGGCGGCGACTTGAGGCGCGGCGCGCCGGCGCCGATGTCGGTCACGCGCAGGGCAGCATCAGAAGAGGCTCGTCGCTTCGGTTCCGTCGCAGGCGACGCCGAGCGTGCGTCGTCCCGCGCGCCCTCGCCGCCGCGCGCCGCTTGGCCATCGTCGTCCGCTGAGCTCAGCGGCAGCTTGAACTGCGTGGAACGCGCGTCGGGCCGGGCCACGCCCTCCGGGCCGCCCGCGGGAAGCGAGGACAGGTCGGCGCGGTGAATCCGCGTGGGCGGCGGCTGCGAGCGTTCGAAGTGCCGCGGCCCGCTCGCGATCGTGGCCGTCGCCGTGAGGTTTCCGGCTGGGGCTGCCGCCTCGGAAGGTCGCTCGGCGGCGACCAGCCAGCGCCCCAGCGCCAGCACGGCTTCATCCACCGCCAGAATGAGCCCGACCACCAGCGACGCTGCCAGCAGCACCAGCGCGCCGGGCGTCTGGAGGTTCGCCCGCAGGTATTCGGCCGCCGCCGCCCCCAGCACGCCGCCGGCCCCCGTGATCGGCCAGCGGTCGGAGGCCGGCAGGAACATGGCCGCCGCCGAACTTACCGCTGCACAGGCCAGCAGCACGCCGATGCCGCGCATCCACACGTGGGGCAGGCGTGCCGCCTGGGCCCAGACGAAGACGGCGGCGGTCAGCAGCAGCGCGACGGGGTATACACCGAGACCCAGATAGAAGAACGCCTGGTAAGCCAGCCAGGCCCCGACCGAGCCGCACCAATTCCCGGGCGGCCGAGTCTGCGGCCAGACGCTGTGCGCGGGCCAGTCGGCGACGTCGAAAGTAAGGATTGCCAGCCAGCCGAAGGAGCAGGCCAGCGCTGCGAAGATCACGCCGATGACCCGCAGCGCCAGCCGGCGCGGTTGGTCTTGCGCCATGGCGTTCATCCCTGAAACGCGAGCGCCCGACGTCCAAGTCGAGCGGCATAAGTATATCGCAAACCGGCGTGGAGTTCGATAACCTACCGGGCCAATGAGCGACAGGTGACAGGCGACAGGGAAGCGCGCCGGACGCGCAGCCTGCCAAAGCGTCTGTCACCCCGTCACAGGTCACGTGTCGGCCCTCCGCAGCGGCCGACGCTCTGAGGTCAGGACGGCGTCGATGGCGCGCGCGAACGCACTGGAAGCCTGGGTCGGCGGCGTCGGGGCGAAGTTCCTGCAGCGCCTGGGCGATTTCGGCCGCTTCTGGGCCTTCGCCGGCGCGGCCCTCAGCTACGTGCCGGTGGAGCTGTTCTCGCGCCGCGGCTGGCGGCGGTTGCTGCCGCAGTGCTTCGCGATCGGCACACAATCGGTGCCGGTGATCATGCTGACCGGCTCGTTCGTCGGCATGGTGCTGATCGTGCAGGGCTGGTCGCAGTTCGAGGCCGCGGGCATGGCCGACCGCCTGGGCGCGATCGTCAACATCTCGGTCGCGGCCGAGCTGGGCCCGGTTCTGGCGGGCATCATGCTGGCGGGCCGCGTGGGCGGGGCATTGACGGCGGAGCTGGGCACCATGAATGTGACCGAGCAGCTTCTGGCGCTGCGCTCGATGGGGGCCGACCCGATCCGCCACCTGGTCACGCCGCGCTTCCTGGGCTGCCTGCTGCTGACGCCGCTGCTGACCTGCTACGCCGACCTGATGGGCGGGCTGGGGGCGTGGCTGGTCTTCGCGCTGTATTTCCGCGGCGATTCGGGGGCGTACTGGGAATACTCGCAGCAGATCGTCGAGCTGTGGGACGTCTCCACCGGGATGGTCAAGGCCCTGTTTTTTGGCGGCACGATCGGGCTGATCAGTTGCTACAAGGGCTTCCACTGTCGCGGCGGGGCCGAGGGCGTCGGGCAGGCCTGCACCGAGGCGTTCGTGGTCAGCTTCATCGCCATCCTGCTCCTGGATTTCTTCCTCAACCTGTTCCTTAACCAAGTGTACACGATCCAGTGGGGCTTCCGATCCCTGATCTGAAGCCGCATCGCGGCGGACCGCCGCCGCTGGCCGTAGAATCAGCAAGGACCGGCGTCCGCTCGGGAACCGACTCGGACGCGGCACTCGGCGACCGACGTGGACACGAAAGACGCCATCATAGAGCTGCGCGGGGTCTCCAAGTCGTTCGGCCGCCAGCGCGTGCTGGTTGACATCGACTTGAAGATCGAGCCCGGCCGGACCACCGTGATCATCGGCCGCTCCGGCTGCGGCAAGAGCGTGCTGCTCAAGCACGTCGTGGGGCTGCTGCGGCCCGACCGCGGGCAGGTGCTCTTCGAGGGCCAGCGGATCGACGACCTGCCGGAGCGGAGGCTGGTCGACATCCGCCGACAGATCAGCTTCGTCTTCCAGCTCAACGCCCTGTTCGATTCGATGAGCGTGGGCGAGAACATCGCCTTCCCCATGGTCGAGAAGACGCGCGGCCGGCTGGACAAGGCCAAGATCCACCGCCTGGTCCAACGCTGCCTGGAGATCGTTGGTCTGGCCGGGTTCGAGAACAAGCGGCCGGCGGAGCTGTCGGGCGGCGAGAAGAAGCGCGTCGCTCTGGCCCGCGCGATCGCCCTTGAGCCGCCGCCGAAGGTCATCCTCTACGACGAGCCGACCACCGGGCTGGACCCGCAGCGTGCCGACACGATCAACAAACTCATCCGCCACCTGCAGCACGAGTTCCACGTTACCGGCCTGGTCGTGACGCACGACATGCACAGCGCCGCCGAGGTCGGCGACCGCGTGCTGATGCTCTGGGACGGCCGCTTCGTCGCCGACGGTCCCCCCGCCGCGATCATGGAGAGCCGCGAGCCGCACGTGCACCGCTTCGTGCGCGGCATCGCCGACGACGGCGAGGTGCTCACGCTGGAGAGTGCCGCGGCGCCCGCGTCCGCTGTCACCTCAGCGGCCGGTTCGAGCGACTAGGAGCACCGGGGGGCTTGGTTGGCGGTCCAATAAAATACGCTCAAGAAAACCGCGGGAGCGGTCCGATCTATATCCAAATTGGTTTTGCAAAAGTTGCCTGCCCCTTCGACCGATAGAAACCTTTGAGCGAGGGTCCGGCCATGCGGCCGGAACATTACCAGGGTGTTGGCGCGGCCGACGCGCCTGCCGAGCTTGCGAGGCGGCGGAGCCAGCCGCGCGTGTATGAGAACCGCCCCATGATTCCCGCCATTACTACTGCCCCAAGCCGTCCGTCCGCGACGGTCTCGGAGCAGCCGCAGGCCGCGCCGCTGGAGCCGCGCGAGAGCCACCCTGCGGGTGTCGCCGAGAGCGACGTGCTGGAGCTCTCCGAGGCCAGCACTGCACCCAACCGCGAGGAGCTGGTGCAGCGCGTCCGCGCCGAGCTGGCCGCCGGCACCTACCTGAGCGACGACAAGGTCCAAACCGCCGTCGAGCGGCTCTACGAGGCGCTGTTCGGCCGCCAGTGAAAGCCTCGTCGGGGGTGGCACGGCCAAGCGAAGCTTGGCCGCGGTCGCGGACGCAGGCACGGCCTGGCTGCGCCACACCGTGCCACCCCCAAACCCGGGCGGGACACCAGTGGCCAACCACGCTTGTCAGGAATTAGCGATTTGCGCGTCGGCCGCGGCGTTTCTCGTATTCAGCCACGATCGTCGAAGTCATCCCGCCGCGTGGGTTCCAGCGCGTCTCGACGCGCATGCGGCGTGGGGCGAGCACTTCGACCAGTTCGTCGAGGATGCGGTTGGTGACGGCCTCGTAGAAGATGCCCAGCTCGCGGAAGGCCTGCAGGTAGAGCTTCAGGCTCTTGAGCTCGACGCACAGCCGGTCGGGCACATACTCAATGACGACGGTGCCGAAGTCCGGCTGGCCCGTCACCGGGCAGCGGCTGGTGAACTCCGGCGCGACATGACGGATCACGTAGTCGCGACCTGGCCCCGGGTTCTCGAACACCTCCAGGCCGTGCTTTCGGTCGCTCGCCTTCGTCTGCGTTTCAACGCGCCGTCGCACGGCGCTGACTGATAAGCCCGTCAGCGAAGCTTTGCAAGCTGCTGTCGCTCGGCTCGCCCGGCGTGCGACGCGCGATAAGGATCGCCCGGGAAAGCCGAATACCCTGTGCCGAACCGCCCGCGGACGGATTCGCGAGCGGCGACGTTTTTGTAATTGCGCGCCGGCCGGACGGCAGTACACTTGTCAGTCTGGGGCGCCCGCCTGATCAGCCACGGGCCCGTCCGTGGGGCGAGGTTGCCGGAAGCGCCGTGCGGCGACGCGCGCTGGCGTCGCCCACGCGACATGCGGCACGGTCTGACGAAGCCCGGCCGTGCGGTGGAAGGGAATCGGCGCAAGCGACCATGGAGACGCCGGCAGGAATCTTCGGACGGCTGGCCGAGAGAGTGCTCGGCTGGATTGCCCTGGCGTTGCTGCTGGCCGCCGGGTGGGCGATCTATCAGATGCCCGGGGCGACGAAGGCCGCGATCTGGAGCGGGCTGTGGCGGACGGTGGTGTGGTTCGGCGTAGCGGCGGCGATCCCGTGGTCGGGGCGGCTGTTCATGCGACGCGTGCTGGAGATCGGCTCAAACTGGGCGGGCCTGGCGCTGCTGGCGGCGTTGACGGCGGCGGACCTGGTGGCGGCGCTGGTGCTGATGACCGGCTGGCCGACCGGTGGGTGGGCGTGGGCCGCAGCTCTGCTCGCGCTGGCGGCGGCGGGAACGTATAATTATCTGGTCACAGAGTACCTGGCCGAGGCAGCGGGCAGGTAGCGGGGAGTGCGGAGCGCTCCGCTTTGCGGAAGCGCGCAGCGGGACGGGCAGGCCCATGGCGACCACGTATCAACCGGGCACACGCGTCAGCGAGTACATCCTCGACGCGTGCATCGGCCGCGGCGCGTTCAGCGAGGTCTGGCGCGCACGGCATCACATCTGGGAGCGCGAGCTCGTCGCGGCCAAGCTGCCGATCGAGCCCGAGTACGTGCGCTACCTGCGCCGCGAAGGGGTGGTCGTGCACGGGCTGCGGCACGCGAACATCGTCCGCGTGCTGGGGCTCGACCCGTATGCCGAGATTCCCTACCTGATCATGGAGCTGGTGCGCGGGCCGTCGCTGCGCGAGGTGCTGACGGAAAAAACGCGCGGCCTGCCGATCGCAGCCGTGCTGACGGTGCTGCGCGGCGTGCTGGAAGGCGTGGCGGCCGCGCACGAGGCCAGGATCCTGCACCGGGACCTGAAGCCCGGCAACGTGCTGCTGCACCTGGACGGCAAGCCGCTGGACAAGCTGGCGGTCGAGGACGTGAAGGTCACGGACTTCGGGCTGGGCATCGGCAACGACGAGACGCTGCGCTCGATCGTGCAGAGCGTCTCGATGGACCGCGAGGGCCGCCTGGTCGGCACCCTGGCCTACATGGCCCCCGAGCTGCGCGACGGCCGCGACCCGCCCGAGCCGCGCTGCGACCTGTACTCGATCGGCGTGATGCTGTTCGAGACGCTGACCGGCGAGCGGCCGGCCGGGGCCGAACTGCCCAGCACCTTGCGGGCCGACGTGCCCGAGGCGCTGGACGAGATCTTCCGCCGCCTCTACGCCCACCGCGATCGCCGCTACGAGAGCGCGCGGGCCGTGCTGGCGGACCTGGATGTGCGTTTGCGGCCGCGGCGTACCGCCGTGCCCCCACCGCCGCCGCCTGTGCCCGCCGGGCCGGCGCGGCGCACGACCTGCCCGTCGTGCGGAGCGGCCACCGAGTCGGACGATCAGTTCTGCACCCAGTGCGGGAGCCAGATCGTGGCGCGCATTCGGCGTTGTCCGGCCTGCGGGGCGTTCCCGGGGTTGCAGGATCGGTTCTGCATTTTCTGTGGAGCGGGCCTGGTGTCGCCGCAGGGGTAGCCAGACATGTCGCCGGCCGATCTGATGCTGTGGATCGTCGGGCTGTTCGTGCTCGGCGTGCTGGCGTTCGTCACGCTGATCGTGACGGTCGTGCTGCGCGCCATCGTCGGCGTGCTGCGGGCGCTCTTCGGCGGCGGGCGGCGCGAGGCGGCAGCGACTCGGGCCAGCGGCAGCCGCACGGTGTGTCCGCATCCGCGCTGCGGGCATCTCAACCGTCGCGGGGCCCGGTTCTGCGGCCGCTGCGGCCGGTCGCTGAGCAGCCTGCACGAGTTGGACGCGTATGGATGAAGCCGCCCGCCAGCGCCAGTTCGAGGACCAGTTTCTGGCCCAGTTGCGCGCCCGGGCGCTGGTCCTGACGCGCGGCAAGCTGCCAGCCGACGAAGTGATCATCGAGCCGACGCCGGAGGGCATCGACGCCGTCCGGGCCGAGCTGTCGCGGCTCGAGGTCTTTGACCGCCGGGCGATCGACCGCCTGGCCGGCACGCGCAGCGTGGAGCTGCGCTTTCAGAAGCGCGTGCTGGGCGGCCTGATGCGTAACACGCTGGCGCGGCTGCGCGTCCGCGTGCTGACCGGCGTCGAGGCGCTGCTCAACGGGCAGCCGCCGCAGCCGATGGGACGCGAGCAGGTGCTCGACGCCCTGGCGCGATACGATCTGCTGCCGCGCCGCCAGCGGCCCAGCGCCATCCTGCTGGCCAGCCCGACCGGCTTCACGGCCGAGGCCAAGCGGCTGGTGGACGGCAGCGGGCCGCCGACGCTGATCCTGATGGGCGCCCGCGAGGACGGCGGCTGGGACACGGCCCTGCCGGCGGCGGTGGCCCACAGCCCGTGGGCGCGGCTGTTCGAGCTGGAGGGCCAGGACGAGCGGCTCAAGCGGCTGCTGTACCACCTGGAGCAGAGCGCCGACCTGGTGGACTCGCGCGGGATTTCGGTCCGCGAGCTGGCCGATAAGCTCGGGCTGCCCCGGCTGGAGACCGAGCGGCTGGTGCGCCAGGCCTGTCGCACGCAGCCGCACCTGATGACCGTCGTGCACGACGGCCGGACGCACGTGTGCCGCACTCCCCTGGCGGAAGAAGGCGAGGCCATGAGCATGTGGAGCCGAATTCGACGACTGCTGCGGCTGCGGCCGACGCCCGCGGAGCGGGTGCGCGTGCTGACGATGCAGCGCGTACGGCTGGAACAGCAGCGCTTCGAGGCCGACAGGAAGACCGATGCGCTGGAGGCCGAGGAGCGGACCGCTTTGCAGGCCGGCGCCAAGGCCGCCAGCGACGCCGAGCGGCGGCAGATCGCGGCCCGGCTGGTGCGCGTGCGGCGGGAGCTGAAGCGACATCGGGCCCAGGCGCAGCTCTACACGAACCAGATCGACGTGATCGGCACGCAAATCCACCACCTGACGCTTACCGAGCAGGGCAAGCGCGTGGCCTTGCCGTCGGCCGAGGAGCTGACGGCCCAGGCCGCGGAGGCCGAACAGGTCATGGCCGAGCTGGCCGCCAACGCCGAGCTGGCCAACAGCATCGAGGTGACCGGCCAGACCGTGGCGATGGCCGACGAGATGGACTCGATCCTCGAGGAGTTCAAGCAGGTGGCGGCGGAGTCCTCGCCAGCGCCGGAGGCCCCGGCGCGCGAACCGGCTGCAGCCGTGCCGTCCCCGCCGCTGCGCGATGCGCCCGCGCCAGCGCGCGAGACCGTTGCCCGCGGGGACGCGCAGCGTGAGAAGCCGGAATCGGCCCGGCCGGAGATCGGGTGACAGGTGACACGTGACGCGAGTGCCGGGCGTTTTTTCACTCTTCCTTTTGAACTTTGAACTCTGAATTTTGAGCTCTGAACTGAACCGATGAACTTCTTCACCTGGCTGACGACCAAGCGTAAGACGCTGGGGACCATGAGCGTGGCCGAGCTGCGCGCCCAGGAAATGCTGCTGGAGAACGAGCGCAACCGGCTGCAAGGCCGCATCCACAAGCTGGCCGACGACAAGCAGAAGATCGTCGAGCGCGGGGCGAAGGAGAGAACGCCCGAGATGCGCCGCACGCTGGCCCAGCAGTACGACCTGATGCACACCGAGCAGATGATGGTCGCGCGGCACCTCAACATCCGCAGCAAGGAGCACCTGACCGTCAGCCGCCTGCGCCTGCTGCGCGAGAGCGCCTCGCGCTCCGGCCTGGCCAGCACGGCCATCGCCACCATCCGCGAGAGCGACCTGGCCCTGATCGAGAAGCTGATCGCCAACGACGCCGTCAACGCCGAGATCTACCAGCAGCGCCTGGACGAAATCCTCCAGATCGGCCAGGAAGCCGACAAGGAAACCGCCGGCGTTTCGCCCGCCGCGAAGGAGCTGTTGCGCGTCTGGGACGACATGGACGCGGGGCTGATCAAGGACACCGGCGCGGCGTTCGACGAGGCGGAGAAGCGCGTGCGGGAGCGGCAGAAGGCAGCAGAAGGGTGACAGGTAACAAGTGACAGGTGACAGACCCAGGAGAGGGCCCTCGCGTAGCAGCGACGATCGCGCGGGGAGGTCGTCCGCGAAGCGGTTCGAGATGCGTCCCGGATCCAAGTTCACAATGGAGCACGGCGACGGGAAACCCGACGGTTGACAGTTTGCAACCATTGCACTGTCACGTGTCACCTGTCACGTGTCACACGGGGTTACCGATGGGTTTGTTCAAATCAAAAGAGGAACGCCGCCTCGAGCGCGACATCAAGATCCGCCAGGGCATCCGCCGCATCGAGAAGTCCATCACCGAGCAGTCCAAGTTCATGGACGAGTTCGTCCGCAACGCCCGCAACGCGCGGCAGATCGGCGACATGTCGCAATACCAGTTCATCCGCAGCTCGCTCAAGAAGACCGCCACGATCAAGAAGCTGCTGGAACGGCAGTTGCTCGCGGTCAAGAACGCCCTGCTGATCAAGCGGCAGGCCGAAGCCTCGGCCGATTTCTCCCAGGCCATGGCCACCATGGCGGCCGAGGTCAGCCGGCTCTACGGCGACACCGACCTGGTCAAGACGCAGATGGACTGGGAGAAGGCCCTGATGCAGAGCCAGACCATGGAGGAGCGGATGCAGATGTTCCTGGAGTCGATCGAGCAAGGAGCGGCGGCGGACGTGACGGCCAGCGCGGCGACGGCCGGCGAGGCCATCAGCGACGAGGAGATCGACCGGCTGATCGAGGTGGAGGAGAAGGTGGAGAAGGCCCGCGAGGAGCAGCAGATGTCTGCGTTGCGTGCCGAGCTGGCGGCGCTGAAGGGAGAGACGAAGGAGGACAAGGAGACGAAGTGAATGTCGCTAGTCTCGAATGTCAATGACGACGTAAAGGTCACAATCCTTCTTCAGCAGCAGGATACGGCCGTCTCTGAGCTTCAAGAGATAGAGACTGAAGAGATGGCTTTCGACTTGGTGCACTTCCTGCGGCTGGCAAAGAAGCTTGAAGAAGCGAGCGCCAACAATTCACCTGCCGATGGTGGAATCGGTGGCGTTACCCAAGAGGTTGGTCCTGAGCATGGCGCGAAGAAGTGTTGACCTCGGCCACGCGCGCTCGCCGCGCTATCGGCGCTGGCGGGGCAGGTTGCTGCATCCAAGCGAGGAGGCATTCATGTTCTTCCGCGACGAGGGACCGGTCCCCGAAACGCTCCGCCGTTTGGCCCGCGCGCTCAGCCAGGCTGGGCTGCCGCACGTGTTTATCGGCGCGACCGCCCTCAAGGCGTACGGTCTGCGGCGGACCACGGAAGACGTGGATGTCTGCATGCGCGCCGCCGATCTCGAGCGCTTCCGCAGCGAACTTGTCGGGTCAACCTACCTGCCGGTGCAAGGGCGTTCGCGACGTTTCTACGACCCGCAGACGCAGGTGACGATCGACGTGTTGATCGCCGGTGAGATAGCGGGGCGCCGCGAGAAGCAGGCGGCGGTCAGATTCCCCGATCCGTCGGAAAGCCAAGTCATCGAGCAGATTCCCGTCCCTTCGCTGGCACGGCTGATCGAATTGAAGCTGGTCACGTGGCGCCTGCAGGACTGGGCCGATGTTGTCGTGCTCATCCGCGCCAACAACCTCGACGAACAGTTCGCGGAAAGGCTCGACCCGGTCGTGCGCTTGGCCTACCTGCAATGCTACGACCAGAAGGTCGAAGAGGATCGCTACAATCCGGAGATCGACGACCTGCCGGCGGAGGAGCCGGGGGCCGGAGCAGGGCCGGCATGATCCCGCAGACGAGCGAGATAGACCGAGTGATCGAGGAGCGGCTGGCGGAGGTAGTCCGGCGCCTGGCGGGCGCGCTCTCGCCGCACTGTATCTACCTGTTCGGGTCGCACGCGTACGGTACACCGACCGCGGACAGTGACATTGATTTGATGATCGTGGTGGACAATGCGGATGCGCTGACCATCGAAGACTTGCAGCGAGCGCATCGCTGCCTCGAGCGCACGTTCCTTCCTTTTGAGCTGCACTTTCGCTCGCGGGATAGATTCCATCGCTACGGTTCGGTTCGCACAAGCCTGGAACACGACGTGCTCACGAGAGGGCGACTGCTGTATGCCGCCTGAACTGGAGATCGTGCGCGAGTGGCTCACCAAGGCCGCGAATGACCTTGAGGCCGCCCGGCGGCTGAACGAGGGAAGTGATCCACTGTGCGGACTCGCGTGCTTCCTCTGCCAGCAGGCCGTGGAAAAGTCGCTCAAGGCGTTTCTGGAATTCCATCAGACGCGTGCACCCAGGACGCACGCGCTGGCTGAATTGCTGGACTTCGCCGAACGAATCGATCGACAGTTCGAATCGCTTCGTGGCTGTCAGTGGCTCACGCCATATGCCGTCGCGCCGCGCTATCCAGGCTCGGGTCCCGCGGCCACGCAAGAGAAGTCCCACCAGGCGATGACCGTTGCTACCGAAACGTTCAACTTCGTGCTGGAGCGCCTGCCGCCCGAGGTCCGACCGTAACCGATGGCCACTTTCGCCACATTCAGCCGCCTTAAGGACAAAGGCCTCGCGGCCCTGCGCGAGGGCGATTATGTCGCCGCCAAGCCGTACCTCATCCAGGCCGCCGAGTGCATGATCGAGCTGGCTGAGGAGAGCAGCGACCCGAAGCAGCGGACCGAGCAGGAGACCTACGCCAAGGAGCTGCTCGAGCTGGCCAAGGATTGCGACCGGCGGGTTCATAAGCACGGCACCGGCCCGGCCGCCGCCCGTCGCGAGCGCGCCCGCACGGACGAGGACAGCGGCCCCAGCGCCGACGAGTGGGTCATCCGCGAGAAGCCCAACATCCGCTTCGCCGACATCGCTGGCCTGGAGGACGTCAAGCAGGAAATCCACCTCAAGATGATCTACCCTTTCCGCCATCCGGACCTGGCCACGCACTTCGGCATCGACGTGGGCGGGGGTATGCTGCTGTTCGGCCCGCCGGGCACCGGCAAGACCATGATCGCCAAGGCCGTCGCCTGCGAGCTGGACGCGACCATTTTCGTGATCTCGCCGGCCCAGATCATGAGCAAGTGGGTGGGCGAGGCCGAGCAGAACGTCAAGAGGCTCTTCGACGCCGCCAAGGAGGAGCAGAAGTCGGTCATCTTCATGGACGAGGTGGAGGCGCTGGTGCCCAAGCGTCGCGGGCAGCAATCGACCGTCATGCAGCGGGTTGTGCCGCAGATCCTCCAGGAGCTGGAGGGCTTCGACCGCAAGGCCGGCCGGGCGCTGCTGTTTCTCGGCGCCACCAACGAGCCGTGGGCGCTCGACACGGCCATGATGCGCCCCGGCCGGCTCGACACCAAGGTCTACATCCCGTTGCCCGACGCGCCCGCTCGCTTCAAACTCTTCGAGATCTACCTGGCCAAACGGCCGCTGGCGGACGACGTGGACTTCGCCCGCCTGGTCGAGGTGACGGTCGGCTACAGCGGGGCGGACATCAAGGCCGTGGGGCACAGGGCGGCGGTCAAGCCGTTTTTGGAATCGGTCGCCGGCGCCCCGCCGCGTAAGATTACAATGAGTGATGTGCTGGCGGCGATCGAGGCCACGCCGCCCTCGGTCAGCCCGCGCGACGTGGCCAAGTTCGAGGAGTGGGCGGGGGACCAGGACGGCGGCGGGCACGAGGCGGCCGACGACGGCGGGGAGTGAACGATGGGCGGGCGGGCGGCGAAGCAATGCACCCATGACAGGTGCGGGCATGTGAACCGTGCCGCGGCGCGGTATTGCGCCCGCTGCGGCCGGCCGTTGGATCCGGATTCGCTCGGCACGGTCGCGTCGCAGTCCGGGCGCAACGGGTACGCCTGCTTGGTGCTCGGACTGTTGGTTGCAGTAGGGCTGGGGCTGCTGACCGGGTTCGGCCTGCTGGGCCTGGCGGTGTGGAGCGGCGTAGGGCTGATCGTGCTGGGCCGCTGGGGCAGGTGCCGCGACGCCGAGGACGACGAGCGCGTGTGCTGACTGTATGCCGGAGGCGGAGCGTAGCGTCCGCCCCCCGTGGCGGACGTAGACGACAGAAGGTGTCTCGCAGACCTACGTCGGCCACAGGGGGCCGAGGCTGCACAGCTGGAGGCGGCTGTGCCACGCGGCGCCAGCAGCTCACAGCCGAGGGCGGCTGTGCCACACGGAGCGGCGAAGATGAGTCGTGACATGCTGCGACGGCTCAATGATCCGACGCTCGTGGCGTTGGTGGTCGCGGGCGAGGACTGGCCGCGCAGCCTGCTCTCGGAAACGCTCATCCCCGACAAATGGATGGGCCTGATCGAGAAGGCCGACGGTCGGCGGCGGTTCGTGCCGGCCGGCGAGGACCCGCGGCCGCAGCCGGACGATCTGCTATTGCTGGTCCGCAACCGGCCGATCGCGCTGACGCTGAGCGTGCCGGAGTCGCCTGCCAGCGACGGGCACCCGGTCAGCGGTGCCTGCGAGCTGCTCGTCCGCTGGCACGCCCGCGACGACGACCTGGCCGCGCTGCACCGCACGCTCATGCCGCGACGCGAGCTGACGCTCGACCGTCTGGCGCGGGCGTTCGATGAGGCTGGGGCGACGGCCGCGCTGCGCAACTTCATTCGCGAGCGTCCGGCGGCGCCGGCGGTGCGCGAGGATCTGCGCGACGAGCTGCTGGCTGCGCTGCGCGACGCACTGAAGCGCTTCTGCTTCAACGCTGGCGTCGAGATCGATCGGGTTGCGACCCTGTCCCTGCACAGCGAGGCGTTAGAGCGAGCCGAGGCGCTGCAGCGCGAGACGCGGCAACGCGTCGCGCACATCCAGGCCCGCGAGCTGGTCGAGGCTGCCGCCCTGGCTGCCACCAAGAACCGCCTCGGCCACCTCGGTGACGTGTTGGAGAAGCTCAAGGCTGCCGCCGCCGGCGATCCCGACCTGCGCTGGCAGGAGCTCCTGCCGGCACTCACGCCCGCCGAGCGCGGCCGCCTGCTGGAGAACCTCTGGCGCATCACGCCGAACCGGCGCTGCGCGACGGCCGTGGTTGCGCTGGTCGACAACGACTGCGTGTGGCTCGACCCGCACCACCCGGACGCGCTCGCGCGGCGCGTCTCCCTGCCGCCCGACCTCGGTGGCCTGCGATCGGTCAGCTACGACGCGCAGCGCGGCTGGCTGCTGATCGGGGCGGCCACGGGTGTGTGGGCCGTGGACGAGTCGACCGGCCAAGTGGTTGAGCGTTTCGAAACGCCTGATGCCGGCCGGCCGCGGACCGGCTACAACGCCGCCGTGATCCACGACGGCTGGCTGTACGCCACGCACTCGCAGCTCGGCTGCTGGAGCTGGCCGTGTGGCGCCGGCTTCCAGCCGGCGGGTGGTGCGGGCGGCTCGCCCGCAAGCGTGGGTGAAAGCGGCGTCCCGCCCGTCCCGGGCGGCACAGGCGCCTCGGCTGTGAATGCCGTAGCCAGCCGATCGCGCGACTCTGATTCGCCCCCCATCCCCGCCAAGGCCATCCTGCTCCCGGGGGAGGACGGCCCGAAGACCGTCCGTTCGATCGCGGTCGCCGACGGCCGCGTGCTGTTCGCTGCGGATGACCGCGTGCATGTTTACGATCCCGCCTCGCTGGACCTGAGCGTGCTCGGCTCGGCGGGCGAGCCGGTGTACGCGCTGGCGGCGCTGGGCGGAACGATCTACGCCGGAACCGCCGGCGGCCGGCTGCTGCGCCGCGATTGGGCCGGCGGCGCGTGGGCGACCGTGCACCGGCTGATCGAGCCGATCGAGACGATCTGCGTGCGGCGCTGGAACGACCTGGCGGAGCTGGTCGTGCCGGCCGGATTGCAGGGCATCCTGGGCGTGTACGGCGACGAGAACGTGGTCGCCCGGCTGATGGACTCGCCCACGCCGATCCGCCGCGCGTGGGCCTGTGACGACCTGCTGGTGGGCCTGAGCGCGCAGCGCGACAAGCTGGTGCTGATGAGCGTGGACGCGCCCGACCGCCGCGGACGCGAGTCGCCGCTGGCGCGGCTGACGGGCGGCTCGATCCAGGATGCGTGCATCGTGACGCGTTGCGAGGAAGCGATCCCTCGCGCGAGTTCGGGACAGGCGCCGCGACGGAGCGACGAAGGGGCGGCGGCGTGAGCGTGCTTCCGCGAACGCGCGCTCAGCTAGCGCGATTCGTTGACCACACCATCCTCAAGCCCGAGGCGACGGCAGCCGAAATCGACCGCCTCTGCGATGAGGCGGTCGCACACGGCTTCTTCGCCGTGTGCGTGAACCCCGTCTGGGTCGCGCGCTGCGTCGAGCGATTGGGCGGCGCGGGCGTCTCGCCCGCACATTCGATTGTGGGTACCGCCACCGGGCCGCCAGTCCGAGCCCGAAGCGCCAGCGAGGGCACTCCGCCCCCCACGGCTGCTACGCGCATCTTGCCCGTCGTCTGCACCGTGGCCGGCTTCCCGCTCGGCGCCTCGCTGCCGCAGGTCAAGGCCGAAGAGGCCCGCCGGGCGGTCGAGCAGGGGGCGCGTGAGGTGGACATGGTCGTCAACCTCGGGGCGTTGATCGCCGGCGACCGGCCGACGGTCGTCGGCGACATCGCCGCCGTCGTCGAGACGACGAAGCGCGCCAACCCCGCCGCCCTGGTGAAGGTCATCCTCGAAACTCGCGCCCTGACCGACGAGCAGATCATCCTCGGCTGTCAGTGCTGCATCGAGGCGCGGGCCGACTTCGTCAAGACCTCCACCGGCTTCCATGCCAAGGGCGGCGCCACCGTCGAGCACGCCGCTTTGCTCAAGAAGCACGCCGCGCCTCTCAAGGTCAAAGCCGCCGGCGGCATCCGCGACCTGCCGACCGCGCTGGCCATGCTCGAAGCCGGCGCGGACCGGCTGGGCATGTCCGCCAGCGTGGCGGTCGTGTCCGCGCTGCCGGCATAGCGGAGGACCGCAGAGAAACCACTGCGGCCGGCCTTGGTCAGCCAGCGCGAAGCGTGGAACGCAAGTGTGGCAGACGTTGCGGTTTGTCGGCGGCGCGGGAGAATGGCGTTCACCCCCTCCTGAGGAGTCTCGCATGCGTGGCCCCGTGAAGCTCTTTGCGGCCTTGTGCCTGCCCGTGGCTTGCGTGCCGGTCGCTGCGCAGGACGCCGGGCGTGCGATCCTGAAGTTCGTTCCGGACGAAGCGGCCCTGGTGCTGTTCGTACCCGGCCTGGAGGAGCTGACGGGTGGCGTGGCGGCGTTCGGCGAGTCGGCCGGAATAGAGCAGCTCGCAGATGCCGAGCCCGCGCTGTTGCTGCAGCACGCGCTCGGGCACGCGGAGGGCGTCGACCTCCGCGGCCCGCTGCTGGTGACGCTTTCGAGCAAGCGCGACGCCTCGCCGGTCCTGGTGTGCCGGCTGTCCGATGAAGCCGCCTGGAAGCAGGCCTCCGCCGCCGTCGCGCCGGATGCGCCCGACGACCTGCTGCGCGTCACGCTCCAGAACACGCGTTTTGTCGCCGCCATCCGCGACCGAACCGCGGTCCTGTCGGAGGACGCCGCGGCCGTTCGCGCCGCCATGGAGTCAAGAGGCTGGCCGGCCGCGGACGCGCTCAAGCCGCTGCTGGAGCGGCGCACCCAGCTTGTCGTGTTCCTGGACGTGCCGGCCTGGAAGGAGTGGCTGGCGGAGACGCTCGACATGGTGGCCGGCTTCGTCAACGCGGCGATGGCCATGTCCGGGCCGGCGGGCGGCGAGGCCGCGGCGCGACTGTGGAAGGCCTACCTCGATCTGCCGCGCGAGATCGCGGGCCAGAGCGGCGCGGTGACCGGCGGGCTGCGCTTCAGCGCCGACGGCGTGCATGCCGAGCTGCGCGCGGCATTCCGCCCCGGAAGCGAGATCGAGCGCTACCTGCGTGGCGCCAGGAAGGTGGATCGTGACGTGCTGCGCGGCCTGCTCGATCGTCCGTTCGCGTTCGCGCTCGGCATGGAATGGGAGGCGCCGGACGTGTCGCTCTCGCTCGTGGACCGCCTACTCCGCGCCACGGCCGACGCGATGTCCGGCCCAGATACGCCCCGCGAGCAGGTCGAGGAGCTCATGGAGCTCACCCGCAGCGGACTGCGCGAACAGTCCGGGATGTGCATGACATTCGCCCCGGGCGCGCAGCAGCTTTTCGCAGGCGCCACGTACACCAGGTCGCCGCAGAAGGTGCTGGCCCTCTCACGCCGGATGGCCGAGCGCACGCCGCAGTTGATGAACGCGTTCCCGGGCATGCGCACCACGGTGACGGCGAGTGACGAGCAGGTCGGCGGGCGCGAGGTTCTTTGCGTCCGGCAGAAGTTCGACATCGACGACCCGCAGCTCGCCGAGGCGATGAAGCGTATGTACGGCGAGGACCTGCTGGCGTACTACATGGCGCTGGAGGACAGCGTGGCCTTCGTCACCGCGTCAAAGGAGCAGGCTCAAGGGCTGCTGCTGGAGCTGCTGGAGCGCAAGGCTGCGCCGCTGGCCTCAAGCGACCGTGTGCGCGCGGCGCTGCGCTCGATCTCGCCGGGAGCGCAAGGGGTCTGCCTGGCCGACTTCGGCCGGCTGGCCGAGATGGTCCGATCGCTGGCAGCGGCGACCGGCGCGCCGCTGCCGATCGCCAGCCAACCGGTGCGACCCGCGCCGCTGCTGGCCGGGGGGTTCTATATCGAACGCGACGCCGTGCGCTTCGAGCTGCACCTGCCCTCCGCCGCGGTACGCTCCATCGTCGAGGCGTTCTCCGGACCGATGGACTGAACGAACTCCCCGCGTGCAACTCAGAGCGGCAGGCGCGAGCCTGCCGTGGCACGGCAGCCACGGTCGCGAATGCAAAGCGACGTGGGCTGCCAGGTACAATGTGCTTATGGCTGAGCTGGTCCCGGCACCATTCCGCGACCTCGCCACACGGCTGTTCCTCGAGCCGCAGAAGCAGGACGCGCTCTTCGGGCTGCCGCGGCGCAAATGGTGGCTCCCGCCGCCGGACGCGCCCGACCTCAGCGTGCGCTTCCATGGCCGCCGCGCCGGCAACCCGGCCGGCCCCGCCGCCGGCCCACACACGCAGATGGCCCAGAACCTGCTGCTGAGTTACGCCGCCGGCGGCCGCATCCTGGAGCTGAAGACGGTGCAGGTAAACGACCGGCTGACGATCGGCCGGCCGTGCATCGACATGACCAACGTGGGCTACAACATCGAGTGGTCGCAGGAGCTGCTCGTCGAGCACTCGCTGCACGAGTACGTCGCCGGCGCGATGCTGATCGAGATGTTCCGCCGCAGCCGCACGCACACGCAGGGGCTATTGGACGGACCGGCGGGCGACGCGATCTACGACATCAGCGTGGGCTACGACCTGGCGGGCATCCGCAGCGACAAGGTGCGCGGCTTCCTGGAGGGAATGCGCGATGCGCGTGCGCTGGTCGAGAAGCTGAGAGCTCAGATTCCAGATTCGTTCGCCGCCGCCCGCGACCTGCCTTACCCGACGCGCCTGTCGGACAGCATCACGCTCTCGACGTTCCACGGCTGCCCGGCCGACGAGATCGAGCGCATCTGCGAGTTCCTGATCGGCGAGTGCGACTTCGACGTGATCGTCAAGATGAACCCGCCGACGCTCGGCCGCGAGAAGCTCGAGCACCTGCTGCACGACGTGCTGGGCTACCGCGCGCTGACCGTCAACCCCATGGTGTACACGTCGGTGATCTCATTCGACGCCTCGGTGCAGCTGTGCCGGCGGCTGACCGACTTCGCCCGCCGCCGCGGTCGTTCGTTCGGTTTCAAGTTCAGCAACACGCTGGAGGTGCTGAACCACGGCCACTTCTTCAAGCCCAGCGAGAAGATCATGTACCTGTCCGGCCAGCCGCTGTACGTGGTCACGATGACGCTGACGGACGAGTTCCGCCGGGCGGTCGGGCCGGAGGTGCCGATCTCCTTCTCGGCCGGCATCGACGCGCAGAACTTTGCGGCCGCTGTGGCGTGCGGGTTTGTGCCGATTACCGCCAGCACGGATTTGCTGCGGCCGGGCGGCTATGCGCGGCTGCGGGCGTACCTGGATGCGCTGACTGCGGAAATGCGGCGCCTGGGCGTGCGAACTGTCGACGACTTCATTCTGAAGCGCTTCGGGAAGGGTGGCGAAGCCCTCGCTTGCGCTTCGGGCTCGGATCAAGACGCTGTCGTTCGTGGGTCCGGGGCTGGTCCCAGCCCGAAGCGCCAGCGAGGGCATGACCCGCAACAGGCGAGCGAGCATGACCCGGACCAGGCCAGCGAAGCCCTCGCTTGCGCTTCGGGCTCGGATCAAGCCGCTGTCGTTCGTGGGTCCGGG